>Ga0154020_10002770_pt1 | contig 21329 bp, 23 predicted proteins | sample Klosneuvirus_201_FD_109709 | JGI IMG/M metagenome (GOLD analysis project Ga0154020, IMG submission 109709) | Active sludge microbial communities from wastewater, Klosterneuburg, Austria - Klosneuvirus_20160825_MG | ecosystem: Engineered > WWTP > Aerobic digester > Activated sludge | place... | reverse complement strand
TGGATCGACGCCGGGCTGGCGGCATGCATCGCCGGCGAGTGGAAGGACCGAGAGGACCGTTTCGTCCCACACGCGTCCACATGGCTCAACCAGCGGCGGTGGGAAGACGTGCCGCGGCCTGATATCGAAGCAACAGCCCAGGAGGACCCATGCGACTGAAGACCGTAACGCCACAGACCATCGAGCACCTGTGCACCCTCAACCGCAGCTTCACGATCTCGGGGTTGGCGTTCTCGGCCAGATAGGCCGGAGTCGCTCTCTGGGACTCTGACGACTGCGCGCGCCCCGCGGCGAACCTGTTGACGAAGCTGGTGGCTGTCGGATGCCTGGCTCGCACCGTGTGGGTCGACGGCCGGTATCGGTACGTCTTCACGATCTTCGGCAGGGCGTGCGCGACCAGCTACAGCGTGGCCGGTCGGATCACCCGAAGGGAGCCAGGCCGTGTCTGACAGCGAATCGAAGCCGCCGGCCACCGAGTCGTTCGTCGTCATCGACGCGCGCTACGTCGACTGGCCCGACGTGCAGTTTAGCGAGCACGCGCAGCGCTCCAACGCGCAGGGCCTGACGATCGCCGATCGCGTGCATGTGGCGCAGCGGCACGCTAGGTCGGATCCGTTCGTGAGCTGGTGGGTCGAGCTGGTCAACGCGCTGGTGATGGATAGGGACGAAGCTCGCGAGGAGCTGACCGCCCGCATCGCCACGCTGGAGCGCGAGAGGGACGAGGCGCGTGAGGTTCACCAGCGCCTGCGCGCGGTGGTGAACGCGCACGCTGACAACTGCGGCGACGAGTGCACGAAGGACGGGCACTCGGACGCCTGCATGAACTGCGATCCGGCCGCGATGCTGGAGACGGCAGCCGCCCGCATCGCCACGCTGGAGCGCGAGAGGGACGAGGCACGCGATGATGTGGAAAAGGTTCGGCGGTCTGTGCTTACGCTTGAAACAGCGCAAGGCGTTGAGTTGCGCCACCTGCGTGAGCGAGACTGCGCTGCGCAGTTGGCCATCGCCGAGCGCGATAGCCTGATTGCTCGCGACGCTGTAATGACCGAGCGAATCGCCTCACTTGAGACGGCGCTGCGCGCATACGTAAGCGCGGGGATCGGCCAGAGCACCGACCACGAGGCGCAGCACGAAGCGTATCGGCTGGCAGCGCGAGCCCTGCGCGGAGAGGGGGAGAAGCCCGATGCGGCTTAGTGACGAGAGGCTAGATTTTCTGCTCAAGCTCTACGCGCCGACAGTCGTTCCGCCGTGCCGCGTGTGCGGCGGTGACATGGGCATCGGAAAGATCGGCGGCGGGGGGCCGACCGTGTGGGCTTGCAATCACGCCTTCGACGCCGGACACAACCGCGAAGCATGGGACCACTACGGCAAGAGCGAGTTCGTGGATCGCAGGCAGGGCGGTAACGGGGAAGTGTGCGAACTCATCGCCGAGGTCCGCGCGCTGCGAGAGTGCGAGAAGGCTCTGCGCGATCTGCGGGAGTGCTCTAATCCGTTCCTTACGTTCGGCGAGCGCGAAGTCCACCGGAGGAGGGTCGCCGCAGACAGGGCGCTCGAAAGACTGGAGGTTCTAGGTGCCAGCACGCAGACCGAGTCCTGATCCCATCGTATTCGTTGAGTGCCCAGAATGTGGCGAGGAGCAAGCGGACCTTGGTGGGGGTGTGCGGTGCGAGAACTGCGGATTCGGCCCGATGCCGAGCCCATCGTCTGCCGCCCTCGCTGGCGTGCGCGCACTCGGAGAGGTGGGAAAGCCGTGACGCCTAACGGCGCCGAGAACCCGCTCGAGCCCAAGGCCCGACCGTGCGCGCCAGACGGGAAGCACCCGGCGCTGCAGTGCCGGGCCACCCTGTACGAGCTCGGCGGCGCCGAGCGCGAGCTGGTGGTCGCCGGCGTGTGCGTGTACTGCGAGGCCGTCGTCGAAGCACGAAAGGTCGTGAGCCGGCTGGGATGCCTGACGGCGCGCGACGAGGAGAGGCTGTACGATCGGACCGTTTCCGAGCTCGCCGAGCAGCTGAGGCGCGAGCACTGCTGGACCCGCAAACCCGAAGGAGGAGCCGATGCCGACGACACGCTGCTACGTGGAAACGATGACGGGCAAGGTGCTGGGCCACGCCCTGAAGCACATCCCGAAGGAGGGCGAGGGCCTGGGGCCGACGACGGTGATCCTGAAGCTCGAGGATGAGCTCGGGCACGAGTGCAAGGCCGAGGTGGTGGTGCCGCGCGCGTACGCCGCGACGCGCTTCCCGGTCGGCGCGATCGTGTCCATCGACCTGCGCGTGCGCCAGATCGAGATCGACTTCAACGCGAAGCAGAACGCGAAGGAGGGGGCGGACGTGAAGGCCCGGCGCCGCGAGGCCGGCGTCGAGGACGAGCTCGAGCTGTTCGAAGACCCGAAGGCGGCGCGCGTGTCGCCCGCGGCGAACTAGCCGTGGTCGTTCGCCGGGTCACCAGGGCGGCGGCGGTCGCCGAGGCGCGGCCGCACGTCGGGTTCGACAAGTCCGGGTCGCTCATGCGCTCCGAGCAGCCGTTCGAAAACCAGCACTCGAACTTCATGGCCCACCTGCGCTGGCGCGTGCGCACCGAGCACCTGTCGCCGCAGGACGTCGTGACGCTGATCGGATCCCAGACCGAGGCCCTGCGCCGCATGTTCGCGATGTCGACGATGGCGGCGTGGTCGCAGCTCGACCGGTTCTGGGACTGGCCGCTCGCCCGCGGCGCGAACAGCGCCGAGGAGGAGCTGCGCTCGTTCGGTGGCCGATACCCGTGGCTGACCGATGAGAACGCGTGGGGCCGGATGTGCCAGGCCGCAGCCCAGAAGCACGGCCACGTACTCGACGCGGTGCGGCTGTCAATCGACGGAGACCGCAGCTCCTACGCGCCCGCGGCCGGCGCGTCCTGGAGCGACATCGTGGCGAGCCTGATGGACCGAGGCCGAGCACCGGGGATGCTGGAACGTGTCGCGGACCCGCAAGGATTCTGACGACATCGACCGCGACGTCGAGCGCATGCTCGGACGGGAGGACCTGAAGACCCTCCCGCTCGGCAGGCGCGTCGACGTCGCGATCCTCGAGCTCGCCGGGGCCGACTACGCGAAGATGATTCTGCGCCTGCTGCGGGCGCCGCGGCCGTCGTCGCGAGCGCTGACGGCCATGAAGGGGATTCTGCAGCGATCGGCGCAGCTGGCAACCGGCGAGCGGAAGCTGCTCGACGAGCTCGGGGTCGACTCGCGCGAGGAGCTGTTCGCAGTGGTGCGCGCGTGGAACCAGGCGAAGGCAGGAGACGAAGACCAGCGCGTCGAGCTGGCGCTGCGCGTGATCGAGCAGCGGGCCCGAGAGCGGCCCGACGAGCGCGATGCCATCTTCAGGCGCGTGAAGCTGTTCACCGGAGGTGACTACGATGCCGGAAGAGATGCAGGAGGGCTACCCGAAGCAGTCGTCGCCCGACTCGCCGAAGTACCTGTTGGTGCAACGGGAGATCTCGTGGAAAGACTTGCCGATGGTGGCGAACCGGACGATGACGGCGGTGGTGATCCCGAAGGACGCGCCGCCACCGCCGGAGTGGATCGAAAAGCTCGCCGCGGCGCGCGCCGAGTCGCTGCGAGCGGAAGTGCGTGACGCCGGAGCCGAGGAGTCCGAGGCCGCGATCGCCGTGGCGCTCGAGACGTTCTACATGCTGGGCGTGCGCATGCAACGGGAGCTCGCGAACAGCACCAAGGGGGAGGTCAGGCCGTGAACGAGCCACGCCGCAGCTGGACGTCGTCACTCGCGCGCGCAGTCGCGCGGTGGCTGAAGACCGAGGGCCTCATCAACGCCGAGCTCTGGGACCTGTTTGACGGCGCGCACCAGAGCCTCTCGAAGCAGGTGGCCGAGCTCAGAGACCAGGTCCGCGGGAACGCCGCCGATCTGTTCGACGCGCGCCAGGGCCTCGCGTGCCCGCAGTGCGGAAGCAGCGCGCTGGTGATGGTGATGCCGCTGGCAGTCACGAACGCCGCAGCGCCCGAGATGCACATGGTGGTCGGTGGGGCGTTCACCTGCCCGAAGCACAGCCCGGCCTTTTCGTTCTACTGGATGCGCGACCCGGTGTCTGGGCTCACCCACACCTGGACGCACGACCAGTCAACCGTGGTTGTGCGGGACCACGACGGGAAGACCCACGTCGACATCTCCGAAGAGCTCCCGCGCACGCCCCCTCGCGTTCGGAGGTTCAGGCCGTGACGCCGTTCATCATCCCCGGCCCGATCCTTCCGCCCCCGCCGAGCAGGATCCTGCCGTTCGGCGACCTGCAGTTTCGCTGCGTGCACTGTGCGAGGCCCACGTACCAGCAGCACAACCCCGACCCCGCGAGGCCTGGAGACGTGGTCCTGAACGTGTGCGAAGACTGCGGCAGGCGGTGTGACTCGATCCCCTCGCAGGCGTCGAAGGCCCCCGCGCACGTCAGGATCGCACTTGCCCAGCGCGCGTGGGAGAACGCCCTGCAGATGAACTGATGGACCTCGAGGAGTTGCTTCGCCAGTACCTGCAGCTGTCAGTGGGTCTCGACGACTCAGCGCGAGACCCACTGAAGCGTTTCCGGTGGGCGAGCAGCGCGCAGGCCCGCGTGTGGCGTTGGCTGTGCGAAGGACACGAGGTCCTCGCGCGCTTCGGCAACGTGGCCGGCAAGACCTCGGGCGTCGCTGCCGGCATCGTCGCCGTGTGCCGCGGGATCCGAAAGCTCGACGACCAGCAGCTCCCGAACGTGCGCGTGCCCTGCATCGTGTGGGTGCTCACGAAGACGCGCCGCCAGCAGGTCGACTCGGTACAGGCCGAGTACGTGCGCTGGCTCGGCGGCGTGCCGCACGAGATCGCGTGGGACAACCGCGCGAAGGGCTACATCGACAGCATCTGGATCGCGACGCAGTGGTGCTCGCACGGCACCGGCACGCACTGCAGCAGCTGCTCGCGCGTGGTGTTCCACTGCGAGCAGAGCGGCATCTACACGTTCCTCGGCGGGCGCGTCGACATCATCCACGCCGACGAGCCACCGTCAGAGCTGATCTGGCGCGAGGCGCGATCGAGGCTTCGCGCGGGCTCGCAGCTGCTGCTCGTGATCAGCGCGACGCCGTTGTATCGAAAAGAGTGGGAGTGGATGGCCCGGGACTTCACCGACTGCGAAGACCGTCCGCGCGTCGGCCGCGTCGAGGTGCGCTCGAGCCTGTACGAGAACGTGTACCTGACGCCGTACGACCGCGCGACGCTGCTGCGGCGGTGGACGAACGACCCGCTCTTCGACGCGCGAGAGACCGGGAAGTACATCGACGCGTCGGGCCTCTGCCCGTTCCCGTCCGCCCTGCTCAACCGCTGGGACGACTTCACGCGCCCGCCCGACCGCACGCTCTGGGTGAAGATCGAAGACGAGCGCGACACCGCGAACGGCCTGGTGCTGAGGCACACGAAGGTTCCCGTCGAGCAGTGGTGGGTGCCGGAGGCGCGGGAGTCGTACTGGATCCTCGTCGACCCGTCGACCGGCATTGAGGACGAGAAGCACGACCCCGCCGGCCTGCACGTCTACGCGCGCCGCCGCCCGCGGCTGGTCGCCCGGTACGACGGGTTCACGCGCGCGCACGGCATGGGAGTGCTCGCGGCGAAGCTGGGCCGGTACTACAACCGCGCGATGGTCGACGTCGAGGTGACCGGCGGCTGGGGCCGTGGCACGCTGTCAGCGCTGCGCACGGCGAAGTACCCGCACGTCAACCGCCGCCAGGTGGAGCTCGAGCCCGGGCGGTACGGGTGGAAGCAGGGCTGGGACACCACCGCGCCGGCCCGCGCTGAGATGATGGCGGCCGTGCAGCGCGCGCTCGAGGAGAACTCGATCGTCATGCCGAGCCGGGCCGTGGTCTCGACGCTGCGCGGCATCATCGTCGACGCCGCCGGCAAGTACCTGGCCGCGCCCGGGCGCCACGACGAAGACCTGATCCTGCTCGGGCGAGCCATGGTGCTCATGGCCGACCGCCGGTACTACTCGCCAGCGGAACCCACACGAGCCGCCGGCATGCGCGCCGCCATCCGCAAGGAGCTCGGACAGGACCCGGGGCTCGACGACGACGCGCCGCGCCCGCGGCTGCGCACTCGCGGAAGGTGACAGCGCCAGCAGTGTGATACCCTGACGGCCGGAGGTGAACATGGCAGAGAGGCAAGTACGGTATGCGCGCAACGGTCTCGCACTGCTGCGCAAGGCCGCGGGGCTGACGCAGATGCTGGCCGCTCCGCTGCTCAGCATCAAGCATCACAAGCACCTGTGCCACATGGAGATCGGGCAGGTCATCGTTCCCGCTCACGTCATGAAGCGGATGGTTGTGGTGTACCAGGCCACGCCCGTCGAGGTGCTCCGCGCGTCGGTGGAGTCGTTCGAGAGCGGCCGGCTGATGATCCGCCACGCCGCTCGCAAGGCGCGGCTGCTCTCGCTGCAGGCCGCACCCCGCACCGCGAAAGTAGCAGTTGCCAAGACGGCCACCGGCGGCGATACTGCCGAGGAGCCGAAGGCCGACGGCACGACGCCGTAGGCGGCGGCCAGACAAGGAGGTTCCCATGCGATCCGGTGAAGCGCTGACAATGGCTCTGCAGCTGTTCGGACCGAACGCCGCGCTCCAGCGCACGACCAGCGCGTCCGAGGTGCGCTGCGCGGTGGGCACGGTGGCGACCGTGAACGGCACCCACGCGTTCCAGGAGGCCGCGAGCGGGCGCGACTGGACCGAGACGATGTTCCGAGCCATGGCCCAGAAGATGGGCGTCCAGGCGGCCGGTCTGGAGCATGTCGCGATGGACCTGCCGGCCGGCGCCCCGGTCACCGAGGAAGACTGACCAGTGCTCGCCCTGATGCGGAAGCCGCACACCCGCGACGCAGAGCGGTGCGACGTGGTGCTCGAGCTCCCGAGCGGCGAGGACATCGTCGTTCGGGTGGTCCGGGTCCGCGGCAAGCAGGCCTGGCTGTCGTTCCGGGCGCCGAAGTCCGTCGGGATCCGGCGCAGCGAGCTGCCCACGCGTCGAAAGAAGGTGCTGTTGACTTAGCGCTCAGCCGATAGTAGAGTGCACCACCTCGGGCATGGAGCCCGACGAAAGGAGCCAGTCATGCAGAGCGAAGACGACCTGACGCCCACCGAGAGACACCTCAACCGCGTTGCCGAGGGCGCCGAGCGCGGAGAACACGTCGGCCAGCTGGGCGAGGCATCCGGCGGTGAATACTTCGACCAGCTGCGCGAGCCATCCGATCGCGAGCTGTCAGGCGGTGCCTCGGCCCACTGCGACGCCAATGGCGCCAGGGTCGATCAGATGCCGCCGGTGCGCCTGCTCGCGAAGCTGGCGGCCGTGCAGGCCGAGCTCGGCGAGATCCCGAAGAATGGGTTCAACAGCTTCAACAGCTACAAGTACGCCACGTACGACGACATCGTCGGGGCCATCCGCAAGCCGCTCGCGTCCCGCGGCGTCGTCATGCTCCCGCTGCTCGGCAAGGTGGAAAGGCAGCAGCACGGCACGTCCGGCGGCGGGAACCAGAAGTGGTGGACGCGCGTGGAGATGTCGTACCGGCTGGTCGACTCCGCGAGCGGCGAGCAGCTCGAGCTGGTCTGGCACGGCGAGGCGCTCGACACCGAGGACAAGGGATTCGGGAAGGCCCTCACGTACTCGGCGAAGTACCTGCTCAAGTGCCTGTTCATGGTCGAAACCGGAGACCTGAGCGACGAGCTCGACGACGACGGGCGCGAGCAGCAGCAGCGCGAGCGGCAGCAGCGCCGCGAGGAGCGAGGAGCGCAGCGTGGGCGTGGCCGTGCCGAGGGATCGGCGCGAAAGGACTCCCCCGGCTCGGGGGCCCCGCCCGCGGCACCGCGCCCGAACGGCCCGGCGAAGGCGCTCGCTGACGTCCAGGCCGACCTTGGCCGCGCGGGGTGCACGATTCTCACGAAGGACTCGCCGCTCTGGGCCGAGTACCTGAAGTGGCTGCGGTCCGGGTTCGAGCAGGCGCTCGGGCGTGATGTTCCGAAGATCGCAGACCTGTCGGCCGACGACATCACGTCCGCAGGCAAGCAGCTGGTGTCCATGGTTCGCGACGGTTCGTACTCGACGTTCACCACTGACTAGGAGGAGCACATGAGCACCACCGAGAAGCAGCCCACCACCGAGGAGCAGCTGTTCCAGGAGGCCTCGGCCGCAGCGCCGGCGCCCGCCCCCGCAGCCTCGACTTCGACGCCCGCAGCGGGCGCCGTCTTCCGCGTCGGCGACACCAAGGAGCGCAGGAACTACCGCAACGCGAAGGGCGAGAAGGTCGACTCCGTCACCCAGGTGACCGGCGTGCTCGACAAGCCGGCGCTGCTGTACTGGGCGTGGAAGCTCGGCACCGAGGGCGTCAGCATGGACTCCGCGAAGCGCGGCGCCGCGAACATCGGCGTGCTGGCCCACGCGCGCATCGAGGCGTGGGTGCGCGACATGGTCTTCGACGAGGCCGGCATCGACCCCCAGCTGCTCGAGGCGAGCGACGGATCCGTCGAGCGCTTCAAGGCCTGGTGGACCGACAACAGCTTCGTGCTCGACACCACCGAGTACGCCATGGTCTCGCACCACCTGAACATCGGTGGCCGGCTCGACATCCGCGCGCGCCGCGGCGACGAGAAGGGCCCGCGCGTGCTGGTCGACATCAAGACGTCGAAGGGCTTCTACTCCGAGATGTTCATCCAGGTCGGCGGCGGGTACTGCGAGCTGCAGGCGCACCCGCACCTGACCGAGCTCCCGAACGGCAGGTGGGTCGAGGCCGAGGACGTGTTCGACTTCGACGAGGTGTGGCTCGCGCGCGTGGGCAAGGACGAGCCCGGCGACATGGACGCGTGCGAGATCCCGCGCAGCGAGGTGATGGACCTGCGGAAGACGTTCGCCGGGATGGCGCTGAACCACTACAACCTGAAGCGGACCCTCAGCCGCCACAAGTAGCAGAAGGTCGACGAGACATGGTGGGCGGGCGCTCGCCGCGAGACCCGAAGGCGGGGCGAGCAACCTTTGCCGATAGGGCGCGGAAGCTCCGAGCGACCCGTCCACCAGTCGAACAGGAGGAGCCGTGCTCGAGAACGCAGCAGCCCTGCTGATGGTCGCGTGTGCTCTGTCCCTGGCCGTCGGCTTCGTCGCCGGCCTCGCGCTCGCGAACCGCCCACCGGACTCGCAGGAAAAGCGTATGCTGATCCGCAGGTGGACAAGCGAGCTCGACGCCGAGGTCGCTCGCGACGTCGAGAGCATCAGGGGCAGGCGATGAACCAGCGGCTGAAGTGGACCCCCGAGCAGCTGGAAGAGGTGAGGCGGCGGATGGCCCGCAGGTCGGCCAAGGACGGGCCGGGCTCCCCGGCTTCAACGCCGGAGCCTGCAGTGGCCACCGCCCCTCGCCGTCGTTCGAAGTACGGCGTGCAGCCCGTAGTCGTCGCAGGCGTCGCGTACGATTCGAAGGCTGAGGCCTCGTACGCGCTCGTGCTCGAGCAGCTGCGCCAGGGTGGCAGCGTGCTCTTGTACCGCCGGCAGGTTCCCGTCGCGGTCGTTCGTCAGCCCGACGGCACCACCGCGTTCGGCGAGATCGTGACGAAGTGCACGCTGGACTTCGAGGTTCGCTTCGCCGACGGCAGCACGGCATACCACGAGGTCAAGGGCGTGCGCGTGCGCGACTGGCCCGTGCGCGAGCGCGCGCTCCTCGCGGCCGGCGTCCCGCTGGTCGTGGTCTCCACCAGCCGGAAACGGAGGGGAGGTGGTCGTCGCTCGAAGTAGTCGTCCAAGGCACGTCACACGCGAAGGGCGCCCCGACACCGGCCGGGGCGCCCTCTCGCTTTCGTCCGAGCTGCTACTTCTTCGCCTTCTTCCGGGCGGCCTCGCGGCGCTCGATGGCCCACGCGGTGATCAGCTCGAGAATCGCGTTCAGCTGCTTGCGGCCGAAGTGCGCGGCGATGTAGCTGCCGGCCTGCTTCTGGTACGACGCACTGAGCGGCAGCTGCTTCCGGCCCAGATCGTTCGCCGTGAGGCCCAGCTTGTCGTCGAGCTGCTCGAGCGACAGGTCCACCGATTCCACGTTCAGCCCGGAGGCGTCCACGATGCCCTGGGCCAGGTCCTTCTCCTTCTTCGACAGCGCCATGCGTTCTCCTCGCGCGCCAGTCTGTGCCGGCCGTGCGGGCGCGCGCGCCGCGGCCAGCGTGCGCACTACGGCGCGAACGTGAACGTCAGCTTCGCCTCGGGCTCCCACGGGGCCTCGGCGATCGCGATGCGCCGGGCGCCCACGCGCAGGCCCACCGCGTCTGTCCACTGCCACGCGACCTGGGCCTCGGCGAAGCCCTGCGTGCCCCTGCTGTAGACCCACCCGTGCGTCTTCGCCCCGAGCGCCACCGTGAACGCCCAGCGCTGGCTCGCGAACGGGCCCCCGAGCTGCTCGTCGGTGCGCGTGATCGGCAGCAGCAGCTTCGACCCGGAGTCACCGGCCGCGGCGGGCCCGGCCACCAGCAGAAGCCCGGCGACCAGCGCGACCGCGCCGGCCCCGCGGGCCGCCCGAGACACGCCCTGGGGAGTCGTCTTGCCGAAGGCCTTGCCCGTCCCGCGCTGCAGTGCGTGCATCACGATCGGGAGCGCCGCCACGAGCAGGTCGCCACCACCCACGCCGTAGCCGGCCAGAAGCGCCAGAATCGGGTTCACGACGCCCCGGACGCGGTCCCACACCGCAGACACCGCGGAACCCGGGCGGGCCCGCTCCACGGCAACCATGCCCCACCTGACGCACGCCACCGAGAACGAAGCCACGCCGGCGCCCACCAGCCGAGCCGCCCATTCGGCACCCCTCGGGTCGAGATCCTTCAGCTTCCTGAGCAGCTCCAGCGCGATCGGCTCGACGACGCCGTGCACCGTGTTCACGATCGCCAGGCTGTCAGCCGGCGAAAGGTTTTCCATGGCTCCCCCTACACGTAGTCGACGAACCCGAGCCGGGCCACAATCGCGCCGTTTCGGTAGAAGATCCCGGCGTCGGTCTCGTACACCGCGTCGCCGTAGGCCTTCTCGTTCCCGCGGCTGCAGTGGATCACGCGCACCGGGCCGGCCGCGGCGACCTCGGTGATGATGCCAGCATGCCCAGACCGGCCCTTGACGTCACCCCAGACGAACAGCATCCCGGGCCGCGCCAGCTTCATCGGCACCAGGTCGACGAAGCCGAACGGGCTCTTCGCGTCACGCACGATCACGGTGGACTCGAACCAGTCGCCGAGCTCGTACATCGGGTTCCACTTCTCCACGTAGCGCGACACCCTGTTCGCCCACGCGCAGAAGCCGGTGCAATCGCAGTTGAGCCCCGGGATCTCGAGGTCGGGCTTCATGCCCCCGAGCCCCATCGCGTACTTGATGCCACGTCCCGAGGCCGTGCGGGCTCGAGCCACGACCTCGGGACCAGTGGCCAGGACCTTCACTCGTAGCTACCCCCGAGCTGCTCGATCGCCGCGTCGATCAGCACGTTCGCAGCGAACGCGTTGCCCGTCGGCACCGGCTGGCCCTTGTCGACGTAGCCCTGGGTCAGATCCTTCGCCGTCGACAGCAGGATGACCGCCACGTCGACGTTGCCCTGGGTCGGCATGGCCTGGACCGACGCGGTCGGCGTGCCGGCAATGGCCCTGGGAGCGACGGCGTTGGGAGCCAGCAAGCTGCCGACACCGACGAGCAGCGTGCAAGCGACGAGACCCAGCACGGCAATGCGGATGGAGCGCTTCGAGATCATCACCTTCTCCTCGTTCTGGACCGGATACCCCCCGGACCGTAGGGCCGCATCTCAGGAGCCGGCGAAGACGCCGCGCACGACCCGCTGGTCGTAGCGCTCGAACTCGACGGGAGAGCGGAAGGGAAGCCCGCGTCGTCGTACACCCTGACGCAGAAGTGGCGAGTGGCTCCAACAGGCAGGCCAGTGACCGGTGTCGACGTGATGCCGCCGGGCGACTGGAGACCGCCGGACCCGACCAGCGTGGCGGCGTTGAACTGCGCCTCCGTCGTGATGGCAGAGCTCGACATGCGCAGCTCGTACGAGGTGGCCGTGCCCGACAGCGAGTCGTCGCCGGGCGTCGACCACCGTACCGTCACGCGGTCGCAGCCGCCGACGTCAACGCCTGCGATGGTCGGCGGCGCGGGGCGCGTGGAGTCGGCCGCGAACAGCAGCACGATGCCGCTCCTGGGCGCGAGGCTAACCGAGCGCGAGAGCGAGCCGTTGTTCGTGTTCTTCCAGACACCGGGGCGGGCCGTCAGCCGCCGCATGTACCGGCCGAACGTGTGGCCGTGCGTGAGCGAGTTGCTGAAGTTGACAACGACGACTCCGCGCTCGAACTCGCGGATCTTCAGCGTGCTGTCTCCGGCGTGCACCTGCCACCCGGTGGTCTGGATCGCCCCGAGCGTGTCGCCGGCGTACAGCGCCACCTGGGCGTTGATGCTCGAGCCGCCGTTGAAAACACGCATGCTCACCGGACGCCACGTCGGCGTCGCGATCACGCTGCGCCCGGTCCCGCCGACGCCCGACCACGCGTTGCCGGTCGCCGAGTCTCGGAAGCCCACCTGGAACGCGCGCGTCGTGTCGGCCCTCACCCAGAACGAGATCGTGTAGTCCTGGGCTGTCACCGCGAACGACTTCGAAATCGCCCCGACCTTCCAGTCGGCGCCGAAGATCGCCGTCGGCTGCAGGCGCAGGTGGTACGAGTAGCCAGACGGGCCGCCGGACGCCACAACCACGCGGCCGTCGCTGTTGTTCTGCAGCGTCTGCCAGATGCTGGCGTCGGGGCTCCCGCCGTTCGCGAGGTTGCTGCGGAAGATCGCCCCGGTTGCCGACGGGTAGTGGTCATAGGTGTCGGTCGTTGGTAGACCAAGGTATCCCGTCGAGTCACCCGCCCCGGCCCCGAGCGCCTGCGTCTGCGAGCTCGTGGAGCTGGTCGACATGTCGAGCGCCTGGCCGGTCCCGCGATTGACTGCCTTCTCGTCGAACGTCCACGCGTAGTACGGGCCGCGCGGGTGTGACACGCCGTTGCCGGGAGAGAACCTGCCGGGGGCCCAATCGAAGAAGGCACCCGACAGCGCCGCCGACGTGATGCCGAACGAGAACTCCTGGCGAGCCCACGACGTGTCGGGGTTGAACGTCGAGAACATCGACGAGTCGCTGACCGTCTCGTTGCTGGGGCTCCCGGCCAGCGTCAGATACGACGGCTTGCGGGCCGTGCGGACGGCGTTCCATGCGTGGCCACCGGGCCGGCGCTCGAAGTTGCTCTCGGGCGTTCCGCCCATCTGGGCCGGGTAGCCCTCGATCAGCCCTCCGCTCTCGTGGTCGTGCCCGGCGAACGCGTAGCCGTTCGATCCGAACCAGTCGAAGTCCGGCATCAGCAGGGCGCACATACGGCCGAGGTGGATCGCTCCGGCCGTGAACCCGTCGTTCGCCAGCGGGCGGTTCGCGTACCCCATCCGCAACCAGTCGAGCGAGTCGGTGTTCGACGTGTTGAAGGTGTTGTTCAGGTCGATGAAGAACGAGTGCAGGTCGCGGCCCGGACCATCCCACACGCGCACCAGCTTGCCGTCGCGATCGAGATACCACTGGTTGTAGAACATGCGCTGCTCGAGGTACGCCAGCGTCTCGGCGACGACGTATCGCCCGGCCTGATCCCGGTACCCAAGGTTCAGGTTTCGCAGCGTAATCCCCGCGTTCGCGTGCACGCCGGACCCGGGGGCGCACGGGCAGGGCAGCTTCAGCGTGCCCCACATCGCGTTTTTCCGGCCGAGGTTCCGAGAGAACAGGATCGCGCTTGGAGTCGTCGTGTCAGGCGCCGCGCCGTAGCCCTGCGGGATGCCGTAGGTGCTGCTGTACGGCACGGCGAACGACGACGGCCACGGCGTGATGCTGGTGATCGACTTCCACAGCTGGTCGCGGTAGCTGTCGAGCGCCGTGGTCGTCTTGTAGTACGCCACGTCGGGAGCGGCACCGTACAGGATCTTCATCGACGGGTTGCGCCATCGCAGGTACCGAACGACGGCCACGAACGAGTCCGCCGCGGGCGCCTCGGGGTTGATGACGATGACGTGGTACCGCGCGAGCTTGTCGAGCTCGCTGGTCTTCAGCGTCACGCCATCGAACTCGAGGTACGGATACCACGGTGGGATCCCGCCGGCCGGCTCCGCGGCGCCGTACTGGTAGAGCAGCGGGAAGCTGTACGCGTCGACGCCGTTGGGGACGGTGGCCGAGTCCGCGTTGCTCATGGCCGACCAGTTGCCGACCTCGTCGCGCGTGCGCATCGCGAAGTAGAAGGTAGCCCCCGGGCGCATCGCGATCTGCAGCGACTGCGGCTGCCCGCCAGGCGCCGGAGCCGCGACGTCGGCGACCGGGTACCGCGCGAAGTAGGTGCGGCCCTGAGCACCCGACCCGCCGCGCGTCGTGTCGTCCCACGTCGTCGACGTGATCGGATCCATGCGGAAGCGGATGTCGTACGTGGTCGCCGTACCAGAGGACCCGTCGTCACCAGGAGCAGTCCACGTCAGGTTGACGACGCCCTTGAGCGCGGGGATCGCGAGAAGGTTCGAGATCGTGGCCGGCGGCGTTTCGTCGCTCTCGGCGGTGCCGATCGCGCCGGCGTAGCCGTCGGGGAACGAGTCGCTGTATGCCGGCCCGAGCGGGTTCGGAGTCAGGTCCAGAGCCGCCCATGTTGTGTCAGAGAACTGAGGGTTTCCCCAGTTGGCGAGCGTCCCGAGCGCGGTGTTGCAGTTGGTGTTCTGACCGCGCACACGCGACAACGAGTCGTCGCTGCGGTAGATCAACGATGAGTCGACCGAGAAGTGGTTGGTGCCGTTGGTCGACCACCAAGTGCACACAGAGATCGTATCGCCAATGGCTGTTCCGCGCGAATAGAACAGATTCCCGGACCACTGTGCTCCAGGGACGATGCTGGTGAAGTCCTCCATGCGGACGACGGATCCCTCGCCGGTATAGAAGGTGTTGTGGATCACCTTCATGTTGGTCGGAGCGAAGGTGCTGATGATGGTGAGGGCGGAGCCTTCTCGTGACGCGAGGACGTTGCCGGACAGCGTCAGGTTGCTGAACGCGCTGTTCAGGTGCCACACGCCGCGGTCGCTCTTCGTGCGCGTCACCTTGAGGTCGCAGTCGATCCACGAGTTTCCGTAGCTCGCCCCATTGAACGAGGCCGTGACTCCGGTATATGTCGCTATTGCAGTTATCTGGGTGCCGGTCGGGTTGTTGACGTTGATGCGGATGCGCCGGAAGACGTTGTTCACCGACGTGTCGCGCACGATCCAGACCCCGAGGTCGCCCTCGTTGCTGTTCGACGTGTTCGCGACCGACGAGAGCTCGATGTCGATGTCCTCGAAGGTTGAGTTCATCGTCATGAAGTTTTTCACCACAGAGTAGAACCCGTCCGTAGCAGTCCCGGGCCGAAAGGTCACCCGTCGCACCAGTAGCTGCTGGACGTACTCACGATGAACTCCGTCAGGCGAGACGCCAGTCACCATCGGCCACGAGCCGGACGTGCTGCGCGTGCACAGCACGTCCTCGATGGTGTCTCTGTAGGCGACCGTCACGCGACCACTCACCGCGTTTCGAGCCACGAACATGGCGCCCGCGACGGTGCCGCGCGATGCACGCGAGTCGAGCGCGTCCCGAAGGTTGAGGTCTCCGTAGCAGATGAAGTCCTCGACCACGGCCCGGGCCGCAAGGACGTCGAAGGTGATCGACCCGCGCGACGTGACGCCACGCACGAGCGCGTCGTTCTTCGGTGCCACACTGGCCACGCTTACGCTCTCTGGGTGCGTGGCGTTGCCGATGTACCGCACGCCCGCGGCGTTCGGGGCGATGGCCTGCGTGTACTGCGAGCCGCTCGAGGCCAGAATCAGCGTGTCCTCGAACGTGGCGCCGGCGTTCGCGAGTGTCAGGTTCGTCGGCGTAGCTGGGCTGGTTGCCGAGAGTAACGGGAAGACGCCGTCCCGAGACACGTAGAACTTGCGCGCGTCGGCCGGCGACGACGCGAGCAGCAGCAGGAGCAGTACGAGTGCCTTCTTCATGGGCGCCCCTCAGTTGGCCTTCGGCCAGTACCGGATGGTCCAGGTCACGTTGCGGCCGCCGAGACGCGGATGCCTGTTCAGGAGACCGACCTGCAGGTTGCGGAACGAGAGCGCGCCTCCGAACGCGTCCGATACGGGGATCCACCAGGAACAGATCACCGACGTCGGGTTCGCGCCCGACAGGCCGCCGAACTCGATCCCCTCAGACCCGGGGATCGGCTGACCGAAGGCCGTCCGCTGATGCTGCGACGGGACGATGCGCGAGCTCATGTGGTTCGGGTACTTGCTCGAGGTGCTGGCCGTTCCGGTGATGGGCGTGATGTTCCCGGGCGCCGAGAGGCTGGTGCTGTCGAGGCTCGTCAGCATCCACCCGTCGAACTTCGCCCCGTTCGAATCGTCGGAGTCCACCGGAACCAGGCCGGCGGTCAGGCTCCCGGCTCCACCGAAGAGGAACATCTCGGTCGCGAGAGAGTCGGCCTCGACGGAGTCCGCGCACACCGCGAACACCTCGAACGCACCGCCCGTGAAGCGCGACGACGGCACCGCGGAAGAGAAGAGCCGGAACGCGCGAGCGTTGTTCGTGCCGGTCGAGTCGCTGGCAGTGCCATACACGATCGTGACCGGATCCGACGGGCGAAGCTGCACCCACGTCCCGTTCGTGTCGCCGACCGAAGCCATGAGCGTATCGCGGCTGGTTCCGGTCTTCGGCTTCAGGTTTCCGGTGAGCACCGAGATCGGAACGGTGCGGATGGGCGACTTGTGGCCACCCTCGGTCGCAGCGTGAACGGTCGAGAACGACAGCAGCCACAGCAGCAGCAGTGCGCGCTTCATGCTTCATCTCCTCATGTCTGGGGTGATCGACTCGGGGTTCTCGAGCAGCCGCTCGTACAGCTTCATGTACCGCGCCGCCCGCGCGGTCTGTCCCTTCGCCTCAGCCTCAGCGGCCTGCTGGGCGATGGAGCGCAGCACCTGCGCCTGCGCCTTCGACCATCGACCGGCCTCGCGCCCCTCGTCCACGGCGTACGACCGGCCGAGGACCAGGTTCGCCCACCGCAGCGGCTCGTCGAGCGCCGGGTAGTCCTGCAGCTCCCCGAAGACGCTGGCCTTCGTGTCAGTGCCGAAGACGTCGAGCGGGTTCAGTCGGTTCAGCTCCGTCAGCGGACGCGCGAGCTGCAGGTCGTTGATGGTCTGGCGCCGAATGCTGGTGCCGAGGAAAGTACCCTCTTCTCCGTCGAACTGCTCGATCGGCACCGGGCGGTTCGGCCGCGACCGCCAGAGGTCGATGTTCGTGGCGTGCTCGAAGGGCGTGGTGATGAACGGCGAGACCCTCGAGGTGAGGTCGCGCGCGGCCTCGTCACCCATGCCCAGTCTGCCGCCGGTGATCATGTCGGCCCAGCCGATCGGCTTCATGGCGTCCGTCGTCGGGAGCAGGCCCTCCAGCCGCGTGAACTGCGGGTTGCCTTCGGCGTTCGTGCCCGAGCGCACCGGCAGGCCGCTCTGCAGGAAGCTCGGAAGCGGGACGGATCCGGTGCCCAGCGGCTCGTCGCCGGCGGCGGCTTCGCGCAGGTGCTGCGTGGTCGCGTGCACGCCGGGCTTCGCGAACAGGTACTCGAGCTGCAGCGGGGCGTTGTGGCGCGTCCACATATAGAACGGGATCACGCGCTGGAACAGCCCGCGCTCGGTGTCCGAGTGCTGGCCGTAGTCGATCAGGTGCTTTTTCGTCCACAGCGCCGCGGCCTCGGGCGACCACCCGCGGTGGCGGCGGTCGATGTACAGCAGCAGCCGCATCGCCTGTTCGCGCATGTCGCCGACGGCGAGCGCCAGATCGATCGCGGAGTTGTCGGTGATGCGACGCTGCGCGGCGTACGCGCCGGCCGTCGCCTTGTCGACGATGCGCTCGATGCCGGCCTTGCCCTGCCCGGCCTCGCGAACGGATCCGCGCACACTCCACGCGCGCTTCGCGTCTGGCCCGAGCACCAGGCGCTCGCTGGTCTGGCGCAGCTGGCCGGAGTCGATCACGCCCAGGGCCTCGGCCTCGTCGCGCATCTCGCCGGGCCGGTACGCGCGGCCGTCGACCATCGTGGACTTCCCGTCGTCAGCGTGGCGGCCGATCCGCTGTGCCCAGCTGGTGCCCTGCATCAGCTCGTCCATGGTGTAGCCGGCGTGCTTCAGGTCCCCGCCGCCGAGCAGAACGCCGTTGATGAGGTCGCCGATCTCGTTGCGCGTGTGGTAGACGGGGTAGATGCCGAGCGTCCACTGCTTCCAGATCTGCTGCAGTCGGTCCCACGCGGCGAGCACGCCGGCGGGGTCCTGGATGATCCGACGGTACCGCGTCAGGTGGTCGGCGATCTCGGGCTCGAAAGCCACGTTCTCACCGATGCCGATGATGTCGTTTGGCACGGTGCGCCAGCCGCGCGGCGCGGCGTCCGTCGGTCGGCCGTACAGCTTCGCGAGCTCGCGCAGGTGTCGCGCGTAGGCCTGCTGCTGCGCGGCGGCGCCCTCGCGCATGACCTGGGCGATCAGCGGGTTCGTGTAGAAGAACTGGCCGACCGGCTTGTTCCCGGTGATGGACAGCCGGCCAGCGCGCCCGAGCTCGTTCGCCTCGACGGCGGTCATGCGCAGCTTGCGCACCAGCTGCGACCCGTGCTTCTCGGTGAACTCGCGCCACCCCATGCCCACGGGGATCTCGCCGCTGGCCACCGCTTCGGCGATGATCGCGCGCTGCGCCTCGGGCGTGGTGGCGTGCAGCATGTACGCGAGCGGATCCGCGAGCTCGCTTACGCGCACGCCCTCACGAGACGTCTCGAGGAACATCGACGCGTTTCGACCGTTCACCGTGTGCACCAGCTGCTCGGCGTAGTCGCCGAACACCTTCGCAGCCTCTGGCGTGGCCCCGCGGAAGTACGCGCGCCGCGCGGTCAGGATGCTGTTCTGGAGCGCCTGCGCGTGCGCTCGCTTCTGCGCGGTCTCCATGAGCTGTCGGGCCTTGATGTGGGCGGCGTTCGCGGCGCCGTACGCGCGGCCAGCAGAGATCCGAGCGGCTTCGCGCTCGCGCTTGACCGCGAGCTGCTCGAGATCGGTCACCGTGCGAACGTCGTTCGGGTTCGCCTGCACGATGCGTGGCATTGGACGCATCGCCCCCGACTCGGCCGCCGGAGCCGCGGCCGGCTTCGGCTTGAACCCCGGGAACCCGGTGAGGTCGACGACCTCCTGCGGTCCGTACTTGTCGTGGGTGATGATCGCATCGAAGCCATCGGAAACGATCGCGCGAGAGAGCGCCTTCCCGGTCTTCCCGCCGTATCGCTTCGACAGAGCGGCTTTCCAGTTGTCGGGGCTGCCGTACCGTCCACCCCACTCGATCCGAAGCGGGTTCTTGAACTCTACGGATCCGGCCTCCCAGCGCTTGTCGGGGATCTTCCCGTGCGGGTCCGCGGCGATCATGTATCGCCCAGACGGCTCGATGTGCTGGTCGAATCCATCGAGCTTCGGTGCCCGCTCGGTGTTCCTCCAGAAGTCGAACTTCATCGGCTGCGGAGGCATCTCCACTCTGGCACCGGCACCTGGAGCGGTGGTCGCCGGGGCGTCGACGAACGACTCGAGGCCGGTGCCTGCCCCCGGCTCGGCGGTCGCTCCACGCATGAACGCGTCGTCGGCCTTCCGCGCCCGCTCGCGCGCCATGTTCAGACGGCGCAGCTCCGAGCGGCTGAGGTGCTTCTGGGCGAGCTGCTCGGTGAACTCGACCGGCTGCTCGAGGCGCACGGCCAGCTCGTTCGCGAGCCGGCGGTCGCGCGTGGCCTGCCGCCACTGCGAGCGCTCCGGCGCGCTCAGGTACCGAGGCACCGAAGCGATCGCGCGCCGCTCGCCCTCGGCCTCGAGGCTCTTCTTCACGTCCGCGCTGCCAGTCGACCAGAACTGCTCGCGCTCGCGCTCCGTCAGGAAGTCCAGCGGCTTGTCGAAGCGCTGGCCCTGCGAGCGCTCGAGGGCGGACGACAGCGCGTCGTCGACGGCCTGGGCGTCGCCACCCATCGCCCGCACGAGCGGCTTGTACTCGTGGATCAGCGGCTGCAGAGCGCGCGCGGCGTCGCGCCGTCCCACCGCGGCCGCCGCCTCGACGCGGTACCCGCGCGCCCGGATCGCTGGGTCGACTCGCATCTCCGGCGGCTGGAAGACGTTCGACAGCCCGCGCACGAGCTGGTGCGTCTGGACCTTACCCAGAATCCGCTGCGCCGGCGCGATCACGCCCTCGCCCGTGAGGCCCGGCACCGGACGTCCGGCGAAGGTCACCGCGGCGCGGCCGCGAGACAGCAGCGTCCCCTCCGCGCGCGCGGCGTCCTGGGCCACGGTCAGCTTGTCGAGCGCCCCGCGGAGCGCGCGCGTCGCCGCGAGCGCCTCGCGCGTCGAGCGCGCGCCGGCGAGCTCGAGCTCGGCCGCCTTCACGCCGACCTCGGCAGCGCGCAGCCCGTGGCCGGCCCGCGTCACCGCCCCGACGCCGAGATAGGTGGCGGGGTCGAGACCGACGTCGGCGGCCGTGCCGGCGGCATCGGCTACGCCACCTCCCGTGAAGCGCGCCGACGACGGGCGGGCCAGCATGGCCCCCGACGGAGAGAAGACCGGCGGCGTGGGCAGCGTGACGTCGAACTTCGGCACCAGCATCCGGGCGGTCTCTCGCCATGACGAGCGCGTCGACTGCGCGCCGGACACGAACGGGACCTCGAGGCGCCCGGTCTGGTCACGATAGCCGAGCGGGTTGTTACCTGAGGCGGCCTCGCGGCCCATGCGCGCGATCCCTCGCCCCGACGCCGTGATGGCGTCGAGCGCGACCTCGAGCGGGGTGCCCAGACGCTGGATGTCCTCATCCTGCCGCTGGGCCCGGTACGCCCGAGACCCCTCGGCCAGCTTTCGGCCAAGGCTGAACATCCAGGCCCCGGCGCCAGAATCGGCCGCGCGCGAGGCCGGAGTCGAAGTCGAGGCTGCGGGGGCGGATGCCGTGTCGATCGCCGGCACAGCGGGCGCCTGGAGAGCCACAGAGGCCTCAGGAGCGAAGGCCGCGGAGTCGGCCGCGGCCCTCCCGCGCTCGGAGCGCCGGCGGCGGATCTCGTCGAGCCTGGCCCGTACCTCTTCGGGGGTCGGCATCAGTCGCCCCGCTCGGCGCCCTTGCCGCCCTCGAGCAGCCGCATCAGGGCGTACGCCACGGGCCCGCCGGCCGCCGCGTGCGCGGCCGTGGAGGCCTCTCCCGGGCCCGGCATGGCCATGTCGCCGGCGTACCCGAGC
>Ga0154020_10002769_pt1 | contig 21329 bp, 15 predicted proteins | sample Klosneuvirus_201_FD_109709 | JGI IMG/M metagenome (GOLD analysis project Ga0154020, IMG submission 109709) | Active sludge microbial communities from wastewater, Klosterneuburg, Austria - Klosneuvirus_20160825_MG | ecosystem: Engineered > WWTP > Aerobic digester > Activated sludge | place... | reverse complement strand
TCGGTGGTCTTGAACACCGTGGCGCATTCGTGGGCCTTGTCGATCGAATACTTCTCGGTCACCTTCATGGTGGCGAGGATCGAGCCGTCATCGGGATCGATCAGGGCCACGTCGCCGGCGACCTTGATGCCGTCGGCCGTTGCCTTGTCGGTGGACAGCGTGATCGGGATCGGCCAGAACAGGCCGGACGCCATTTTCATGCCGTCGCACACGCCCTGCCAGTCGGCGTGGGACATGAAACCGTCGAGCGGGGTGAAGCCGCCCTGGCCCATCATGACGATGTCGCCCTTCTCGCGGGAGCCGACCTTGACCTTGGGTAACGCGGAGGCGCGTGCCAACTCCGCGATCAGCGCCTCGCCTTCGAGCAAAAGGGGACGCAGACTGCCGCCGCCATGCGGATTGACCAACGCCATGCCAAACCTCCTCGAAGTATGGTTTTTCTGGAAGGCGCAAGGTTAACAACTTCCCTTTGCGGCGCCAATGAGATTATTTCTATTTGGAGATAAGGGGATTGTTTGTGGGCCTCAAAAATTGACCGATCAACGGGTCTGGTAATATGAGCGTGTTTCGCTTGAACAGATGCCTCATGCCATGAATACGCCGGAACCCGCGACATCTCGTTGCTGCCGCATTGAGTCCTGTCGCACATGGTTCCCGGACCTAGGGCAGTTAACGTGACGCCACAGTCACCTCTTCCCGCCAACCCGAATGCCCGGATTCCTCAATGCCGACCAGATTCTTCGCCCTGAACCTGTTGCAAGCGGTAGCGCGCCCACAAGGCAGGCCATGGCCCCATTGATCCTCAAGCAGTTTCTGCAATACGTCCTTGTCGGTGGAGTCGCATTCGTTATCGATTTCTCCATCCTATTTCTATTGACAGACAGGTTTGAACTGCACTACCTGACGTCGGCAACAGCCGCCTTTTTGATTGGCCTGGCGGTAAATTATGTATTGTGTATTGCTTGGATTTTCGACGTCCGCACAATTGCGAATCGCCACCACGAGTTCGCCATTTTCGCCTCCATTGGCATCGCGGGTCTTACCCTGAATACCGGACTGATGTATGTGCTTACCGACCTTGCGGATGTGCATTACCTGCTCTCAAAGCTGATTGCGGCTGGACTGATCCTCATTTTCAACTTTACGCTTCGACGGACCATTCTTTTTTCGGAACTTCGACGGTATCGCGTCCCCATAGATGGCATAAAGCAATGAACAAGCGGGTTGTTGTGATAGTAGGTGCCGGACCCGCCGGTCTTACCGCTGCGCTGGAACTACTTCGGCGCGGTGGCCACCTGCCGATCGTGCTTGAGTCAAGCAGCGAAATCGGAGGGATATCGAGAACCGTGAACTACAAGGGCTACCGGATGGATATCGGCGGCCACCGCTTCTTCTCCAAGTCCGATTGGGTAATGGACTGGTGGCAGCAGATCATGCCAGTACTGGCAGTCAAAGACAAGGCGGACCAGGTCATCAGGGTGTCGTACCAGCAACAGCATCGCGAAGTCACGGCAGTTGCGCAAACCGATAACCCCGACAAAGTCATGCTCGTTCGAAACAGGCTTTCGCGCATCTACTATCTTCGAAAGTTTTTCGATTACCCCATCAAGTTGTCAGGAAATACTCTCGCCAATCTGGGCCCGGTAAGAGTACTGCGCATCGGCATCAGCTACATGCTCGCCATGACATTTCAGCGCAAGCCGGAACGATCCCTCGAAGATTTCCTGATCAATCGCTTCGGCAAGGAACTCTACCTAACGTTCTTCAAGGACTATACCGAAAAGGTGTGGGGGGTGCCATGTGATCAAATAAGCGCGGAATGGGGAGCACAGCGGATCAAGGGGCTTTCCATCCTCAAGGCGCTCAAGCATGCGTTCGCCAAGTCAATTCCGCACGGATCGATAGCGCAGAAGGAAACCAGCACAAGCCTGATCGAACGGTTTCTTTATCCAAAATTCGGCCCCGGCCAGTTGTGGGAGGAGGTTGCCCGCCAGATTATTGCGGGCGGGGGACAAGTACTGCTGAATCACAACGTCGTCGGCATTAACCTGACTCCCGAAGGCGTACAAGCCGTCACTGCGGTAGACCTCGGCACTGCGAATTCTGTCAGGTTCGAAGCCGACTACGTCATCTCGACCATGCCCATCAAGGACCTCGTCGCAGCCATCGATCCGCCACCACCGCCCACAGTCTGCAGTATTGCCTCCAACCTGCCCTATCGCGATTTCATTACCGTCGGCCTCCTGCTCAGGAAAATCAAGCGCAACCCACAATCGCTGTCCGCCCAAGTCAACAACTGCCCGCCGGACAACTGGATATATGTTCAGGAAAGCGACGTCCATCTGGGTCGCATACAAGTGTTCAACAACTGGAGCCCACACCTAGTTGCTGACGAAAGCAACGTTTGGCTCGGTCTGGAATATTTCTGCCAGGAAGGAGACAGTCTCTGGCAACGCGACGACGTTTCGATGACCAGATTGGCAACTGAAGAACTCCATCGCATCGGGTTCATCGACCCTGACGACGTCCTCGACAGCCACGTAGTGCGCGTGCCGAAGACCTATCCCGCCTACTTCGGTGCTTACCAGCAATTCGACACGATCCGTGACTTCGTGGATCGCATTTCCAATCTGTTTCTGATCGGGCGCAATGGTATGCACCGTTACAACAACCAAGACCATTCGATGTTGACCGCAAAGCTGGCGGTAGATGCGATTTGTTCCGGAAGTACCGACAAGTCTGCAATCTGGGGAGTAAATATCGACGACGAGTATCATGAAGAAAAATAATTCCGAATCGACACGTCGCCCCCCCCTGTCGGCGTGAAATCGGCAAAGATCCACCCACTGGAACTAGTGGCGCTGGCTTCGTTGATTGCTTGCTGTTTCCTGTCGATCGGCACGGGACTGAATTTTTACTGGCCTGACGGCCACTCCTCCGCATTCGCCACCGAACACTATGTCATACCGCTGTTGGCAGCTCTCGGCCTCGCGGCATGGTCGCGCACGCGCGGCGCGGCTTCATTACGCTCTGCAGGATCGATATGGTGGGGATGCTTGCGCCCGACAATGGCATTCACCATTGTGGTTTTTCTGCATTTCAACTTGAAGCTATGGGCGCAACTCGTCAATCCTCATCGATGGGATGAAGCTTTCCTGAGGACTGACGCCGCACTTGAGCCGCTGGCACGGGCAATCACCTGGCTGCATGAGCCTTGGCTGGTGCTGACCGAGATCTGGCCACTTGCCTACCACGACATTTTTGTCCTGATGTTTATGAGCTCTCTGGCGCTCCATTCAGTGCAGAAGGACCAACACCTGGTTCTAACCCAACTGGTAACCTGCATTGCCCTGGTTCTGGTGATTGGCGGGTTCTCCTATGCGCTCGTACCGGCATGGGGTCCATTTGTCTACGGGGATGGCAGCAACCCTTCCGCCACGGCAATCCAGGCTCACATGAGCGAGTTTCAGGGGCGATTTGTCGAATCCGGGGGTCAGGATTACCAGGGAAGCAACTTCATCATGGCCGTGGCGGCGATGCCATCGTTGCACACGGCCCACGCCTATGTGCTCTGGCTGTACGCCTGGCGACATATTCGCTGGCTGGGAATCCTGTACCTTCCAATTTATATTTTCATCATAACCGAGGCCATCGTGGCGAAGTGGCACTACATGATCGACATTGCCTTCGGATTGTTGATTGCCTTGCTTTCCATCAGGCTTGCCAGGCTTCTTTGCCGAGGACAAGGTCATTCCGGCTTCGGGCGTGCTGTCGCGGAGCCATAAGGGAAAGGCCATGTTGCCTGGCGCCCGTAATCACGGAACCCGATTGATCCGCCACTTCGGCCCGGCAGCGTTGTTCATCATCGTCACAACCTTACTATCACAGTCAACACCCTCATCACGCTGGCTCAGGCAGGACGCCGCTGCTCCTTTCCTGCATGTCGCTCATGCCTTGGGCGCGATCGACTCGGCCGTGTATACAAATTCTGCCGAGGCTTTTCATAGCAACTACGCAGCCGGCTTTCGGCATTTCGAAGTAGATCTGATGGAACTTAAGGACGGCAACCTGGTTGCATTCCACAATCTTGTCGATACGCACGAGTTCGGCTCCATCGCCCACATAAGCAGCTTTACCCTGGGGGAGTTTCTTCGACAGCGGTATTATCAACGCTACACCCCGCTCTCTGCGTCCGGCGTTCTGCAGCTTCTTCAGCGACATGACGATGCGTATCTGATCGTCGATGCCAAAAACAGCAGCCTTCGACGTCAAACCGATGACGAATTGCCGGATTTGAACGGGCCGAGGCGCGTCTACACCGCTTTGTCCAGCCTTGTCAGCCAACATTCGCCGAAACTGGCAGGGCGAATAATTCCACAAGTCTATTCGCTTGATGATCTGGAGTGGATTGGCCCGCTAGGGTTTTCCGAGCAAGTGATCTGGACCCAGTATCGTGAGCCGGTAACCGTCGAGAATTTGATTCTCGCCTTAAGACGACATCCGCAAATACGCTGGGTCGCAATGAAGCCAAGCCAGATCTGCTGTGATATTGCCGCCAGAATCGCGCCCTACGGTGTGTCTCTGCTGGCTTTCACAATCAACGAATCCGCCGAAATGCGGCGACTTAACGAACTTGGTGTCAGGGGAATATATACCGACTTTCTGCGGCCATCTGCAACTCGCGGGCGCCCCCAATAGCACGCTAGCTAGGGTGCCGCCGATTCAGTCCCGTTTGCTCCTGCGCAACTTGCGGCAATCATAGAGGCCATACTGTATTTCGCTGCGGCGGCGTCGTTCCAGATATGTCGCTGTAACCAGGCCGGGGTGCACCTCGTTGTGTATGATCCAGTCCAGTTCGGCGTCTTCGCACAGATATCCGATACCGCGACGACTGAGGCTGCGACCTTCGTAGCGATGCAAGTTCTTCTGCCAAAGGAAGTTGCCCTGCCTGGCCAGTGAATAGTGCAGCAGCGTTTGATGCGACAGGGTTCCATCGATTAATTCCTCGTCCAATCCGGACTTTGCCACGCGGGCCAGTCGCCGCTCCAGCTCCATGGCATGTCGTTCGGAAAATATGATGCCGATTGCCTGCGTGCTGCTGGTATAACTTGCGGTTCCAAGCTCATACCAGACCCGCTCCGGTGCATGGGGCCAGTAGACCGTTTCGCCAGCCCTGATTTGCTGGCTGAACATGCCCCGCGAACGATCAAGGGAATAGCGCGACTCGAAAAGGCGCATCAGATCAGGCCGATGATCCCAGCCCATTCCAGCAAAAAACAGGACGAGCATCGCCACCCCGACTCTCGCCAGCAATGGCAAGCTTTCCAGGACAATCCATGCGACAAGCGGCAACAGTCCATTTCCGGCCGTAAGCAGGAAACCCTTGGCGAGGAAATGAGAAGCTGGCAGAGATTGCTCCCAAAGGCCGATTGCGGCGATCTGCATGTCCAGAGAGAGATGCGCGAGGAACGCGAACAGCGAAACGCCGAGCAGGAACAGCAATACCCGTCGCACCATGACGGCGTGCAAGCATAGCCAAGCCGCCAGTCGGTCAGTCCGGCGATTTGTCACGAGATAGCCTGCGAGCAGGCCGTACCCCCCCCATGTGTCCTGGTTTAGCCACGCGATGGCTCCCGCAAGCAATGCGAGGCGGTAGATTTCAGACTCCTGCCTCGATCGCAGTATCAAATCACAGGTCGCCACAACAGCAAGCAGCATCGCCAGCCACATGGCGCGCCACAACTGGAGCTGCATGATGAGAGTGGCGGGATAGATCATGCTGGCCGCGACCGAGACAAACCAACCCAATGAGCCGACCAACGCCGCCATGAGATACCAGCGGCGCAGCTTGATCTCTCCATTCGCTGCGCCAAAGAGCAGCAGCGACAATCCGACGATGAATTGGGAAGGACTATAGCTATCGCCAAAAGGCATGAATATCACCACCGACGTTTGCTGAACCAACATCGCCCAATCAAGCGACATGGCCTGCAGCGGGGTCCATCCTGCCAAGGCGCCGACCATGACAGCCAGGCCGGCGGTCGCCAAGGCTGCTAGTACCTTGTAATCCTCCAGGAAGACGAAAAGCGACACCACTATCGCCCAGATACCCATAAGCGGATGGATCATGATTGCCACTCCGAATGCAGCCCAGGCCAGATGGCGAAGGGAAGCCAAGCACGCCGCAATGCCCAGCAATGAAAAGGCAACGGCCAATGGTCGTGCGGTGACAAACGACTCCTGCAGTACCAGGATCCCGGGATTGTTCGGACAATAAGGTATGTGCATGGCCGCCAGCGCCAGAAACACCAGTGTTCTGAAACGACCCAGAGGCAAAGTCTGGGAAAAGACATATGCGGCGACCACGAAGGAAAGGCCACCGATTGCCGTGATCCAGATCGCACCGGCTTCAATCCCGAGGAGACGGATCATGCTTCCGTAAATAGGGGCGAAAATGGAGTAGTCGCTCTGGGAGCCAAACATTAGCCAGGGATCGCGCCCGAAGGGAGCCGGATCGAGCCAATGCAGCGCCATGAGCGTATAAATCCTGGCGTCATGCCATATGCCGAAGTACGGATGGCAAGCAAGCCACAGGCCGAAGCCAAGGCTAATCACGGAAAATCTGGTGGCACCGGCCTCGATCGAAATTCTCACGAAACAATGCCCCGCGAGAACGCCCTCAATCTGTCACCGCCGGCAATGGACTCTTCGCTCCGCGCGCAGTTTGGTCATGCATGCGATAAAAAAGATCCTCCAGGGAACGAGTGAATGCGCCGATATCGAAAAGGTTTGAAAGCTTGCGGCCCGCCGCAAGGCGCCCGCGCAACGAAGAGAGGACCTGCGGGTCGCGCGCGCAAGCCAATGCTGTGGAGAAGTATTCAGCCGTGCTCGTTGCCACCAGATCTTCCAGCCCCGCTGCCTTGAGAAGGCTCGCGCCCACCCTGGAGGAGAAGGTATCGCCCAGAATGGCGACCATCGGCACCCCGGCCCACAAGACATCCACTCCACTGGAATGCGAGTTGTAGGGAAAAGTGTCGAGAGCAAGATCGGCGAGCTGGATACGCGCCAGATGGTCGGCGGGGTTCTCCACCCGAGCCGCGAAGATCAGGCGCTCAGGGGCGAGGCCGTGGCGCGCGAACTCTTGCCGAAGGTTCGCTACCGCCATATCGTTCGGACGGGTCAACCACAACACGCTATGCGGAACTTCGTGCAACAGCCGGCACCAGATATCGAAACCCGCGGGATTGAATTTGTAGTTGTTGTTGAGGGAACAAAAGACAAACGCATCCTGCGGCAAGCCCTGCGCTGCGCGCGACGGAACCTGCCCTGACTGACGCCTCGTATCGGCAGGAAGATAACAGTGAGGCAGCTGCGCAATCGTCTCGGAATAAAAACCGGAATGTTCCAGCGGGGTTACCACCGGGTCCCCGATGATGTAGTCAGCCAGTCCGGGATGGCCCATGGTGCCGGCAAAACCCAGCCAGTTCACCTGGATGCGGGCACAACGCAGGGCCAACACTTCGGGCTTGCAGTCCGTTGTCCATCCCTGCAGGTCAACCAACACATCAATCTCATCCTGCCGGATACGGTCGACAATCTTCGGAATGGACTCCGCCTTGAGATCAACGAAGCGATCGAACGCTCGCATCAGGCGGCGGCGTATGTCGCTGGCGTCATCTGGTCCCGTCGAATAAGCTATAACTTCAACCCTGGTGCGATCGTGTCTTTCAATGACTTCGGGAACAATGAAGCCGACCGGATGGTAACGAAGGTCCGCCGACAGGTAGCCAACCTTCAGCCGGCGCGGGCTGGAAGGGGCTTCCGGTGCCTGCCATTCGGCGCCCGCCTGATAGACATAGGGCGAAATGACATTGCGGGCATGCGCTTCGGCAATCAGGCGCTGGTCCATGCCGTTGAAGCCGGCCATGCTGAAGGCGGGAAAGGGTGCATCAAGCGCACGCTTGAACCCGGGATTTCGCTCTCGCAGCAATCTGACCTGCTCATCAAGATGCCCCCAATCACAAAGCCGGAGGTCAGCGAAAGCCAACTGGTACAAGGCCGCGACATCATCCGGGTCGGCACTCCACAGTTCTCTGTAGCAGGCCCTCGCCTCTTCGATGCGGTTCGCATTCATCAGGCAAGCGCCTAGCAGACTTATTGCCTCGACGTAGTCGCCCGGATGCTGTTCGATGGCCTTGAGCAACCAAGGCACTGCCTCGTTCCAGCGCTTATCGTCCGCATAGGCGGCACCGAGATTCTTCAGCAGTTCCGGGTCGCCGGGACTGATGGCCAACGCACGCTCAAAACACTCCACCGACTCGCGCCAACGCAAATGGGCGGACAAGGCTATGCCCAGGTTATTCTGGATCTCGGGATCGCGCGGATATTTCCGGGCAAGATCCTCCAGCATGGGTAGGGCATCCTTGTACTGTCCCTTGCCGACAAGGGCGAAAGACAGAATCTTGAGCGCCTGGGCCTGCCCCCGATTGCGCGCTAACACCCGCCGCGCCGCCTGCTCGATCTCGTCGTAACGACGGGTTTCGACCAAGCGCATTAGGCCGAGCATCTCTGCGGAGAGATGCCCCTGGCCCTTCGCAGATCGGCTCCGTCTTCCCATTCGCGCCTACTTGCCGACCATGACGTTGAGGGAAATCGGCGTCCCATCGAAATCAGTCTTGCTGCCATCAGAAAACAAGTCGAAGGATTCGACCTGCTCGACGCTAGAAAACCCGGCCTGTGCAAGATAGCCGACCAGAAAATCGAAAGTCAGGCCGACGCAATGGAAGTCGAAGGGATCCATTTGCCCGCCAAAGACCATGCGCATGATGCGGAAGCGTTGCGCGAGGTCAAGGTCACTGCGCTGAAAAAGCGCAACCAATACGTCGAAATCCGGCACCGATATCATTAGGCGTCCCCCCGGTGCCAGGATGCGATGCAAACTTTTGAGAGCAGGCACGATGTCATTCACCGGCAGGTGCTGCAGTACATGCGAGCAGTAGATCTCTGAGCAGGACTCGTCGCTAAATCCCTCCAGGGAGCGTATATCACCGACAAAATCCACGTTCGGGCCGGGTTGTACATCGAGGATTTTCCATCCCTCGCGAAACTGTTTGCCGCCGATGTGCAGTTTCATTTTTGTCGGCCATCCATTCGCAGCGGCTATGCCCGCCGCCCGCGCCGCATCGCTCTCGCAATAGCGCAACCACATCCCGCGCATGACCGACTCGAAGCGGCGGGCCATCGATTCAGCATCGAGCAGGACGCTGCCGCTCATTTGCTGCCGCAGCACCGATCGATACGTCGCCAGGCGCTGCGGCGAACGCGCCAGAGCGCACGCAATTGCGACAAACTCGTCCGTCGAGTGCGCAATAAGTTCGGGCAGGCCGGTATGGGTCAGCAGACTGCAGCCGACACGCGACGCGTGCCGGTCGCCGCCCAGCGTGACTACAGGCACCCCCATCCAGAGCGCCTCGCAGGTCGTGGTGGTGCCGTGATAGGGGAAAGCATCCAGGGCAATATCGACGCGCTGATACTGCTTCAGATGCTCTGCAGTGGAGGGGATCGACGAAAGAACCTCGACACGTTCGGCGGCAACTCCACGACGTACGAAATCGGCGACCAGTTGTTCCTTCGCCTCGACCTCCTCGACCCCGTTGATCGACTTGATCAGCAGGCGTGCTTCCGGCAGTTCGTTCAGCACGCGAACCCACAAGTCAAGGCACTCGGCGCCAAGCTTGACGCGGGCATTGAAGGAACCGAAAGTGACCGGACCCGCCCTTGTTTCCGCCGGCGGTTCTACCTGCGGCGCAACTACCGGCGGGCTGAAGCAGAGGAAAGGGCCCGGCATCCGCCACAAGCGCTCGGTGTAATAAAGCTGATCCTCGTCCGCTGGATCGGCCAGTGCATCAGTGATCCGGTAATCGATGCTGTCGACACCGGTGGTGGCAGGATAGCCGATCCAGGAAACCTGGACCGGTGCCGCGCGACGGCCGAAGATTGCCAGCCGGTTGTCGCTGGTATGGCCAGCCAGGTCGATCAGGATATCGATGCGGTCGTCGTTCATCAGCCGCACGGCTGCTGCGTCGTCCATGTCGAAAATATCCCGCCAGTTCTGGAACAGCGGTCGCAGTTCGGCGGTCAGTTCGTCGGTCTTGCGGCTGGTCGAATAGGCCCAGGTCTCGCACTGCGAACGATCGAGGTGTCCGAGAAAGCCGCGCACAAAATAGGCCACCGAGTGATGCCGCAGATCGCCAGAAACAAAACCGATGCGCAGGCGGCGCGTCGCCTCGGCGGCATGGCGCGAATGATCCAGCGCGGCTGGCCCGCAACGACGGCGCAGCCATGCGCCGTAAGCCAGGTGGCGGCGGAATGTCTCGTCGCGCTCTAGCGTCACCAGATTGGACAGGAAGAGGCGGTTGTTCCAGGCCGCGTCCTGGTTCTCGTCCAGCGCGAGCGACTCGGCGAACGCATGATCGGCCTCGGCGTGCTCGCCGCGCACGAAGTGGCAAGCGCCGAGATTGTTCCATGCCACCGCCGAACGCGGATCGATTTCCAGGGAGCGTTCGATCTGCTCCAGGGCCTCTACCACACGACCAAAGTTGCGCAGCATACTGCCAAGCCGCTCACGGGCAATCGCCGAATCCGGCCGCAATTCGGTGGCCCGACGGAAATGATAGAGCGCTTCATCGGCGCGACCCGACTCGGCAAGCAGGTTGCCCAGGTTGATGTGCGCCTCGACATGATCGGTCCGGTTGGCCAGTATCTCCCGGTAGAGGCCCTCGGCCTCGCCGAATCGCGCTTGGGAAAAACAGATCAGGGCGAGGTTGTTCAAGGCGCCCAAGTGCCCGCGTTGCAGCTCCAGAGCCCGGCGATAGCACTGCTCGGCATCGACATTGCGCCCAGCGCGGCCGTACACCGTGCCAAGCTTGTAGTGGCCCTCCGGCCTGGACGGCGCGAGATCGATGACGCGTTCGTAACTTGCCATCGCCTCGGCAAGACATTGCCCGTCGCGCAGGCGATCACCTTCCGCGAGGAGATGCGCGATGTCGGCGGACAACTCAGCCTCCGACATCGCTGCCGGGCTTGCCGATGGCTTTCAGGAATGCAAGCTCAAGGGAAAGCGTCGGGCGCACTTCGACGATCGAATGCCCTGCGGCGCGGATCTGATCGAGTTTCTCCCACAAGACGGAGCGCGGAAACGTACCGCACCAGCGGCCGACGGTTTCCGCCTGCATGCCATGCACCTCCTGTCCCCCCTGGGAGCGAACCATTACCGATTCTTCCTCCCCAGCGAGCTCCGCCGGCGAACTGACCGAGCGCAGCTCGCCCTGATGGATCAGGCCAAAACGGTCCGCCAACCGCTCGACGTCATGCAGAACGTGGGATGTAAAAAAAAGCGTGCCGCCGCCACGTTTGTATTCCGAAAAGATTTCGACCACATCCTGGCGCCCGATCGGATCGAGACCCGACAGAGGCTCATCCAGCACGAGCAGGTGCGGCTGGATCACCAAGGCCTGGGCGATCGCCACGCGCTGCGTCATGCCTTTCGAAAACGAGCGGATTGGCGAATCGGCGACCGCAGCCAGTTCCATCCGCTCCAGCCAGCGCCGGCAGTGGGCGTTCTCGTCGGCGACGACGGTGCGATGCAGGCGCAGCCCCATCTTGAGGATTTCAAACGGCGTCAGGTAATCGTAGAGATAGGGATTCTCGGGCACGTAGCCGAGACGGCGGCGTGCCTGCGGCTCGGTACTCGGCACGCCGAACAGCAAGGCCTCTCCACCGCTCGGTTCGGCCAGGCCCATCAGGACCTTGATAGTCGTGCTCTTTCCTGCGCCGTTGGGACCGATGAAACCGAAGGCCTCGCCCTCGGCGACCGACAGTGAGACATTGCGTACGGCATGGACGGGATTGCGGCGCCAGCCACTGGCGTAGGTCTTGTCGAGCGAGCGGATGGTGATGGCTTCGGCCATGGCTATTTTGCCGTCGTCTTCAGCATGGGTTCCCCGTTCGGGCCGACAGTGTAGCCGAAGCCTATCGGATCCCTCGGTATGGCGTCGATCAGGCCGGCTGCCACCAGTTCCTGCAGATCGCCCAGGTCGCGACCGGCCGTGGCGCGATATTGCAGCGCCAGTTCCTGCAGGTGCGCAAGATCGCGCAGGCGCTGGGCGCGCAGGCCGAGGTATTTCTTGAAGCCGCCGGGCGGTGCGTTCTTCGCCATCGCATCGACCAGGGTCGCGGCGGTGCCCGTCTGGTAGCCTTGCTCCAGCCAGCGCGCGGCTAGATTCTGCAGCGCCCATTGATCCTGCTGCTCGATCGGGCGGTTGGCCGCATCTAGCAGCAATTGCGCAGCCGCGGCCGGGTCGCGCCGGAAATGATAGATGTTGAACGCATAATAGAAGACTGGTTGGTAGTCGAAGGTACGAGTTTCGGATGCATGGCGCAAAACGAACTGCGCTGCCTCGAGCTGTCCGTTCCATGGCAACAGGGCGGCGGCAATGTAGTAGTTGTCCTCGTGCACCGGATTAAGCCATGCGATATCGTGCTGCAGCCTGCCCTGCACGGCAAAGTCACTGGCGTTCATGCGCAGCGTGTCGGCAACTAGAACGCGAAATCCGGCCAGATTGGCAGCAAGGTTGCGATCCCCGACCGCCATCAAGACTTGCGCCGCCAGGGGCAGGCTGACCAGCAATTCGGGGCCGGCAGTCTCATTGTTTCGCGGCTGGATGTTGCGCTGCGCGCCAACATAGGCAAGGCCGGCACCAAGTAGGAGACCCCAGAAGACCAGCTCGCGAATATGTCGTTCAGGAAAATTCACGGTGAGACAATGCACGGATGGCAAACAGGATCAAAATGGCCGCGTAGGCAAGCGCCATGATGGCCGGCCACATGGCATCGCCGCCGGCGGGCATCAGTCCATACATCGGCCACTGCCGCCAGTCGAGCCGCGACAGATCGGGAACCAGCCAGCGGATGACATCGATGAACGGTCCGATCGAGGCGATCAGCGCAGCGTCCCCGTCGGCACCGCGCGTCAGATAGTCTAGCGTCGCGCCGAGCGCCTTGCCTGCCACGGCGAAGCAGAAGCCGATGGCCAACGGCATGACGGCCACGGTGGATAAGGTCGCCATCCACAGGCCGACAGCGGCGACCACAGCCACGTCAAGAACCAGACCGCCTATAGTGGCCCAAAAGGGCAGGCCCAGTCGAACCGGAAACTCCTGAGAATAGTCGCCGCCGGTCAGTATCACTGCAAGTAGCAAGGACAAGCCGAGTATCACGGCGGCGAGGCAGACCAGAACGAGAATTGCCGCGTATCGGCCGAACAGAAAGGCGGCGCGCGACACCGGGTAGGTCAGTGAAAACAGAATGATGCGGCGATCGATTTCGCGCGTGACCAATTCCTGAATCCAGAACAGCGCCAGCAGGACCAGGGTGATCCGAACTCCCGAGAAACCGACGTCAAGCGCCACAGTACGCGGTTGCCGGGGCGAGAAATGGCCCGACAGATAGGCGGCGCCGATCAGCAGCAAACCAAGAAGGAAGACCGCCTGGAAGCTGCGGCCGCGCAAGCCGACCTTGAGACCTGAAAGCAGGAATTGCAGCATTGCTTATGTCATCGAAATCACAAAAAAAACGGGCGCACCGCAAGGCGCGCCCATTTTGATGCCCGGCTACAAATCAGCTCGATGGGGCGGCCGCAGCGGCGGTCGCCGCACCGGCCGAGGTGCATCCCGTTGCAGCGCAATCGGCTTGCTTGGAGATGCTGCCGCCCGCTGTGGATCCCACCCAGAAGGTCTTGCCCTTGGTGGAACCGGAACCAACCCCATAATAAGTGTTCTGATCGTTATCCACCATATGGACATTGGCCGAGCACTTGGGCGTGAACGACACCTTGACGAAGGTGTCCGTCGCCGTGGTCACGGCATTGCCAGCGGCAGCGGTCGAATTGCCAGTGCAAATCACCGCGGTGCCACTCGCCGCATTGGCACTCATGCTAGAAATCGCAGCAGACGCCAAGACCGCAGTAAGAATCACTTTTTTCATAAGATCACTCCTAGTTTTCTGGAAATCAGATTGTCGAGTTCGCCGTGGCCTGGGTCAGCAGGTTCTTGGCATCGGACTGGGCGGCCTTGTCCTCACCCTTCTTGGTGTACTCGCTGAATTGCGGAATCGCGATCGCTGCGAGAATGCCGATAATCGCCACGACGATCATCAGCTCGATCAGGGTGAAACCTTTTTGCACTGTCTTTTTCATTCAAGTCTCCTATCGAAAGTGCGACAATCGTCGCTGACTACTTCAAAAGCAAGACCTGTGCCATAAAAACTAGCCGATTGGAAGCGGGAGTTTGTGGGTCAGCCCAAAAATGTGACCAAAAAGGTCACTTACATGCAATAAAACATCACTGAATTGCTCTCCAGTCAGTCGGCGTACAGGCCTCGCTCTGCTCGGTACCGGATCGAGCGGGCGCCAGTGCCCAGTTGCCAGACGTGAAACAGCATCTCGGTCACCCGATTGACCAGCATGTGCCGGTCAAGGGCATAGTGGAAGCGGGCCATGATACCCTCCGTTCCCTGCTGTTCGAAGCGCCGCAGCGCTTCCCGCACGGCAACCGCCGCGGTCGGCAACTCAAGCGAATCGATCCTGACGATGCCGAGGCGCTCCTGGTCTCCGGCCGGAATGATGCGGTCGAGATCGGTGATGGAATGCGGCACGATAGGAATCAGGCCGGCAAGCAAGGCATCGAACACCCGGGTGGACAAGTCGTCGCGGATGGGTATGACGATCGTTGCCTTGTAGCGACACCACTCGGCAAACCGCTCCATGGGCGATAGGGAAAAATAGCGCGAGCGATCGTCCGGCGGCATCAGGAATACATCGGCATCAGCCAGGTCCGCCGCATAGGATTTGAGAATCCGTGTTCGCTCGCTCCAGGCAAAACCGTAGTCGACGTAATTGATCAGCGCCTTGTGCTGGCGTTCGGCACGCTGCACGATGTCGCCCAATTCGCCTGCCTGGGCGCGGGCCCACTGCGCCGAGCAGGCCGCTATATGGCCCGCCAGCAGTGCCACTGGCGTGCGCAGATAGCCGGTATGGTCCGGACTGCCATGACTGACGAAGATCAGATCGGCCGCCATGATCGAGCGCAGGTTCTGCGGCCATGCCCAGTGGTTGTCCCACAACCACAGGGCAATAATCGCTTGCGGGCCGACCTGCTCCCGGATGCGCCACAAGGCCGGGGAACAGTCATCGCCCACTCCGGTCACGATAACGACGTCAATTGCGGCATCCGGTTTACCGTCCCGCCAAGGCGAGAACACGAAGGGATCCGGAGCGAATTCGCGCAGATCCCGCTCGATCAAGGCTGGTTCGGGAAAATACTTGATGGGTGCGGCAGCGGCCGACGGCAGGAAAACAAAACGCACCTGAGGCACCTTGAACAGAGCAGCCAGGCGCTGCGTCAATTCCTGCCGGCGGTGCTCGGTCCAGGTCATTCGTGCTTGCTCCATGATTCAAGCGGACTCATACCGGCAAGCCAGTCTCCTAGCCTTCAAAGAGCGGGTCCATCCCGTTTCCATACGCACCCCATACATGCAGGTTTCTGGTCTGCTGCGCCAGCAACTGCGCGTGCCACGAGGCAATATCCCGGCGCGGGATACCCTGCTCCACCCCCATCAGGATCGCTCGCCTCAACATCGCGACCGATGCCCATGGTTCGCCACAAAGCAGCCTCAGGCGCGCAATCTGCGTTACCTGCGAATGCAGGTCATCGCCCTTGAGCATCGAAGAGTAGGCGCCGACAAGTTCGATTTGTTCGCTTGCCGCTGCAATAAACCAGCGGTCTTCATGGCCGTCAGGGCGCATCTGTTCGAAGCGCCTGGCAGCCGGAAAGAAAGGCTGGTCGATGCCGGTATCGCGCATCGCCATCAGTTCTCCGAGTGCAGCGACGGCAACGCCACGATAGCCGATGTCCTGGGCAATGCGCCCCAGCGTGGACAGGGCCGCGGGATTGAGTTGCGCGTTGCTGTAATCCCTGAGCAGCTGGAACGCCTGCCGCAGCGCAGCGTAGCGCCGCTCCGGTATTGCAGGATCGAGAAAAAGCCATGTCGCATACGCCGTCAAGCCTTCGCCAAACGGGCATGCGTCGATATCGTCCGCCGAAATTCCGAAGGTCTGCGCATAGGGCAGATCGAACATTTTTTTCAGCACCGCATCCCGCTCGGCTGGCGACAGGGAGATCTCTGCCGGAGCGAAAACCAGCAAACCCCGGCGCGCCAGCTCCCGCGCACGATCGGGCTTGATGGCGAACAGGTTGAGCTCGAACGTATCGAGTTGCTCATCGTCGCCGAGGCGAACCAGCAGGGAACCGTCCCCGATGAGGCGGTAGGTTTCGTATCCCAGCGCTTCGAAGGTCCAGCGCAGGGCATTGTTGTTGGTCGCGCCGTGCTTTATTTCGTACATCACCACCGGCGAAAAGGAATGGAAGAACTCCCTGCCGCCCGCCACGATCCGTGCCTCCTGGCCTTCTGCATCGATCTTGATGAAATCCATCCCCGTCCAGCCGAAGCGCCGTGTCTGCGCGTCGAGCGATGAGATTTCAACGTACTCGGCGCCGTCTTCATCCGCCTCGACAATCGAATTGAGTTCGCCGCTGCCCGCAATCCGCAACCAGCCGCTCTTCTCCCGGTCCGACAAGGCCGCGGCCGACAATTCGATATTTGCTACTTTGTTGAGCTCGATGCTTCGTTCCAGATGCTGCCGATTGACGGTCCCCGGCTCATACGCACAGACCCTTCCTGTCGGCCCGACGGCCTTCGCCATGGCCAGGCTGTACAGGCCGACGTTGGCCCCGATGTCGATGGCGGTCATGCCGTCGGCGAGGTAGCGAACGACGAAATCCACCTCCTTCTCGAACCAGCGTTCCTGCTCCAGAAGCACATAAGTGGAGATGCACGTGAGCGATGCCGGAACCGAAACACACAGGCCGCTTTCCGTTTCCAGCACCAGCGAGTTGTCTGGATTCTCCGCCGCTACCGTAGCAGAAATCGGCGACGAGGTCCCAGATCCAGCCTTGCTGTCCTTGCCTGCAAGCGACCCGGCCGCGTCGCCAGAGCTTGGCTGATCGACAATGGCCAAGCCATCCCGCACCAGGCGGCGCCGGTATTCCTGCGCCAGCGACCGGCCCGTGCGCCGATCCGCTTCGACCAGTGCCACATGGGCCAAGTCAAAGGAATTCAGGAGGTCGTGCATGATTCCAGCATACTTCTCCAGTTTCTCCGCAGAAAGGCGGTCAAGTTGCATCCAGTCCCGCACATAAACCGCGTCGGCCCACACCTGCTGGTTGAACGCCTTGACACCGGCACGGGGATTGAGCAGGGGAAGAAAGGGGCGCCAGCCGTAGCCAAGCACGCAGTGAAACTGGAAGCCATTGGCTCGCAGAAAGGCATCGAGGTCGGAAAACATCGCCTGACCATGGTACTGCTCGAGAAAATTTACTTCGGTCTGGATCGCCAGCACGCCCTGCAGGATCCGTTGGCCATTGCGCAGCACGTCGAGTTCCGCTCCCTGCACGTCGATCTTGATGAAATCGATATCGCCCAGGTCGGCAATGTCGTCAAGACAGGTAGTGGCGACGCGGTGCTCGGCAACCGGCGTTACCAGCGAGGCCAAGGCATGGAACTTTTCCAGCAATGGCGTATTCGGCGCATACAACGAGCCGGTAAAAGGGTTGTTGGTCTCATGGAAAGTGGCTTCCTTGCCGTCACCGACGAACAGCGGATAGAAACGGTGCGTCAGCCCGTAGCTCGAGCGCAGTCGTTCATATTCCGCCTCGTTCGGCTCGAAGCCGGTGACGCGGGCACGCCCCGTCTCCACCAGCTTCTGGTACGGGGCCGTACTGGCAAGGGATGCACCGACATCCAGCACTTCGACGCGACATCCGTCGTCGAGCAGACGAAACAGACTCCACATGGATGATTCCTCATGAATTCATTCTGGCCGAACGTGCATCGGACCTGGCGCGAATCCCGGCGCGACGCGTTCATTCTCGATTGCAGACCTGGATGATAATGCAGCACCGTCCCGCCAGCGCCGACTTTCGGCTATTGATCAAGTCCGTACGAGTGCCGCCTCATCCACCGCATCGATCTGCGCCGGGTCGAGGAACTGCTCGGCGTAGCGCCGGTAGACGCCCTGCCTGACGAAGACGTCGAACAGGTCGGGGTCGATGTGGCCGTTCTTCTTGAAGTTGGCCATGATGCCCATCGCCTGCGACAGTTTCATGCCCGGCTTGTAGGGGCGGTCGCGCGCGGTCAGCGCCTCGAAAATGTCGGCGATCCCCATCATGCGTGCCTGGAGGGACATCTGCTCGCGGGTCAGACCCTTGGGATAGCCCTTGCCGTCCATCCGCTCGTGGTGGCCGCCGGCATATTCCGGCACCTTGGTCAGGTGCCGCGGCCACGGCAGTTGCTCCAGCATCTTGATGGTGGCGACGATGTGGTGGTTGATGACATCGCGTTCCTTCATCGTCAGCGTGCCGGCGCGAATGGTCAGGTTGTCGATCTCGTCGGCGGTGAGGAACTCGGTTTCGACGCCATCGACATTACGCCACTTGCGCCGGTTGCCGATATCGCGCACGCGCTGCTGGTCGTCTTCCCTCATCGCCTCGCCGCCGATGTTGGTTTGGCGCAGGAAGGTGCGCTCGGCATCGAGTAACTGTGCCTGGTCCTGGTATTCCTGCCAGATATTCGCCTCGGCTGCGGTATCGAGAATGCTTTCGCGCAAGGCCAGCTGCCTGCGCAGCGCGTGGATCTCCGCATCCCGCTTGAGGACCTCGAAGCGGGTATCGATCAGGTGGATGCGATCGAAGATGGTCTGCAGCTTGGTGGCCTTGTCGACCACATGAACGGGCGTCGTGACTTTGCCGCAGTCATGCAGCAGGCCGGCGATCTTCAGTTCGTAGCGATCGCGCTCGTCCATGTGGAACGATGCCAGCGGCCCCTCCCGCGTAGTGTCGGTTGCCTCCGCGAGCATCATGGTCAGGGTCGGCACGCGCTGGCAATGGCCGCCGGTATATGGCGACTTCTCGTCGATCGCCAGGTTGATCAGATTGATGAAGGCCTCGAAGAGTTCTTCCAGCTGACTGATCAAGAGCCGGTTGGTGAGCGCGATCGCCGCCTGCGAGGCCAGTGATTCGGCCAGGCTCTGGTCGGCCGAGGAAAACGGGATCACCTGGCGCGTTGCCGGATTCTGGGCGTTGATCAGCTGCAGCACGCCGATGATCTCGCCCTCATGGTTCTTCATCGGCACCGTGAGAAAGGACTGGGAGCGATACCCGGTGCGCTCGTCGAAACTGCGGGTGCCGGAAAAATCGAAGCCGGCCTCGGTGTAGGCATCGGTGATGTTGACCGTCTTGTCGTGGATGGCGGCGTAGGCGGCGACCATCGAGTCGTTGGATTCGCCGTTGTCGTTGTACAGCGGCAGGTTGGGGAAGTTGATGGGATTGCCGGTAGTGCCACCCATGGCGATGTGCAGGGAATCGGTACGCAGGATCTCGAAGCGCAACGCACGACCATCCTCGGTCATGCGATACAGGGTTCCGCCATCGGCATGGGTGATGGTCTTGGCCGCAATCAGGATGCTCTCGAGCAGGCGATTGATGTCGCGCTCCTTGGAGAGCGCGGCACCAATGGCGTTCAGTTGTTCGAGACGGCGAAACAGGTCGCTGGAGCTATCCATGGCCCTTCCTTACTTGATGCAGACAGCCCTCACCTGCTTGAGATCAGTCACCCCTTGCAGGGCCTTCTCCAGGCCGTCCATCTTCAGGGTCAGCATGCCGTCCTCAAGCGCCTGTGCGAACAACTGGGCGACGCGGGCATGTTCCTGAATCAGCTTTTTCATCGGCTCGGTGCCGATCATCAGCTCGTGCAGGCCGACGCGCCCCTTGTAGCCGCTGCCGCCACAGGTGTCGCAGCCCTTGGCCCGGGTGAATACAAGGTGGCCATCCTTGCCGTACTCCTTGATCAGGCGTTCCTGGGTCGCGGCGTAGGCGGCCTTGATGTCCTTCTTGAAAGTCTCGGTATTCTCCAGCTCGCTGCAATACTCCTTCATGAACAGCCTGACTTCGTCGGCATCCGGCGTATAGGTCTCCTTGCACTTGCACAGGCGCTTGGCCAGGCGCTGGGCGAGGATACCGAGCAGGGCATCGGAGAAGTTGAAGGGGTCCATGCCCATGTCGAGCAGCCGGATGATCGATTCCGGGGCGCTATTGGTGTGCAGGGTGGCAAACACTAGGTGGCCCGTCAGCGAGGCCTCGATGCCAATGCCGGTAGTTTCGGCATCGCGCATTTCGCCGACCATGATGATGTCCGGGTCGGCTCGCAGGAAGGCCTTCATCACCATCGGAAAATCCATCACCTTCTTGTTCACCTGCACCTGGCGCAAGCCCTTCTGGGTGATTTCAACCGGATCTTCCGCGGTCCAGATCTTGGTATCCACGGTATTGAGATAGCCGAGTACCGAGTGCAGTGTCGTGGTCTTGCCGGAACCGGTGGGACCGCAGACGAAAAACAGTCCGTAAGGCTTGGAAATGGTCGCCTTGAGCTTGATCAGATTGGCCGGCAGCACACCCAGCTTGTCCAGCGGGATCGGCTCGCCACCAGCGAGGATGCGCATCACGACGTCTTCGACGCCGCCGGTGGAAGGAATGGTCGCCACCCGCAGTTCGATGTCCAGCGGACCGAACTTCTTGAACTTGATCTTGCCGTCCTGCGGTTTGCGGCGCTCGGCGATATCCAGGTCGCACATGATCTTGAGGCGGGCCACCATGGCATTGCGGTAGCTGGCCGGAACTTCGATGTACTTCTGCAACGAGCCATCCCGCCGGAAGCGGATCAGCACCTTGTCCTTGCCCAGGCCCGGTTCGATGTGAATATCGGACACGCCCATCTGGTAGGCGTCGACGATGATCTTGTTGACCAACTTGACCAGCTCGTTGTCGGCCGCGGCGGAGACATCATCGCCGACGGCGCCTTCACCATCCATCTCGCCTTCATCGAGGGTGGACAGCAGATCGCCGACGGAACTGTCATCGGTATAGCCGGGAACGCCGGTGGCGCCGAACAGCAGGTCGAGGGTCAGCGCGAACTCGTGGTTGGTGGTCACCCGGTACTGGATCTTGCCGCGCGGGAAAATGTTGTTGACGATGCGAGAACCCTTGACCTGCTCGGGATCCAGGCAGACCACCATGATGCCTTCGGAACTTTCCTCCACCGGCGCCCATTTGCCCTGGTCGAGGAACTCGCGCTTGAGGTTCTTCAACAGGTCGGCGGGC
>Ga0154020_10002767_pt1 | contig 21345 bp, 12 predicted proteins | sample Klosneuvirus_201_FD_109709 | JGI IMG/M metagenome (GOLD analysis project Ga0154020, IMG submission 109709) | Active sludge microbial communities from wastewater, Klosterneuburg, Austria - Klosneuvirus_20160825_MG | ecosystem: Engineered > WWTP > Aerobic digester > Activated sludge | place... | reverse complement strand
CCAGCTCGCGTCACAGGAACGTCACAAGATCATGAAGAAATCCCGCTCAAAAAAAAACGAATCATTCTCCTGAACCAGCTCGAAGTTCGATTGCTCAATCCCAATCATTAAGCGGGCTGTTGTATATTATTGCACGAAGTGTCTCGGGGTCAGTGAAAGAATAGAGTAGCGGAAACTCAGCGCGAGCGGAAAGCTGGAGCCCCATCCCTCGTTCCCAGGCTCCAGCCTGGGAACGCATATCCGCGAAGCTCCGCTTCGCCGCACGCCAGACGACATGGAACTGCTCAAAATTCTCCACATCAGCAGAGAGCGACTCCCCCAATGACCCGAACCCGATACCGCATTTTGGCTGGGACCGGGTAGTCACAATTTCACCGCGTTCCGTGATGACAATCCAGCCGCACCTGCTGAATCGCGGTATAAGGCGTTTGGCGGGATCGGAGAATTCGGCGGCAGACTCGTCCCGTTTGCCTCACCGGACTGCATTCACTGGACGCAGCTCCAGGAAAAACCGGCCATCACTCACGGCGCGTTTGATTCGCAAAACCTTGCGTTCTGGGACACGGATCGTGGCGAATACCGAGCGTACTGGCGTTACTTCGGCGATGGAGTTCGCGCCATCCGTACGGCGACGTCGAAAGACTTTCTGCATTGGGAAAACGAAGCCGACCTCACGTATCCACCGAGCACGCCGACTGAGCATCTCTACACAAACGCAATTCAAAAATACTTCCGAGCGCCGCATTTGTTCATTGGCTTCCCCACGCGATTTGAACCGTCAAGTCAGGAGGTCGAGCCTATCCTGATGACCAGCCGCGACGGAGTCCACTTCCAGCGTTACGCGGACGCTGTCATTCCGCGAACGGCACCAAAAGATCGGAATCACAATCGCAGCAACTACATGGCGTTGGGCATGTTTCAATTGCCCGGCAAGCCACACGAAATCTCTGTTTACGGTACGGAGAACTACTACGAAAGCACTCCCGGACGAATCCGCCGATTTGTGTACCGCATCGATGGTTTCGTCGCACTTCGCGGTGGCGAAGAAGGCGGCCAGGTGACGACAAAGCCGTTGAAGTTTGCGGGCACGCAACTGCTGTTGAATTACGTTGTCAACGCCAACGGCTCGTTGGTGGTGGAAGCGTTGAATGACGCTGGCGAAGTGATTGGCAAATCGAAAATGTTGAGCGGTGATGCTGTGGATGCTCCAGTCGAATGGGAACGGAAGCCCGAATTTGGAAGCAACGCGGTCGTTCGGCTGCGATTCACTATCAGGAACGCGGATGTATATTCTCTGCGGTTCGATTAACCTCCTGCCTGTCGCCATCTTGCCAGCAACACGGCCAGTTTTCCAAGGCCGGCTTTTGAAGTTGTGGTCTCCGTGGCGTAAGCTTCCAGCTTGCGTTTTTCGCGGCAGAAACGATGGGACGCAGAATGCTTATCCAGCAAAGGACAATTCTTGTGCGACACTTTCTTGTCACTCCGTTTGTTCTTGCCACGATGACTCTTGCCATGACGATTGTCTCGCAACGGGAGATCATGGCTCAGGAAATCTCATGGCATGCAACAGGAAAGAACGGCGCGGTCGGGGCGGGACATGCGGATTCTGTGGCGGCAGGTATTGGAATTCTGGAACGAGACGGAAATGCGGCTGATGCGGCTGCGGCGACGATTCTGGCTTTGGCTGTGACGGACTACGGTTCGTTTGCGATCGGCGGTGAAGTCCCGGTACTTGTATATGACGCGAAGGCGAAGCAGGTAAAGTCACTCAGCGGCGTTGGCGGAGCGCCGCTGGATCCGGCAGCGATTGAATGGTTTTACCAGAACGGCATTCCATCGACCGGCAGCATGAAGGCCGCTCCCGCGCCGGGAGCGGTCGATCTGGTCGTTACACTGCTGAAGATGTACGGAACGATTTCCTTCGAACAGGCGGTCTCTCCGACGCTGGCTCTGCTGGACAAGGGCAATCAGGAGTGGCATCCGCATCTTGCAGTGACGCTTCGAAAGCTGGTCGAGGCCGAACGCACCACTCAGGGAACTCGCGAAGAAAAACTCACGGCGGCGCGAGATCGATTTTACAAGGGCGATGTCGCAGACGAACTGGAAGCCTGGTACATCGCGACCGGTGCGTTTCTTCGCAAGCGAGATCTCGACGCGCAAACGACGCTCGTCGAAAATCCGGTTTCGGTCGATTACCGAGGCTACACGGTCTACAAATGCGGACCGTGGACTCAGGGATCTGTGCTGTGTCAGAACCTGCGCCTGCTCGAAGGCTTTGATCTGCACTCGATGGGCCATCTTTCCGCCGACTACATTCATGTCGTAACTGAAGCCATGAAGCTGGGATACGCGGACCGTGATGAATTCTATGCCGACCCACGTTTCTCCAAAGTGCCGATGACAGAACTGCTGTCCGACGAGTACACAAAACTTCGCCGACCACTCATTGATTTGCAGAAGGCATCTATGGATCGTCGGCCGGGTGATCCTGTCAACATGCAGGCTCTGCGAACCGATGGGGCTGCGAGCGACGAATCAGAAAAGATCCCGAAGCAGGACACCACAACCTGCGTTGTCGCTGATCGCTGGGGCAACGTCGTCGCCGCCACGCCGAGCTGCAACATGCTGACGAATACGCCCGGTCCGTCGGGAGTCAACACCGGCAACCGTGTTCGCAGCATGAACACAACGCCGGGTCATCCCAATCGCGTCGAACCCGGCAAGCGACCTCGGATCACGCTCACACCAACGCTGGTGCTGAAGGACGGCTTGCCGGTGCTCGCCGTCAGCGTGGCTGGAGGAGATCTGCAGGATCAGACGACGTTGAACGTGCTGCTTAATCACATCGACTTCGGCATGTTGCCTGATGAGGCCGTGACCGCGCCTCGCTTCAATACGAACCATCACCAGGATTCCTTCAACTCCAACCCTGATCGCAACGCCGCGTTTGTTGGTAAAGGCCAGTTGAAAGTCAACGAAGAAATCCCCGAGACCGTCCGCAAGAATCTTTCCGATCGCGGCCATTTGCTGGGAATCGCTCCCTCGCCGATCGCTCATCCCGTGATGATTTTTATTGACCACAACACCGGCCTCATGCACGCCGCCGGCGACCCAAAGGCCAGACGACATGCTGCGGCTGTGAAGTAACACGCGAGCGGCAGGGTGTCAGCCTCCGAGCGTTTTGTAAACCGCGAATGGACGCGAATAGACGCGAATGAAGTCAGGGCTGCTGATTGATGGAAAGTGCTCGACTGTGATCTTTCGGTCAGTGACACTCGAAACTCAACAGCAGAAGCCAAGCGAAAACGAGGCTTACTTCACTGCGATTATTCGCGACCATTGGTGTCCATTCGCGGTCGCGGTAATTTGCCGCCGTGGGTCTCGCATCCTCGGTGGGCTGACGCCCAGCCGCTCGCCGAATCGCATAGTCAAACAGTAGACTTCACGTGGCCCTAAAACGATTCCGGAACTCGGTCAGAGAACAATTCCTTCAGTCGCGACGTATCGTTGTTGTTCCAGACTTCCGGAACAGTGACGACCAGCCAGGCGTTGATGTAGTGTTCGGGCGCGTAGTTGTGGCCGTAGCCCATTGGAACGCTCGTCGCCATTGGCAGATCGAAAGCGATCTGGAGGGATGTCACGATCGGATACCACGTCAGATGCGGCGAGACATCCGGTCCGCGTTTTCCCTTCAGCCAATCGGGTTTGTGAAACGGCAGATCGGTGGAAAAGAAGACCATCGGATCGCTGGCGTACTGCAGATAGACGCTGCGAATCGGCCCCCAGCGTTTGCCATCATCCAGTGAATTTTCCTGGCCGGTGAACCGCACCATGGTCCCATCGCGAAATTCCGGCAGCCAGAATTCAGTGCCTTCGTTGCGTTCGTGTGTGAGCATCGACCACTGAGGACTCGGAAACGGCGGTCCACTCCAGACAGCTCCGTGAATGGGATCTTCAAAGATCGTGAACAGGTCCGCGCACGATTCCGAACCCAGCGCGCCCAGGCTGAGTCCATGCAGATAAAGTCGGGGGCGGTTGTCCTTTGGCAGCGTCTTCCAGTATTCGTAGATTTCATCAAACAACGTTCGTGCGGAGATACGTGATTGGTCTGGATCAACTGTGATCGTCAGCCAACTGGGCAAATAGGAATACTGCATGCTGACAATCGCCGTGTCGCCACCGTGAAGGTACTCAAGCGTGTCCACCGCACTCGGATCCAGCCAGCCGGTTCCGGTTGGATTGGCCACGACCAAAACTCGGCGATCAAATCCACCAACTCGTTTCAGTTCTTCCAGTGCCAGTTGAGCCCGTTCACGCATCGTGGCTCGTGACCGCAGTCCGACGTAAACTCGCAGCGGCTGCAGCGAAGGTCGTCCGGTGAAGTCCTGAATTTCCCGCTGAGTTGGACCACTGACGACAAAAGTTTTCCCACGCCGACCGATGGAATCCCAGGCAATGAGTGATTCGTCGCTGCCGGATGCGGTGGTCAGGGTGGGTTGCTGAACGCCTTCATCAATCAGGGCGTCGATCTGTAAAAATGACCTGTCGGAGACATTCAGCAGGCTTCTGGCCAGCACACCATTCACGATCTGCATGAACAGAAACGCAACGATCACCGTCCCCAGCACATAAGACGCTCGGCGCGGCAGAAACCGATTGATTTTTTCCGCCAGGAAATGGCAGGCGTTCAGCAGTAATCTGGCAAAAGCAATAAGCAGCGTTCCAAACATCAGCGCCAGGAGAGCTGTTTGGTACGGTGCCGCACTTTGCAGCGGCGGCATGTTCATCAGTTCGCGGATGGAGTTTTGCCAGAACGTCATCTGCCTCAGAAAGCCGACGAACACCACTGCCGTGCCAGCAGCGGAGATGCGTTTTGAGAAAATTTCCAGCCGTTGCCCGGGGTGAGGCAACTCGAGGAACTGCCACAACCAGACTGTGAGAATACCGATTCCATAGCCGACAGCCAGTGCAAAACCGGACAACAGCCCTTGCGCGACAATCGTTCTGGGCAGCAGCGACGGAGTTACTGAAGCCGCAAAAAACAGAGCGGCGAATACCAGTCCGACAAAGGAAAACGAGTTCCAGTATCGGCTCCACCAGCCCCTGATCCCTGTCAAAGTGTTCATGAATGTGTCGGAGGCTGAAAGCCCGCCCTTCCCTGAATCACTGAGCGGCAGAGTCGTGCGGAAAATTTCTCACAATTTCCTCTGCGGTCTCGGCAGAGCTGACGGTGAACTCTGAAGCGGCCCCGAGCTGAGAATAGATATCAGCTGTTGTCTTAAAGGTCTGCTTCATCAACGCCTCATCGAGCCGTTCATTGCGACCGTTGACCGGACTCAACACGGTCAGTCGTCGTGGCGCGATCAGAGCGGCGATGTGCTGAATATCACCGACGTCACGAAGAATACCGTTGGCCAGTGTCCCCAGTCGCTGACCTTCGTAGGGTGTATCACAGACGAAACTTGAAAGTGAGCCGATTGTAACAATGTGCTGGATACGATCATCCAGAGCAGCGGCACAGAGGGCGACCACACCGGCTGGCCCATCAGCGATGATGATTACATTCCTGCCGCCCGCGTGTCCATGTTTCTGGAGTGCGTTAACGGCGGCTCGGACGTCCATCACCCATTGACCCAGCAATGGTCGGCCAAGCCACAGTGACCATTCTGCCGAGTTGTGATCGGGGGCTCGCCCGATCTTGTCACTGGGCCACGAATGCCTTCCGGTCGCCCGCAGGTCAATCGTGGCAACACAACGCCCCGACGACTCGATGACTTCCGAAAGTTTTCGGAATTCCGAACTGCTTTCGCCATCGAGATTCAACAACAGGACTTCTGCATTACTTTTCATCTCACCTGGCACGTTGTCCAGGAGTTCCAGCTGAACACCAGGTTCCGGAGTGACTTCCAGCAGCAGACCGGGTGATGTGCCATTCTTTGGCGAAGCTGCGGCGTTCCTGGGGGAAGTGCCACCCAGTACAACGTCATCCAGTTTTCGTCGCAGGGACTTTGACTGCTCCTTCCAGTCAGCGGCGCTGGCTGAAACAGGCCAGTCCGCGATCAACCTGCTGGCCTCCCGCGCTGCAAACTGCGGCAGTGTCAACCAGTCGTCGGGTCGTGACTCACCAGGATAACAACGCAGCGTTTCCGGATCCTCCAACTGCATGGCTGCCTCAGCGATGGGCGAACCATCTCCTTCGCCTTTCAAGTGCAGCGTCATCCAGCCGTACATCGCTTCGCGCATCTCCTGGTTGTAGTCATGCGGTGATTCAAACACGGCATGGCGCAGTCTGCTCTCGCACTCATGCAACAGAAACACCTGCCGTGCAACAGTGATGGATTTCTTTGCCTCATCGACGGAAAACTGAAATGCATCTTTGGTCGCACTGACAACCATCAGTGCTCTCGGTGCCACAAGACTCAGTATGTCACCCTCTTCGGTAAACGACAATGCACCGGGCACAACTTCGCACATACAGCAGGCAGCTCCCAGATAAGCCTGATAGTTGCCAACCGAGCACACAGGTACGACCGCCTTGAACCGTTCGTCCCAGGCACCTGCGTACATAGTTTGATTGCCGCCGCCACTGGCTCCGGTAATCCCCAATCGATCTGCATCGACCTCCGGCCGGGAGATCATGTAGTCAACAGCCCGCATGTTTTCGTAGACCTGCAGACCACTCAATGGTCGCCCGATCGGCCACAGCGTCGCCGCCACCATTTCACCGTGGTATTCGCCAAGCCCCTTCCCCAAACCTCGTTCGCCAGCTCCCATCGCATCAACGGCGAGAACAAAGAAGCCCAGTTTCGCCAGACCGATGCAGCGTGCCTGCACATGAGGATCCTGTTTCGCCCCGGCCCAGTGGCCGTGAACGCACAGCACAGCCGGATGTCTTCCGTTTCCTTCCGGAACATAGGCGTTTGCCGTCATCCAGACATTCGGCAGAGTCTGAAAAACAATCTTCTCGACGCGGTAGCCTTCGCGATCAAGTGTCTCCAGAAGACGAGGTTCCAGCGGAGCATGATCGGCAGGGAATCCGCCCCAGGCGGCTTCCAGTTGTGATCTCAGCTGGGTCCGTCGCTGCTGCCACTCTTCCAGGGTCGAGGCTGGCCGGTCCTTCTCCCGCATCTGCGCCGCCTGATGACGAACGAACTGCAGAAATGACTGAGTCGGAGGCGACTGCTGAGCTGATGCGACAAGACTCAGCATCGGCAGCAACAGGATAGTCAGCAGCACTCGAAGAGTGCCTGGTCGGCCACTGGAACACAATTTCGTTTTTGCCATCGCGACGAACTCACAAGAGAGGAAATTGACAACAGTGCGTTCGAGACCGGGAAGTCCTCGAACGAATCAACCAGCATTCCGGTCAGTTAGCGATTTTCAGCCAGGCTGCCAGTATTCTTGAAAGGATACGGCGCAGGCACGTCAGACGTAAACTGATGCGCGGTCATCCACGCGAATTTCGTTTCTGTCGAGTTCGACGGATCCGGATCGGGCAGAGCCTTGCCATCGGCTTCCGCGTAAATCGTCCGCACGACGGCTACCCGGCCAGCGGCTTTGGGAACGAGATCGTAGTCCGTGCCACGAGTCTGAAGAATGTAGGTGCTGTCACGAAAACCGGCGATGAGTCGATCGTGGGCGGCGGCAACAAGTTTTTCTCTTTCTTCGTCAGTGCGAGACCCATCAGATCGAATCGCCTTTGTCAGTTTCTGAGTTTCCGACACGTCAAAGCTGACCCAGCCATATGGCGGCAGATACGCCTCCAGCTTGCAGTGAGACGGCGACGCATTGGGGAAAGGATTGATACCGTAGGTCACTCGCGTTGGCAGCGACATGACTCGACCCATGGCGGCACAAAATCCGTGATAATCGCTGCAGTGGCCACTGTACTCCAGGAGTCCATTCAGCGAGCTGGCTTTCAGTGACGCCTTCTCGTGGCTGTACGTAAAATTCTTGTCGGTGAAACTCATGACGGCATCGAGATCCTGCAGTGGATTTCGACGCTGAGGAAGAACGTCCGAGAGTAGTTTCTGGAACCGCTCATCGGCCACAACTGCCTGGTTCTCGCTGCGAAGATAAGGCTCGAACGCCTCCGGCCACACCGCTGGCGGTTTCACTTTTTCGGAATCCAAATGCCAGTTCAATTCGTGAGTCAGCACTTCCAGACGATGGCGAATGATCATCGCGCCCTGAGGATCAGAGAACTCAAAGTAGGCAAACCGATTGCCAAAGACCGGCTCGGTATCGATCTGCGGTTTGACATCAACGGGAAATGTTGAAAATTCGGACAGCCGCACATCCTGAACACCGTCGCTCGGCGGAACCGGCACCCAGACTCGCAACAGTTTGGTCTTGTAGGGAGCCGTGACGACAAACACGAGTTCGCCGTCCCAGAGCACGGGCTTTGACATCGTTGCCGAATACGGCTGGTTGATATCGACCGCATCACCGCCGCGAAGCTGCGTCATCGAAATAGCGATGATGCACGCAGCCACAACGCATTGTCGAAGCAGCCAAAGTCTTCGGTTCATTCTGCGACCTTTTTTCGTTGAGCCGAGAGGAATGACCTTCCCCGAATCTTCATTGAAATCAAACTGTTCACCACAGAATACGCTTACTGAATTCGTTCCACAACTTAGGCATGTTGCATGGCTCCAGTCCCTTCTCCCCCGGTGGAAATCCTGCTGAAGTTGTGTCGTTGTTTGCCGGGGGAGAGGGGACTTCGACGGACGTCGCCGGATCTTGTACAGATCGGGTATCAAGGGATTTACGATCGCCGAAAAAGTTTCGCTTCCGGCGTGAACTTGACGTCCGCATCCAGCGGAAAAATGGGTCTTGGGCAACGAGTGTGTCCCAGATACGGCAGGTTGGCACTCGACGAGCCTGGGGCGTCCACATTGACAATTTTCGTACACCAGTCCGCGTACATGTGATGCTGGCAGTGCGGAGATTTCACGACGACGGCGTCAAAGTTCTGTGGGTTTTGACCCTGCGAATAGAAGAACGAGCGATCGTAGAGACTGACCGCTCGACTGCTCACCACCAGCGTAAAATTGCCCGCTTCGAGCACTGCCGTTGGTCCGGCCAGCCATTCTTCGCCAAAGGATTCGCTGCGAAAGCGTCCATCAGACAGCAGCCGCACTTTGGCCGTGATGGGCACGGGAGTAAATCGCTTCGGATCGAGCGTGCCGCCGATGGTCGTCTGAATCGTTGCTCCAATTCCTGCAGCAAATGCTGTCTTTACGGCGAGTTCATCGACGATTGGGATCAGCGTTCGACCTGTGTATCCCGACTCCATCAACGTGCGGAGGATCGCGTTGCTGTCACCGGATGCTCCGGAACTGGTGGCATCCGCCGCGTCTACGATCGCCATCGTTCCGGTCGCGTGATTGTTCGCGATGTTCCCCAGATCGCTCAGGCCGACCAATGGGACACGCATGTGTTCGTGGTTCGCCCAGAAACTTTCGGCGATTCTGATCGCCTCGCGTTTCGCTAGTTCAGGATCATTGTCCGTGACCACAAAACTGTAGGTTTGCAGTGATGGAACATCCGTAAACGGGTTGCCGATGAACATGCCTGCCGATAAGCCCCGTGGACCTACTTCAACCTGCTGAGCCATCCGGATGCTCTGACCAAACAACCCGGTGGCCGTGATGAGTTCGTCACCGCGAACCAGCGCAGGTATTGCGACTTTCGCCGTGACGGGCTTCACCGCGCCGCCAACAATTCGCAGCAGCAGCCGCGCCGCCCGCTGTCCGGTTTCGAAAAAATCCACATGAGGATACGTGTGATAGGCGACGATGGCGTCACTGTGTTCGACCATTCGATCGGTGAGGATGCCATGCAGATCCAGTGAGACCACGATCGGGATTTTCTCGCCAAGGATGCGGCGAGTCTCTGCCAGCAACCATCCTTCCGGATCGAGTTCCTCTTCACTCGCCATCGCTCCGTGCATGCTGAAATACACGCCGTCCACCGGCGGTGCGGCGCGAATGCCGTCCAAAAATTCCCGCGCAATCCGTTCCCACGTCGCTTTCGCCAAAGTGCCACCAGACGTAATAAAAAACGCGCTGTACGCTGGGACCAGTTCGACAGTTTCCGTCGCGTCAAACACGTTCAACGCTCCGCCAATCTCGTTGCGGACGGTCCGGTGATAATCAAGGATCTCCGTACCTCGACGAACCCCGAAATCTCCATACCCGCTGAGATGCGGGTTGAAGGTCGAGACTTCCTGTTTACATTCCGCGATCAGGATTTTTGGCATGGTTCTATTCTTAGTTTGAGTGTCCCAAATTCGACGGCGACGGTATCGCAGACTTACTGAATCAGCCGCCACGCGCTTAGCGTTCGGTTCCCTGTTCCGTCCCCATTAGCGGACGCTAAGAACCTGTCCAAAATCAACTTCTCGATCCCGAATGCCAGTAAGTAGGCGGCGCAGAATTTTCCCGTCGGCGGAGCGACGGGTGTACTGTACGCCCGTCGCTCCGCCGACGGGATTCCCACTGGCGGCAGAACAGAATTTCGCCTCATCCACTTCACGCACTTGTTTGCGGACAGGTTCTAGCGCGTTCCGACTGATTCCGAGTCCACGAACATAGCCTAAAGAATACAATATCCCGAGTACAGCGCAGGGTGGTGCGTCGGAGCAATCGGCCGACAAGTATCCTTGCACGTGGTCAGGAATGAGGCTGTCAATCCTCGTTCCAGGGCTCCAGCCCTGGAACGCACTGCCCGGAGGCTCCTGCCTCCGCTGTCAAACCGGGAGGCAGGAGCCTCCGGAGCAGCATGTTCCGAGGCTGGAGCCTCGGAACAAGGGCATTGCCGTGAACGGTTACAATCCAGACCACGTGAAGTATAACGATTGTGGGAAAGGCACTACGTTTCTTGAGGCGAACGTTCGCTTTATTTTGTGACGCTTACAAAGATTGGCTTGCTGCTCCAGGTGGACTTCATAACGAAGTTAATCGACACGTTTGCCATGAGGCTGCACTGTTGTCGATCGACCGCAGGCGCTGTGGCGGCGGCGGTGACGGTGATGGAGCCTTTGCTGTTTTTTCCCGTGAGCAGTGTTTGGCTGTTTTTGGCGTCGATCGTGACGCCTTCCGGCAGAGTGTTTGCAAATTTGCTGGAAAGGTGCTGGAACAGCATGTCGAGTGTCACGTTCTTGTCGAAGCCTTCATGGCGGACAATTTCCACGTCGATTTTTGCGGATTCGCCCGGTTTCAGATTCACTTCATAGGTGCTGAGTTTCACGTCGAGAATATCGGACGGCGTTCCAATGGCGACGGTGTGCATTGCCACAGGCCAGTGACTGCGGCCTCCGCCGGGCATGTAGGTTTCCTGCATCGACTGAGCGTTTGCAGTGAGTTCGATGGTGGTATCCGCCGACGCGTCTGTACCCACTGATTCTTCGACCGCAGTCACCAGACTTGCTGTGCCCCAGACTCGAACGTTGGCCGCATTCATTTTTGCATCGGGAGCGGCTTCCAGAATGATACAGCCGTCTGCACCTTTGCCTGCAAGGATGCGGCCCGCCGACGCGGTGACTCCTTCCGGAAGTCCGTCGATGTGCAGCTGAATCTCGCCGTCAAATCCGTTCTTCCGGACACATCGCACGAACAACGCAGCGCAGGTGCCGGGTGTGAGCCAGGACTTGTCGGAATCCATCACCAGTTCGAAGTACGGCTGGGCTCGAGTCAGTTCCAGGAGATAGACGAACGCTTCGCCGCCACGCAAGTGAACATCACGGACTTCGACAATGTATTTCCCATCGACGGGCACGGCCCAGTTTTCAATCTGCGAATCCTGGAGTGTCATCAGATTCCACTGACGCAGGTCATCGTTTTCCACAAGTCGTTTTCCGCTCGCGTCGAGGATTCGCACGATCGAATCCAGATCCGACCAGTTACGGCGGGCCTTGACTTCGATACTGATGCGGCCGCCTTTCTTTGCCTCAAAGGCGTAGCAGTCGATGTCTGCTTCGGATTCAATGCGACCACTCACCGCGCCGGGCAGCGCGACGATCTGAGCCTTGTCGGCGGTGTTGTTTTCGGCAGCGGTTTCCGGCGTGACGGATAGGTCGCTCAGCAAAACAGGTACTGGATTGGACGTGCCGGATTCGATCGGCAATCGGACATCGATCGTACACGGATCAAGGTCTGCCGGAGCCTGCCACGCGATCGTGCGAACTTCCGGCAGATGGCTGCCGACAAGTTGCAGTTCGACGGTCTCACCTTTAGACACGGCGGACGGATAGACGTGCGACACAAACGGACGGTCGTTGATTTCAATCGCGTAATCCCAGTACTTGTTGCCGCTGTAACGGACGTCGCGAACTTCCAGCAGATATTCCCCCGACTGAAAGTCGTACACGAGAAATGGATCTGCCGCGTAGGAATTATCGACCGACGCCAGCGTGCTATTCGTCTTCGCGCTGCGAATAGTGATGATGGGATCTACATGAGTCTGCAGGTCGTGAATCTTGTCCTGCAGCCTCATTCCCCGGCAGTGAAACGTAAGCGTCGTTGGTTGGTCCACGCTAAAGCGATAGAAATCAACGTCCTCAGCCTTTTCCACGACGCCGCAGACGGTCGCAGGAACTCTAATTTCCTGAGCGGTCGCGGCCGTGTCGTTCTTCGGATCTTCAATCACCACGGGGTCTTTTGTGATGACGAGCTGGCCGAGTGTGCTGGCACCGGTTGGTCCGGCGATTCGAAAATCCCGCACGCCCGGCAACGCATCTTCAGCGACCGTAAACGCCAGTTTGATCTTTGTGAGCGACGGTTCCTTGCCGTCCTTGTCAAGTTCCATCTTTGTGGTCACTTCCCCCGTGACGCCTTCGCCCGTGACCAAAACTTTGTACGCTCCAAACATGCTGTAGCGGGATTCCAGCGTGTGCTCCGACGTCTGCCCAACCTGCGCGGCGACCGGCGACAGACTCATAAGCATCGGGTACGAGGTTTGCGCGCTGGCCGATGGAATTGCGACGATGGCCAGAGCGATCAGCAGGTGTTTTAGGTATTGCATAGGGATAACAATGTTTATGGGAAACTGTAGCAAGTGTTCCTTCTCCTCCGAAATCGGGGGAGAAGGTGGCCGAGAGGCCAGATGAGAGAGCCGATTTCCAGGACGCTTTAACTTCAGTGAAGACGACGGTGAGAACCTGTCCAAAATCAACTTCTCGATCCCGAGCGCTGGCAAATTCGCGGCGCTGGGTTTTCCCGTCGGCGGAGCGACGGGTGTACTGTACGCCCGTCGCTCCGCCGACGGGATTTTTACCGGTGGTACAACAGAATCAGGCCTCGCCCAATTCGCGATCTTATTTGCGGACAGGTTCTTAGTTTGCGAGTCGGAGGTTTCGCAGGATGAGTCTCCAGCCCCGTCTCACCATTTGACTCTGCCTTGGTTCGACTGTCCCAGGATCGTATCAAAGACGCCATCCGGCTCGCCATCATCGTCACCAATGGCACGAGGCCATTGGGGCCGAACTTGGGACCGTCAATTCAATACACAAACAAAAACTGCTTATTGTTCAGCAACGCCCATTGCAGATCTTCGAAGAACTCTTTCCGTGACGGAGTCTCTTTCAGAAACTCCAGCGAACTCTGTAACTCCGCAGCATCCGGCGAACGGCAAAGCGTCACGCGGTACAGATCTGTAATCAGATCTTCGTCACTTCGATCGGTCGCCAGCAATTGAGCGATGCGACCGTTTTTATCCGCAATCTTGCTGGCCACGATGTCGCCGTTGATTGTGTGCAGAGCTTGTCCGAGACTTTCGTCCGGCATGCGTTCGCATTCACAGACACTGGCCCGTTTTGGTTTTCCGAATGTTGTCAAAAAGTAGTCCGGATACTCACCATCCGGGATTTCGATCGCTCGGGTTCCGGCGGGCAGGCCAGCGAACTTTGTCTGAGCTCCGGTGACGTAATCGATCGCGTCGAGTAACGGTTCGGCAGAAATTCGTTTGACCTTATAGTGCGAGTAGAACTTTTCGTCAGCGACGTTGTCCGGCGTCGGATTCGAAGACAGCTGGTACAAACGGGACGTCATGATGACACGAATCAGTTGTTTCAGATCAAACTTATGTTCGATCAAATGATCGGCCAGCGCCTCGAGCATGACGGGATTCGACGGTGGATTTGTGGCTCGCATATCATCGACAGGCTCGACCAAACCGCGACCCAGCAGGTAGCCGGCATAACGATTCGCCACGGACTTCGCGAAGTCGCGGTTGTTCGCCGATGTGAGCCATTCGGCGAGTGGAATGCGGCGGTCCAGATCATGGTCGGCTTCTTCGCCGTCCAGCGGCTTGGGTTTCAGAGTCTGACCGGTCCGTGGATGACGGACGTCTCCTGAGGAATTCACCATCACGACGGTCTCACGCCCAAACAACCCAAACTCCTGGCTGTTCTTGTTGCCGACGCGGGAGAAGAACGCCGCGAAGGAGTAGTAATCCGCCTGACTGTATTTTTCGAACGGATGATGATGGCACTTCGCACACTGCAGCCGCGTTCCGAGAAACAACTGAGCCGTCGCTTCCGCGAGATCTGATGAGTTCGAATTGATCTTGAAGTAACTGGCGGGGCCGCTCGAGTAGATCGATCCTTTCGCCGTGATCAGTTCACGCACAAACTGATCGAAAGGTTTGTTGGTGCGAAACGATTCTTTGATCCAGTTGTGCATCGCCCACATCCGCTGCTGATCGGCGACCTGCCCGTTGCTGGTGTTTCGCAGCAGGTCCGACCACTTCAGCGTCCAGACGGCCGCGTATTGATCGTTGTGGCGGTCGAGTTCCGGGTCTCCGGTCAGTCCCAGCAGTTCATCGATCAGTCGATCACGCTTGTCGGTTTCAGAACTGTTGACAAAGACGCCACACTCCTCCGGCGTGGGCAGCGTGCCGATGGCGTCGAGGTACGCTCGACGAATGAACGTCGCATCGTCACAGACCGCCGACGGAGCAATCCCAAGTTCCTGAAACTTCTGCAAGGCAAAGTCGTCGATGAAATTGTTGCTTTTCCAGTCGGCAATCTGTGGTTCCGGACCATAAGGCGAAACGAACATGGCGATGTCTGCCTGGCCTTCGAGACGAACCATGATTGGTGCCTGGCCGCGCCCCTCCACTGTGACGTGACCATCCCTGGTAACCGACAGCACCGAGTCATCGGTGGAATCGAACTTTGCCCAGTTCGTGACATCGCGAGTCGTACCGTCGCTGTATTCGGCGAGGATCTGCAGTTGCTGCGTCTCTCCGATTTCGACGATTCGTTCGCGAGGAAAAACCGTGAGCTTCTTCACCACGGCGGCATCTTTATCCGGCCCCGGAGCGCCGGACTTCATCCACGCAACCAGAGTCTCATAGGCGGTGGATTGTTTTTGCAGTCTCTGTCCGCCGCCGTGCGGAATCTGCATCGTGGGCTTCTTCAGCAACAGACTTTCTTCGGGCTGGACGAGGTTGATTCGTCGCTGCTGACGATCACGGACCATCGAGTTGTGATCCAGTACCGGGTCGAAGCCCACGACGGACAGGATGAAATCGCCTTTGCCAAACTGACTGGCGTGGCACGATCCGGCGTTGCAGCCGAGGCGGCTGATCGTGGGTCGAATGTAAGTGTCAAACGAGATTTTGGGCTCTGCTTCGAATCCGCTGACGACGATCTCTGCCGAGTGCGCCGTTCCGTTTACCGCGGCCGTCACTGTCGTGGTGCCGTTGCCGGACGCCAGCAGTTGTCCAGTGGGCGAGACGACGACGATCTTCTCATCGATCGACTTGTAAGTGGCGACGTGAGTCAGATCTGCCGACCGCTTATCGACCGTCCCATCCTGCCGTGTCTGTTGAACAAGCAACTGAGCTTCCGCAAAGTTGCCTTTCAGTTCCACGCGCGGCGGGCTCACGGAAAAATCATCGGCAGCAACGACGGCAAAATGGATGCAGCACGCCGCGATACGCGACACGACGAACAGACAACGCTGAGGCGTTCGAAAAGACACGATGAGTCCTCCGAGTTCTCGGTGGGAAAGTTTTGGTGGGCGATTCGAACAGTGAATGCTCGAATCTGTAATTGGAGGGATGGAAACGCTCGCGTTCCCTCGGCGATTATGGACGATGACGAGGCGAATCGCCAATCGAAATCCCAAAACTGTTGAAATGCCCATGCTCCAGAGCCCTTCGGCTCGATCGAGAAATAACGGTCTGACATGAAGTGAGCGATCCTTAGTTCCCAGGCTTCAGCGTGGGACCGAGGAACAATTGGGACAATTGTTCTACATTGATTTGCCCAAAAGTGGGCGATTCAGCGTGTACCGTTGCTTCTGATTCTTCCGATGGGATATATTGGCTGAATACCCTCCAGCCCGTCTGCGGCCACAAATCCTCCCGATTAAAGACCATCTCCCCCAATATATCCACACGATCTCTAGTGGAGCCCACAATGTTCAACCTTCTTCCTCAACGGTTTCGTGATTGCGAAGGCGTGTCCCGGCGCGGCTTGCTGCAACTTGGAGGACTCGCAGGACTCGGAATTGGCTTGCCTCAGTTGCTTGCCTCAGAACGCGCAGCACGAGCCTCAGGCGAATCCACGAAAGATGTCAACTGTATTCTGATCTGGACCCAGGGAGGAACCAGTCATCACGACACCTTCGATCCAAAGCCCAACGCCCCGACCAGCGTAAAGGGCGAATTCGGGGCCATTGACACGGCGGTCCCCGGAGTACAGTTCACCGACATCCTGCCGAACATGGCGAAGGAACTAAAACGCTTCGCAGTCCTTCGCAGCTGGAACCCCGAAAACGGCAGCCATGGCACTGCCGATCAGTTTGTGATGTCCGGACGAAAATTCAACGCCGCTCTGCACTATCCAACATATGGTTCAGTCGTCAGTTGGTACAAAGGCTTCAAGAACGCACTGCCGCCGTTTGCGCAGCTCGGCAGTTCAGTGGATCGAAGATTCGGTGGAGGGCTTGCCGGTATCCTGGGACTGGAACACAATCCCTTTGAGATTCTGGCCGACCCGAATGCCAAAAACTTCAACGTCCGCGACATCAGCTTTCCCAACGGTGTGACGTCCGATCGCGTCGATCGTCGGAAGCGTATGCTAACGGCAATGGACAACCTGCAGCGCCAGGCCGATGTTCAGGTCGGAGCGTTCGACGCGCTGGATGAACATTTCAAAGCCGCGTTCAACATGATCACAGCCCCGGAAACGAAGACCGCGTTTAAGATCGAAGAAGAGACCGTCGCTCTTCGCGACAAATACGGTCGGCACAAATTCGGACAGAGTTGCCTGCTGGCGCGACGCATGATCGAAAGCGGCATTCGTTTCGTCACTGTGACCGATGGCGGCTGGGATACGCATCAGAACAATTTCAAGGCGTTGAAAGACAGCCGCATTCCACCGATCGATCAGGGATTGCCCGCGTTGCTCACGGACCTACAGGATCGTGGCCTGCTGGATTCGACTCTGGTTCTCTGGCTGACGGACTTCGGACGCACACCGACCATCAATTCCGCCAGCGGTCGCGATCACTGGGCCAGTGCCGGTTTCGCGATCATGGCCGGAGCAGGAGTTCCCGGCGGATCGGTTCTCGGAGCCACCGACGACGAAGGCGGTCGACCAATTCGAGACGAATATCTGTCGTCCGATATCGCAGCCACCGTCTACCATAAGCTCGGCATCCCGACGGACCTTGTCGCCCGGGCTCCCGACGGTCGCCCTGTAAGATTGATCGAAGGTCATCCGATCAAAGAATGGGTGTAGCGCACACGCATGGCGAGCGGCTGGGCGTGAGCCCGCCGAGAAATCCCGAAGGCGTGATTTCGCACAGTGCATACATCGACGAACAGACTCGACTCGTTACACTTCACGCGGTGCGGACTGGTGTCCGTGTTCCGAGGCTCTTGCCTTGGAACACACTGCTCCCGAGGCTCCTGCCTCGCGAGCTTGTCGCTGAGGCAGGAGCCTCCAGTGCAGTGCGTTCCAGGGCTGGAGCCCTGGAACGAGGATTGACAGCCTCATTCCTGACCGCGTGACGTATGGACAAAATTGATGCAAAGGGCTCGGAGGGCTGACGCCCTGCCGCTCGCCGGATCACATGGAGACGGAGCCCGCAGATTGAGTTCTCTCGTTATGAATTGGAGTGCCCTATGAAATATACCATCACAATGATGAATCAACTTCGTATTCTGATCCTGGCGCTCGTCATCCCGCTCGCACTTACACCTGCGGTAAGGGCCGAACACGAAGGCAAGATCCAGATCCTGTTACTCGGCGACAGCACGACGGAAGGTAGCATCCCGAGACAGCTCAAGCCGGAAGGACCGCATCTCGAAACAGTGCTCGAACAGTTGCTGGCCGCCGAGGATGATCTTCCGTCGTGTCATGTCATCAATTCCAGTCTCAGCGGTGAATACATCCGCAGACTGATTGATTCCGGTCGCTACGATCGCGACGCCGCAAAGCTGCCGGGACTTGACTTCGTCTTCATCCGTTACGGCCTGAACGATCGCGCCAGAGTGGAGAACTTCACCGAAGAGTTTCCGAAGCACTTTCATGAACTTATCGACCGCCTGCGAAAAGATCATCCTCAGGCGATGTTGATTCCGATGACCGTCATTCCGTTCTCGAACGAAGAGGCAAGCAAAGAAATCAACGATCTCGTGCAGCAGGTTGCGCAGGAAGAAAAGCTGGAGGTCTTCGACATCTATCCACGGTATGCCGAAGAACTGAAGAACGGCCCCAACATGCTCAACTACCGCCGCTATCCGCTGGAAAAGATTCCGGCGAAGTATCACGAACTGGTGAAGCCGTTCACAGACGGCACAAGTGTTATCGTGATGGCCAACGAACTCGATCCCATCCTTGGACATCTGCCCGGCTGGTACGGCGACCGACATCCCAACCTCGCGGGCTACAACGTCATCGCCGACGAAACCGCGAAGTATCTTGCAGGGTTGCTGCGCAAGAAGTCGGCCGAGTAAGCCAGTCTCACGTTTCTCCAGATCTCCAGAAAGAGTTGCATGTCAGCAGCACCAACCCCGATCAAATCATTGAAGGTCAGTTCCGGAAGACCTCCCCGGACTCAGGCATGGATCTGGTGGATCAGCGGGCTGTTGCTGCTGGCGACGATGCTGAACTATATGGACCGCCAGACGCTGGCCAACCTGAAGGTCCGCATTACGACAGAGCTGGAACTCAGCAACGAACTTTATGGCAATCTGGAATGGGGATTTGGATGGTCGTTTGCTCTCGGCTCGCTGTTCTTCGGATATTTGTCCGACCGAATTTCGGTGAGGTTCCTTTATCCCGCTGTGCTCCTTGCGTGGTCGGTCATCGGCATCCTGACCGGATTCTGCGATGGCTACAAATCGATGCTGGCGTGTCGTATCCTGTTGGGATTCTTTGAAGCTGGCCACTGGCCGTGTGCGCTGCGAACGACAAAAATCGTGCTGAACCGTAAGAATCGCACGATGGGGAACAGCATTCTCCAGAGCGGCGGGGCTCTTGGGGCGATCCTGACTCCGCCGGTGATTCTGGTGATTGTTGGTGACAGCCAGGTTGCCGGTGCGTGGCGATCGCCGTTTATTGTAATCGGATCACTGGGAATCGCCTGGCTGGTTGCGTGGTTGTTTTCGACTCGCGCGGGAGATCTGCCGGTTCCCGTGGTCGAACAGGGTAAAGACGACGCACCGGATCGCGGCTTTCTGGCGGAGTGCCTGATTAATCGCAAGTTCTGGACATTGGTGCCTGTGGTGATCTTCATCAACCTGACATGGCAACTGATCCGCGCCTGGCTTCCGGCGTTCCTGCAAGAAGGGCGCGGTGCCACCGAGAGAGCCGCTTTGCTGTTCAACTCGGGGTATTACATTGCGGCGGATATTGGTTGTATCGCGGCGGGGGCAGGAACGCTGTGGCTGGCCAGACGAGGGCATGCAGTCCATCGGACTCGGCTAATTGTCTTCGGCCTGTGCGCCGCAATGACGTCGCTGACCATCGTTGCGTCAACACTTCCGCTCGGATGGGGTCTGTATGGCGTGTTGCTGATCGTCGCAGCAGGCTCGCTGGGTTTGTTTCCGTGCTATTACTCTCTTGCTCAGGAAACGAGCGAACGTCATATGGGAAAAACCGCCGGGCTGCTGGGAGCCCTTGCGTGGCTGGTGTCCTCACCGATGCAAACTGTGTTTGGGAGAGTCGTTGATGAGACACATTCATTCGACAAAGGCCTGGCGTTGGCGGGCATCGCGCCGATACTTGCTCTGGTGACATTGATTATCTGGTGGCCTCGCGGAAGCACGGCGTCTGAAAACATCGATCACGTGAAACAGGCGTAGCGAACTGGTATTGTTTGAAAGTCGTCGTTCGCTCCGCGAACGAAACGCAAATACCGCGCGGACCGTTTCGATCGCAGAGCGATCGACGACTACGCTCAACTCGCAATTACCCAGGAACTACATTCATGAACTGGACCGATCTGACCTGGCCTGAAATCAAAGCCCTCGCACCGGACACGCCACTCGTGATCCCGGTGGCGGCGATCGAACAGCACGGACATCATCTGCCTGTCGCCACGGACAGCATGCTGCTGGGCGAAGTCATTCGCCGCGTCGCTGAGACATTGCAGGACGAGGTGCTGTTTGCTCCACTGCAGTGGCTCGGGAACTCAGACCATCACATGGACTTTTCCGGAACATTGTCGGCGCGCCCGCGCACGTATCTCGATCTGCTGAATGAAGCGATGGAGAACAGCATACTTCACGGCTTTCGCCGCATCGTGTTTATCAACGGCCACGGTGGCAACGTCGTCCCCGGAAAGCAGGCGGTCTTTGAAACTCGTCAGTGCCACCGTGATCGCAGCGACCTGCTGTTGCTGTTCACGACGTACTGGGACTTCGCGCGGCCCTGGGAAACGCGCAGCGATCTGGTGCAACGATCGATGGGGCATGCGTGTGAGTTCGAAACGTCCATGATTCAACGCATCGCGCCACAACTCGTCAAGAAAGATGTGCAGACGCTGGAAACTGTCAGCGTCGATTTCGGATTCGAACCCGCCTACCGTGGCTGGACCACCAAAGACCGCACCATCCCCGGCCACATGGGGTCGCCCCAGTTTGCGACACCGGAAAAAGGTGAGCACCTGTTTGCGGAGTTCTCAAAAGGTCTTATCGACTTCTTGCAACAGGTGATCTCATGGGATGGTCGCGGCTGGGTGACGCCCGAGGTTCGCTGACGGATAGGGGTAGGGAAGGCTCATTGATTTGAGTCTCCCCTCCCGCCGAACCGGACTGGCGGATCTCCCGCATCCGGCTCTCCAGTTGATTGTTACTTGTGACAAGATTGGCATTCACAGGCGT
>Ga0154020_10002766_pt1 | contig 21348 bp, 19 predicted proteins | sample Klosneuvirus_201_FD_109709 | JGI IMG/M metagenome (GOLD analysis project Ga0154020, IMG submission 109709) | Active sludge microbial communities from wastewater, Klosterneuburg, Austria - Klosneuvirus_20160825_MG | ecosystem: Engineered > WWTP > Aerobic digester > Activated sludge | place... | reverse complement strand
TGAATTACCGCAGTTTCTAATTAGCGTTCTAAATATTTTAGTTTATCCGCTACACTTGCCCAATCATCCGCATCAGGGGGGGCACCTTTTTTCTCAATGATTGGCCGCCATTCTTTGGACAATTCAGCATTCAGTTTGATGAAATTAAGTTGATTATCAGGCACATCATCCTCAGCATAAATTGCTTCCACCGGACATTCTGCAACACATAATGTGCAATCAATACACTCATCGGGATCAATAACCAAACAATTGGGGCCTTCACGGAAACAATCTACCGGGCACACATCCACACAATCTGTATATTTACATTTAATGCAATTTTCTGTTACTACATAAGCCATGACAACTTTTCCTTGCTTAACACTTTTATAGAATTTCGCATTTTAGCAGAATTCTAATAAACAACGCCATCATCAAAACCACCGAAACCTGTATCCATTGACATAACAGTAAAAGGCAGCCACCTTTTTCAGGAAGCACAGAGACAGTCCTTTTAGCCATTTAACAGATTCAGGCTGTTAAATACACAGCGCTTTATTGCTTGACTTTGCCTAGTTAGCTCCTGTTAATGTGTTATAAAGCACTACGCATAACTTACTGCACAACCCGGTAAACAGAAACCAATAATCAAGATGTGTTTTTCAGCAGAAGCAAGCTTTATAGTGGGTGGAACACTCCTGGCTAGCGGTATCACAACAGTCCGGAAAACCATTTACCCTAGGGACCTTCCAATCGCGATGATTCCATTTATATTTGCTATCCAGCAATTGGTTGAAGGATTTTTGTGGGTTTCTTTAATCAATAACGATTCATCGCAAACTCCATTCTGGCTGAGTAATATTTACGGGGTTTTTATTGGCATAATCTGGCCATTGTTTGCGCCTTTCGCAGTCTATTGCGCAGAAACAGATAGTAAACGCAGGAAAATTATCGCATCAATCGGTTTGGCAGGTCTTGGGCTTGCGATCTACACCAGCATCGGTCTCGCTGACGAGCCAATTATCGCAGAAATTATCAATCACAGAATCAATTACAAACATCATGTAGGTGTTTACCAGCTCGTCATTGTTTTGTATCTACTAGCCACCTGCGTGCCATTTATTTTTTCCAGTTACAGGCACTTGTATATTACAGGAATCATCATAACGCTCGGTTTCTTCGTTGCTTATTTTACTTTCCTGGAAACCTTTGCCTCAGTTTGGTGTTTCTTTGCAGCCATCGCAAGCGCGTTGATATATTTTCACTTTGCACATCGAGTTAAAGAACCATTAATTCCCATACCGTAACATCTCTTTGGTAAAAGACTGAATCCTATCAGGAACAGAACCATTGCTTCACTTTGATTTCTGTCGGTACAATCCATTTTCACTTCATGCACTCTCAGTCACTATGCGCCTTATTCAAACATCTAATAGAACTGTACTATTTGTTTGCTTGTTTTTTTTTGCAACCATTACACAAGCCAATTCAGTCGCTTGTTTTAATACCAACATGGGGCAATTTTGCATAGAGCTGCTTGAAACACAAACACCGATTACAACAGCTAATTTTCTCAGCTACATTAAGAGCGATGCCTACACAAACGGAATCTTTCATCGCAGTATTCCTGGATTTGTTATCCAAGGTGGTGGTTTCAAAATCATCGATGGCACTGACGGGGAATCACTCACAACCGTAAAGCCATTCGCTCCGATAACCAATGAATTCAAGATATCCAATACCCGTGGCACTGTTGCCATGGCCAAAGTTGCCGGCAATCCCAACAGCGCAACCAGTCAATGGTTTGTTAATCTTTCTGATAGAAACTCCCTGAATCTGGATATCCAGAATGGTGGTTTCACAGTATTCGGGTGCGTTATTTTTGATGGCATGAATATCATCGATAGCATTGAGAAACTCCCTGTAAGAAACCTGGGAGGAAGCCTTACCGACACGCCACTTAAAGATTTTGACGGCTCACATGCTGCGCTTAGCAATCTCGTAAAGATTGATAATGTCGAAGTCACTGATGCAACCGGTATATTCAGTGAGGGGATTCTAAGTTTTTCTGTTGATATCGGAACAGGTCAAACACTGGAGGTTAGTTTACGGCTAATCCAGGATAACCCTGTCTTCATATTTGAGCTGGATCATGAGCGTATTGTGTCACTGGATAAAAGTCCAACCAATATTGCGACTTTCTCGAGCACGGATGGTCAGTTACACATTCCATCCGTTATGGTCGCCGCTTCTACACTTGTTAACAATGTGCGGATGCAGTTGACCGACGCAAAATCATTTCACTTTACTTTGTTAAGTTATGAAACAGAAAATTAATTAGCCAGCAGATTCGAAACAAAGCACGGCATCCTAAATTCAATAGGCGGTATCCATGAAAAAACCGATCAGCCGAATTCTAATTTCACGCACATTAGAGCGGGCAAAAGAACTGCGCGCGCGAATTAACTCCACTGAAGCATTCCAGGTACTGGAATTCCCCGCTTTACTGAACTCAAGTATCTGCCGCGCGACACATTCTACTGCGGCGGTAAACTGATGCCGCTTCTGGACGAACAGGATAAGATCAACTCAAATCTGAATGGCTGGGTAAGCACCCATCAGATCATCCCATACCCGCCGGGCATTCCGGTGCTGGTTCCCGGGCAAATGATCACACAAGGAATCATACAGTACCTGATCAGCAGGTTACCGTCGCAAAAAAGAATAGAAGTGCACGGAATCGTTTATGACGATTATTTGCCCTGCCTGGGATTATTAACTACTGCTGAAGAAAAAAGTTTATCGCAATTTGATAGGCTCTAGACCAGCAGAATTCGCAAACTATTCAGACTCTTATTCCAATGGACAAAACGACCCCTCTCAGCAATCCTGAGTCCGGTAATATAAAGCCTAAACCCAAACGCAGGCGTAGCCCAGCAGTGCGTACCGGCACAAACAAACCGCAGAAACGGTTGAGAAAAAAGCAACCCGGTGAATTCAAGTGGAATTTATTGCTGATAAGCATGGAGATGCTCGGTTTGAGCATTATTGCGGTTTCCGCCATCATCGTGCTGTTAGGCTATTCCGCGAGCCGGTTTTCAGGCACGAGTTTTTTCAGCAATCTGCTTCCATTCGCGATCGGCGTATTAGCGCTGATATTGATCGGCTGCATGTTTCTCATTGGCTGGTGGAAGCTGAGAAAATGGCTACAGGCGCATTCTAAATTATTGACTCCGATCCTATCCCTATCATTTGCCTTGCTGATCGCCTGGTTTGTTACCCACGACCAATTTACTCTGGCTTACGGAAATTTCCGCACACTGGTAGGCGGCAAGGAAGAAGCAAGCCGAGTGACAATTTCACACCAAGTATTTGCAGCTTATCGCAGACACAGTTCAACACAGCTGCAAAAAATGATTACCCGGTCACTGGAATATCAACAAGCCATCGAAGATGCGGCCAGATCGTTCGATGTCGATGTCAATCTATTACAGGGTATTGCAGCAACAGAATCGTCATTCATTCCCAGAGACAGCAGTGACGGCGGGCGCGGTTTATTTCAAATCACCCAGGTCCCAAAAACGGCCATGGTTCAGGCACATAAACGGCTGGGTATTGAAAAAATCTCTTTGGAAAATCCCCGGCACAACGCCTTTGTTGGCGCAGCCACATTCAAACACTATCTCGCCGAAATGAAAGGCGACCTTTTTTTAGGTTTATTAGCCTATAACATCGGCCCAGCCAATGGGGGCCTGCGTTTTATCATGCAGCAATACGGCGCTACCGATTTCGCCACCATTCAACCTTATCTACAAACTTTGCCGCGCGACTACCCAATACGGGTATTATCCTATTCCCTGGCATTCCGTCTCTGGCAGAAAGAAGGTAAATTGCTCGCTTACGAAGAAGGGAACAACGCTATCCATATACAGCGGATCGGCATACCGGGGCTGCAAACCGGTTTGTAATTATCCAGCTTTAAGAGCGCCTCTAAAAATTCAGACTCCTAAACAAAACGAGACGCGAGCAAAAAATGGTAACGCAGCATATAATTGATAAGTAAGAAAACATTTTTTGTGAACAACAAAGTGTTGTGACGAAATTTGGATTTTTAGAGGTCCCTTTATTATCATTACTTCATCAACCAGATCATTTTCATCATAACTAACTTGAAAAGCCATCTCATTTACACCGCTTACCTGCCACAAACTACGCTAGAATTAAGTCCGGTTTCTATTTCACCTGTTGATCGCGCTCCCAAACAAAATCTGACCAGTCATTCCCTTATGCAAATCTACCTGAACAATTACCTTTGATGGATACAGTTGACCTTAAGAATCCTACGCTTTATATCAATCGCGAACTGAGTCTGCTTGAATTCAACCGGCGCGTCATCGAACAAGCAAAAGATGAAAGCTTGCCGCTGCTGGAAAGATTGCGTTTTTTATGCATTGCCAGCACAAATCTGGATGAGTTCTTCGAAATACGCGTTGCCGGTTTGAAACAGCAAGTCAAATATAGCTCCGTACAAACGGGGCCAGACAATCTGTCGCCCGCAGAAGTCCTCGCACGTGTCAGTGAAACAGCGCATCAGTTTGTGGAAGAGCAATACAACGTATGGAATAACATGATCTTACCTGCGTTGACCAAGGATAAAATAAGATTACTGCGCCGCACGCAGTGGAAGCCCTTACTCAGCCGCTGGATACATCGCTACTTCAAGGATGAAGTATTACCTGTACTCAGCCCAATTGGTTTGGATCCTGCACATCCTTTTCCCAAGGTTCTGAACAAGAATCTCTATTTCATCATATCTTTAGAGGGAAAAGACGCCTTTGGAAGAGATTCCGGACTGGCCATTGTGCAAGCCCCCCGTTCATTGCCTAGAATCGTCCAGATTCCAACAAAATATAGTAGCGGGAATCATGATTTTGTCATGTTGTCATCAATCATTCATGCGCATGTGAGTGATTTGTTTCCCGGCATGAATGCAACTGGTTGCTATCAATTCAAGGTTACGCGCGACAGTGATTTGTTTATTGATGATGAAGAAATTGACGATCTGCTACGCGCCCTTGAAGGTGAGCTGCCTTCGCGGCGATTCAGTGATGCCGTGCGCCTGGAAGTTGCAGATAATTGCCCGGACAATCTCAGCCTTTTTTTGTTACAAAAATTTGGATTACAACAAAGCGATCTTTATCAGGTCGCAGGACCTGTCAATCTGGGTCGCTTGCTCGCGATTTGTGACATGGTTGATCATCCTGAATTAAAATTTTCCGGATTCACACCGGACATACCCAAGCGTTTGCTCAAAAATACCAATATCTTTGATGCGCTGCACAATGGCGACATCTTGCTGCATCATCCATTTCAATCGTTTGCACCGGTTATTGACTTTCTGCGGCAAGCCGCAGCCGATCCCAATGTACTATCAATCAAGCAGACACTTTATCGTACCGGCATAGATTCGGCGGTCGTCGAAATATTAAAAGTTGCAGCGCGTGCCGGCAAGGAAGTCACCGTGGTAATTGAGCTGCGTGCAAGGTTCGATGAAGAAGCCAACATCGGATTGGCCAGTGACTTACAGCAGGCTGGGGCGCATGTGGTATATGGCGTGGTTAATTATAAAACCCATGCCAAAATGATTCTGGTGGTCAGACGGGAAGGCCGCACCTTGCGCCGCTATGTCCATTTGGGGACTGGTAATTACCATGCTCGAACTGCGCGTTTATATACTGACTACGGCTTGCTGAGCTGCGACAAAGCGATCGGAGAGGATGTGAACAAGCTTTTTCATCAGCTGACCGGCTTGGGCCGGGCGGGCAAATTAAAAAAGCTCCTGCAGGCTCCTTTCACCCTGCACAAGGGCATACTTAACTATATCGAAAACGAAATCAGCGCTGCAAATGCAGGAAAAAAAGCCTGGATTATTGCCAAAATGAATGCGCTGGTTGATCCAGAAATCATTGCTGCACTATATAAGGCTTCGCAGGCGGGCGTCAAAATCGATCTGATCATTCGTGGTGTGTGTTGCCTGCGCCCCGGAGTCAAGGGTATTTCGGAGAATATTAATGTACGCTCGATCGTAGGCCGCTTTCTGGAACACACCCGCGTTTATTACTTCCATAACGGCGGTGAAGAATTGGTATTTTGCTCCAGCGCTGACTGGATGACGCGCAATTTACATTACAGGGTGGAAGTGTGTTTCCCCATCGAAGAAAAACGTACCAGCGACACCGTAATCAAGTATGGATTATTAAGTTATCTCTCAGATAACACACAGGCCTGGGCACTGCAAAGCGATGGCTCGTATAAACGTTTAAAACCCGGAGTTTCCAAACCCCGCTCAGCACAACAGATTCTGTTGGAGCATTATTGCGATTTATCTTAAGGGCAACGTTAAAAATTCAGATCTCGTTACAACACCTTGTTGCCCGCAAATAATGTTTACTCAAATTACAACAAAATACCGAGCAGGGTTTTAATCAGCTCTTCCAGGGAAATCATGGTGAGCGCCAACGGTAATACCGGCATCAATGTCACGACGGCTGTCTGCAACACAGCAGCCTTATCGAACGGAAATAAACGCATACCTTGCACGACACTAAAACTACCTGCCATATCATTCAGCGATTGAATATCGCTGCTACCAACCAGTTTCTCGTCCTGCGGCGGCGGATCACGTAACCATTTCCGGTCAAATTCCTGCACATAGCTGCTCGCCAATGCGCCGTACTCAAGCGCACCCTGCCGTTTGGTTTGTGCCAGCTTGGAGGCGAACACGCACAGGGGGCCGAGCGTAAACAACAATGCAAAAACTACGGTAGCGATAATTTCCTGCTTGAAAGAAAGCAGCGTCAATCCTTCATAGAAAATCTTGTTGGCGATCATACCCGCGAGCAAAACGCCCAGCGCCATCAGTATCGGCACAAAAGCTGTCACACACTCCGCGAGAAAGCCCAGCCCTCCGGCACGGTCGGGATGGGTCGGCACAAGATGCAAATCCAAACGGGCAACCTGCCACAGAAACCGCGCCCAGATAAAAATGCGAAATAACCAGCGGTAAAGCAAGAACTGGAACACCGGAATACTGACATAGACGTACCAGAATCCTGCCGGGGAAAGGTGGCGCTGTCCATCCACAAAGACCGAAACCCAGGTATTTGTCTGTACCGTCGCCTGGTGTAACCATAAATAATGTCCAGCAGTGAACACCAGAATAATCAGCATTACTTCGATAAGCACCGAATTTCGCAGCCGTAACGCTGAGCCGATAATAGCCTGGAACTGCGGCAGAATTTCGGGAGAAACGATTCCACTCTTTACAAATTGCTGAATAATCGGCCTGAACCGCATGTGAATCACGAGTTCCGCCACCAATAGCAACGGCAAGGATAACAGAAAGCGGGTATGCACCTCGAAGTCATAAAGAAATGGCACTTTAATATCGCCCTCCGCCCACTCACCAGGAAAATACGAAAGCAACAGCAACGGCATCCAGGCAAACAAGGAAAAAACAATCACTCGACGCCTAACCAAACCGAGCGTATCGGTGCATAATCGAGCGCGGATTAAAAGCTGAAAAAGCGGACCGCCTAATACGAGGGAAAGGTTATCTGGTTGTTGATTATTGTCGAGAGGGTGATTCATGGAGAATTTTAGCCAAATATTGAAAAGTCCGTGGAAAGATATACACTTTTTTATACAAAAATGAAATAGATAAGATGTGCTGTCAAAAATGGCGTCTATCGGTGATAGCGTAAAAATTAACTATCCGGATTTGTAACCAATATCTGACATTGCCATCGATAGTTTCCGGATCCCGGCACAATCCCTGTCGGGGTGACAACTCAACTTAATGGAGGGGCAGTGACCTCAACGCTCAAGATAAGCTTCCAAACGTCCCTCCCGCACCGCTTGCACCAGGGCTTGATGATCCTGCTCGTTCTGGTCGGCGTAAGCTTCGGAAAAATCCGCCAGCGCCTTATCGAAATCTTCTTTCTTACCCATGTAGCCTGAGATTTTCGCGGCATCGCCGGAACGGGCATGGGCTCCCGCCAGCGCCCAACCACACAGTGTAGCATAGTCGTTCATCACGGCTGGTGTGAACAACTCGACCAGCGGCTTCAACTTCATATCGCGCATTTGTCGGAGATAGAATTCTCCATTATCGGTCTTTGTCCAACCGAGAAAGATGTCGCTCGATGACTGCATCAGCCGCTGCCCCATCACTACGCGTTGCCCGTGGTTCGAGTAGGAACTCTGTCCGGCATACGGCTCCAGCACCGAAGCGCGGGCTTCCTTGACCTGAAGGAACAACGGATCGTCCGCGCCACCCATAAAAAGCATAATGGCACAGCGGGTACCGACGCTGCCGACGCCGACCACTTTCATTGCGATATCCTTGAATTCATAGTGATCCAGCAATACCCGCCGGTCCTCCGCCAGCGTCGCGCGGTAGCGTTCAAACGCCTCGATCACGCGAGCTTTCACTGCCATCTCATCCTCCTGCAAGTGGTAGATCAACGGCGGATTGTCGCGGATACGATGTTTGCTGTTTTCAAAGGTGACCAATGCGGGAAAATCCTCATCCACCACATCGCGGTCGCGGGCTCTGGCGAAACGCTTTTTGGCGCGCGCCTTGGCGGTTTCATCCTCGAGCTGCTCGATCAGCACCTCCATGTCTACGCTGAAGTACCACACATCGAGCACCCCCATCTTGGAGAATTCCCGCATGCGCTCGCGGTAGCTGCGCACGCAAGTTTGTGCCGCCGCACGCACTTCGCTGGCTCTGAAGCTGTTGGACCGGCTGGCCACCACAAAACTGGCGGCCAGTCGTTTGATGTCCCATTCCCAGGGCGCGGGCAGTGTTTCATCGAAGTCGTTGATCGCGAAGACCTGTCGCCGTTCCGGTGTAGCGAAGCTGCCGAAGTTGACCAAATGGCAATCGCCGCAGGCTTGCACGCGAATACCGGTGGACGGCAAGCCCGCGAGATCGGCTGCCATAATGGCTGCCCCTCCCCGGTAGAAAGCAAACGGCGATTGCATCATGCGTCCATAACGGATCGGCAGCAGTTCCGGCACCCGACCGATGCTGGATTTGATCAGCAAATCAATGGGGTCGGGCCGATTGGCCGAGGCCTGCCATTGCGCGTGACTCGCTAGCGGCACTGCAAGACGCATCGACTTCCCTTCGTCCCTGCGATCTGCTCGCGAGCGCCGATCGACAACGACCGGCGCAGCAATTTCACTTAGGACTTTATGCCTACGAGTATCTTTCTTTGAAGTGTTTTTTTTATTAGTCATAAGAAATATTCCGTTTTAAATTAAATGCTATCACTGTTAATTACCGGTGAAGATAATTATTGCAGGGTATTCTTTAATATTCAACGAATCATTTTTGCCTTGTATCGGCTGCCTCGAATGCGTTTTTCAACGGTCCGCAAGTCAATTGATTACGCGAACACCAACAGCTAAGAGTGACAGAGTCTAATTGAATACCAATTCGATATCCGCAGCCTGTAAAAAACCTTGCTCAGTAATCAAATCAACAAGTGTTAAAGGATATTGATCCAGCCATTCTGGAGGAAAATCCAGATTAATTCTGTTTTTATCCACACGGATGCGAATTTCAGGAAGATTGCTATTGGAGCGGCTTCTGTGCAGAACGACTGCCAATCTCAGCAAAACACAAAGCCTGATGATTGAAACCCTTCTAGACTGGGCAATGGACTCGAATTCTTCCTGTGGAAACTTGCGGCGATGGCTTCGAACAAGCATTGCCAGCTTGATTTGCTCCTGGCGGGAGAAGCCTGCCAGGTCCGAGTTAGCCGTTAAATAGGCGCCGTGCCGATGATACTGGTTATGCGCAACCGATAGACCGATTTCGTGAATGAGCGCCCCCCACACTAATAATTTCAAATCCGTTTTTTCATCCAGTTCCCAATCGATTCTTACCTGACGAAAAAAGTTCTCAGCCGTGTCCCTGACCCGATCCGCCTGCTCCATATCAACACTGTATCTTTGCGCGACAGCCATGATGGTCTTGTCTCTGATATCCTCATCATGCACCCGGCCAATCAGGTCATACAACAGGCCTTCGCGCAGCGCACCTTCCGATACATTCATCCTTTCCAGGTTCAGGGCTTCAAAAACCCCGCACAATATCGCCACACCACTGGCAAACACAGGTTTTCTGCGCTCAGACAGACCGGCAAAGTTGATCAACGCGCTATCGCCAATAGCAATGAGTGATTCGATTAGCCGTGCCAGCGCTGAAGCTGTGATGCCCGAGTCACACCAACCTTGCGCCTGTACCACATCCTGTATGGTCATAATGGTGCCGGAAGATCCTAGCGCATGATCCCAACCCATTTTCTTATAGGGCGCTTCAATCGATTCCAGTTCCTGCATCGCAAACAAAACCGCCTTACGCATTTTCTTGGCTTTTATCTTGCCATCCTCGAAAAATCGCTGCCCTACATTGACACACCCCATATACAGACTCTCGGTATAGTACGCATCAAACCCACGGCCAATGATTACCTCCGTACTGCCTCCACCGATATCTACAACCAGGCGTTTATTGACTTCATCGTATAAGCTGTGCGCAACACCTGAATAGACAAGCCTTGCTTCCTCACGCCCCGCTATGATCTCGATCGGATGGCCAAGCGCACTATGTGCCTGCGACAAGAAATCCGCGCTATTCCGTGCTTGACGCAGTGTATTGGTTCCCACAGCACGAACATTCACGTGCGGAATTTCCCCGATGCGCTGACCAAATCGCTGCAGGCACTCAAGCGCCTGCTGTACGGATTCTTCCGACAGCTCCTGCTGGTCATTTAGTCCTGCAGCCAACCTGACCATCTCTTTCATGCGGTCAATGATCTGTAGACGACCGTCCACCAAATTGGCAACAATCATGTGAAAACTATTTGAGCCCAAATCGACAGCGGCGTAGGATTCATCCATGTTTGGCGTCATAAAAATGATAAGATGTGGATCACATTAAGGAATTTTATAATAGACTCATGCAAGAACATCGATTGATCATAATGCGGCATGCGAAATCAGACTGGTCTGAAGGTAGTAAACCTGATTTCGATCGTCCTCTGACAACACGCGGGAAAGAAGCTGCAAAACTAATGAGCAAATGGTTGAAGCATAAGCAATATCGCATAGACCGGATCATTTGCTCTCCCGCGTTACGAACGAAACAAACCTGTCAACTGGTATCACAGGAACTTGGCATACCCCAGAATAATATACTTTGGGAAACCGAAATTTATGAAGCATCATTAAATAACCTGCTCGCCCTTGTCAATCAACATGGCGAAGGAGTTCAAACGTTACTGATCATTGGTCATAATCCGGGGCTAGACCAATTACTCTGTTATCTGTCCAGAGATCCGCCACCTGTCAGCAGTTCCGGCAAGCTAATGACTACCGCCGCAGTCGCCATACTGGATTATGGCAATGCTGCAATTACGGGAAAACCCCATCAGGCACAACTGCAATACTTGATCCGACCCAAGGATTTATAAAACTCCAGTAAGCTTTCTAAAAAAAGCTTGCCTGCTTGAATTACAAAAAGCGAAAAAACCCAAACTTGACAACCACCCCTGTTCAGTCATTTATTTTTGCATTACTCCATCGGGATACTTGTTTTAGTTATGACTTCTTTTTGTCTTTTCCCTTCTTTTTTTTGTTTTTCTTTTTGTCTTTCTTTTTGTTTCTATCCTTCTTTTTCTTATCTTTTTCTTCTTTCTTATCGTCCTTTTTATTTTTCTTTTTGTCCTTGTCTTTCACTTCATCTGCTTCAGCCGGATTAACAGGCTGAATAACCGCAGGCTTTTTACTCGCAACTTTCGTAACGGTTGTCTGAACACTATGGGTTGGCGTGCTTAATTGCTTGACTGACTTGCTCTGCAGGTAATCCGTTGCAGCTTTCTTGACTGCGCGTGCACGTATATCACCACTCAAACCCGGTATTTTCTTCAATTCTGCCAGACTAATTGAAGCCAGCGCTTCGACTGTTTTGACTTTATGTTCAGATAACAGTTTGGCTGTGACGGGACCGATTCCAGTTATATCAGTTAATTTAACCATGACGAGTTTCCTGTTTGCTTGAAAAGTTCATTATATCCGTCTGCCAATTTAATACAACGACCATTAAGCAGGCAGGCTGATGAGTTTGCCAACCAGCGATTTAATTAGCGCAATCTGAATTACGATTTTTTCTTGAGCATGTCTTTCAGATTGGCAAACGGGTTAAATGTGGCAGATGTTTCAGTTCCGCCGCTATCAACACGCCCCATTGAATCTTTAAGCTTGGAATGTTCATTCTCGTGGCAGTAAGTACAGAGCAATTCCCAATTACTGCCATCGGGAGGGTTGTCATCATGATTACTATTCTTGTGATGCACTTCCAGCAACAGCAGGTTTTTGTGATCAAACGTGCGCGCGCAGCGGCCACATACCCAGGGAAACAACTTGAGCGCTTTTTCCCGGTATCCTTGCGCGCGTTTTTCCGCATTGCGGCGTGCTTCCAGAACCACTTTATCCAGTTTACTGGTATCTTTTGTCATCGATTTCCTCGGTTGTGAAGGTCAAGTTAAACAGCGGCAACACTTAACCTGGATATTGCATGAATTCGCATGATGCTCACGCATAATATTGGTTTCACAAGGGATTTTTCGAAGAAACGGTGTAGTTATTCATACACCTGACCAGGACAAATCCCTTGTGGAATCAAGAGACAAGTGAGGGCGTGTGCAATTCATGCAATATCCGGGTTAATGCCCTGCATAAAGTTTATCGACTTCCGGCTTATATTTTTCCAGCACTTTTCCTCGCTTTAACTTCAACGTAGGTGTCAGAAGCCCGTTTTCAATGCTCCAGGGCTCCGGAATAACAGCCACGCGGCGTATTTTGGCATAACCTGGAAACTCACTTGTTTGATGGGAGATTTTATCAAGCAGGATTTCTTCAATTTGTTGCCTCTGCTGTTCATTATCCAGATTATCATTCAGACCATATTGCGCGATAAAATCCTGCCGCCGGCCCGGATTCAGAACAACCAAGACACTTAGATAGGAACGTGCTTCACCGACCAACATCGCCTGCTCGAATAATGGGTCACGCATAATGGCTGCCTCCATATCCGCTGGCGGTACTTTCTCACCGGTAGATAAGACGATTATTTCTTTCAGCCGTCCGGTAATAGTCACATGTCCTTGTTCGTCAATCGATGCGACATCACCGGAGTTAAGCCAGCCATCGGGTGAAATGATTGCTTTTGTCGCTTCCGGATTATTCCAGTAACCTAACATCACATTAGGCCCACGGATCAGCAGCGCATTATTTTCTCCCAGCTTGACTTCCACGCCAGGAATCGGCAAGCCAACACTGGCAGGCAGATTATCCTTGAACCGATTAGTACAAACCACCGGGCTGCTTTCTGTCATTCCGTATCCTTGCAGAATCGGCAATCCCAGCCCGATGAATATGCGCGAAACCTCAGCCGGCAGCGCTGCGCCGCCGCTCATCGCAGACCGCAACCGGCCACCCAGTTTACCCATCACCTTATCCGCGACCAGTTTCTTGAGTAATGGCCACAGGCAATGAGTCAGCTGCCAGCTTCCCCTTCCTTGCTGACATTCAAAGCGGCTATAGCCAACATCAACCGCAAGATTAAATAACCAGCGGGTAAATCCCGGGCCTTCGGCCAATTTTGCACGTATGCCCGCATAAACTCTTTCATAGATACGTGGCACAGAAATCAATAATGTCGGCCGGATTGTCAGCAAGTCTTCCTGTAATTGCTGGATTGAACGCGCATAAGCAATGGTGGCGCCGGACATCATGGGTACATAATAGCCCGATGTTCGCTCAAACGTATGTGACAGCGGCAGAAAGGAAAGCAGCAAATCATCGGGCGAAACCGATATAACCTGCAAACAGCTGAAAGCGTTGGTCAGTATATTGTGATGACTGAGCATGACCCCTTTCGGACGGCCCGAAGTACCCGATGTATAGATAATGGTGGCAAGAGCCTGTGGATCACTGTTGCTATGTTTGACTTCATCCGCATGGGCTGGCAGCCAGTCCCGGGCTGATACAACGCGCGCGTTATCACAGGCATCAACACTGTCCGGTTCGAAAGGCCGGAGAATGGCGATCCGCTGCAGCCCTTCGATCTCATTGTGTATGGTAAGAAACTGCCGCCATTGATGTGAGTTTTCCAACAACAGTACTTTAACATTCGCATCGTTGATGACATAAGCCGCATTCTCAACCCGATCATCGGTATATAAAGGGATCACCACCAACCCAAGACCCAGCGCTGCTTGCTCAAACATCACCCATTCCGGGCAATTCTTCATCATCACTGCCACCCGGTCACCCGGAACGAGCGCTTCTTTGATCAGCGCTGCCTGCCAACGGGCAACGAACTGGTTCATCTGTTCCCAGGTATAGCTACTCCATTGCTCATTAATCAGATTGAAATAGCGATAAGCCGTTTTTTGCGGCGAGCGTTGCACGCGTTCTTTAAACAGCCCGTCCAGTGTTTTTGCTTTCTCCACCGGAATAACGTCTGCCATTCCATCTTGCTCAACTTGCATAACTTTCCCTTTTCCAAAGATCTTATTTTAGCGCCGCTTTGCCTTATTCCACTGCATCCTTATTTTCACTGGCTGCCTTTGGCCTTATTGGTATTTTTAGCTGCTTCAGTGTCACCGGGCTCGTCTACCTGGGCAGTATTTTTATTGCTACCGTTACTGCTGAGCCTTTCTGCACTTTTGCGATTACTGGTTGTCCCGCTACCGCCATTATCAGAAGCTTTTGTTCCCTTGCCAAAATCAGGAGGAAAATCATCCACCTTAATCACCCGGTTGCGTAAATCTCTCATCTTATTCAGCAGATCTGCTTCTGCAGCAGTGATAACTTTGAGTTGCAATGCTTGTGCAATTTTCTCATCGCCCCTAGCAGTAATTTGACGCAACTTGGTGGCTTCCCGCAGCTTGGCTTCGACCGCTCCACTCTCGACAACACATTGCAAGGCTTGTTCCAAATCCGCCATCGGCTCGTCATCTGCTCTCGGCACATAAATTCCAGCCGTCAATCGATCCCGTACCGCACCCGGCGCCATCATCAACCGGGAAACCGCATGCGCCAGTTCGTCAGCAGGCGGTTTGCAGCGTTTACCGAGCGGGAAAAAGAATGCTCTCAGCAACCAGATCAGTGCAATATGCCCGGGGAAGTTAGTCAGAAATTCATCAAAAGCCTGCTGCATACAATAAATGGCATCCTGCATAGACCAGTGCAACAGCGGCAAATCAGCGCTGGGACGGCCATCGTCTTCAAAACGTTTCAGTGTCGCCGAGCACAAATAAAGCATACTCAAAATATCACCCAGTCTGGCGGATAATCTTTCTTTACGTTTGAGTGAACCGCCTAATCGCATCAATCCGATATCAGCAATACAGGCAAAGCTGGCAGAGAAACGTGCGAGCTGGCGATAATAAACAGCTGTTTCCGGTGTGCAGTTTTCCGGCGCATTGTCTTTGATATAGTCACCGAATAACGCATAAACGAAACTGTTGGCGGTATTACGCAGCGTAAACTTTGCATGGCCGATCAATGCTTCGTCAAACGTCAGCGACGCGCTATGCGGGTTTTTATCATGCGTTGCATTGACTTCTTTTAGAAGATAAGGATGGCAACGAATCGCGCCTTGGCCAAAAATGATCATATTCCGCGTCAGAATATTGGCGCCTTCCACGGTAATACTGACGGGAATCTGCTGATAAGTGCGGCCCAGATAATTTCTCGGGCCGATACAGATTGCTTTGCCGCCGTGAATATCCATGGCATCGTTAACCGCTTGACGTCCCCTCTCTGTCAGATGATATTTGACAATCGCCGAGGCCACCGAGGGTTTTTCACCCAGATCAACCGCACCGGCTGTCATAACCCGCGCGGCATCCATCATGTAGGTATTACCGCCAATACGTGCCAATGCTTCCTCGATTCCTTCAAAATAGCCTATCGGTGTTTTGAATTGTGTGCGCACCCTGCTATACGCACCACTGGTGCGTGCTGCCAACTTTGCCGCGCCCACACTGGTGGCTGGCAACGAAATGGCCCGCCCCACAGACAGGCAATTCATCAACATGCGCCATCCTTGCCCGACACCTTCCTGCCCGCCAATGATCCAATCCATTGGAATGAAAACTTCCCTACCCGAATTTGGGCCATTCTGGAATGCCCCATTGAGTGGATAATGCCGCCGCCCTATATTGACTCCCGGGGTATTGGTAGGAATCAGCGCTAACGTAATACCCAGGTCTTCTTCTCCACCCAGCAACCGGTCAGGATCATACAGTTTGAACGCAAGTCCCAGGAGCGTTGCTACCGGCCCCAGTGTGATATAGCGTTTTTCCCAGGTCACCCGCATGCCCAGGACATCTGTTTTACCGTCATGCTCGCCACGACACACAATACCGAAATCCGGCATGGCACCCGCATCGGATCCCGCTTCCGGTGAAGTCAACGCAAAACAAGGCACTTCCAAGCCCTTCGCCAGCCGCGGCAGATAATATTCTTTCTGTTTCTCGGTGCCATAATGCAACAGCAGCTCAGCCGGTCCCAATGAATTCGGCACCATCACCGTCACTGCCGCCGTACCGCTGCGCGAACCGATTTTCATTACGACTTCAGAGTGTGCCAGCGCTGAGAATCCATAACCGCCATAATGCCTGGGGATAATCAAACCAAAAAAGCCGTTTTCCTTGATAAACTGCCAGACTTCCGGCGGCAGATCTTTCAACTCATGCGTAATCTGCCATTCATCCAGCATCGCGCATAATTGCTCAACCGGACCATTGAGAAAAGCTTGTTCCTCCGCCGTCAATTGCGGCTTTGGATAAGCCAGCAATTTTTTCCAGTCGGGTTTGCCACTGAATAATTCACCTTCCCACCAGACCGTGCCCGCATCCAAAGCTTCCTGTTCCGTCTGGGATATTTGCGGAAGCATTTTGCGAAAAATTTTCAGAATCAGATTGGAAACCAGGAAACGGCGTATGACAGGAACCGCGAGAATTAAACTGATGACTGCAACGAGCAGCAAGATGACATAGAAGAGAAACAGGAGCATGATAATTTTCCTCGTAGTGAGTTAAGCCCATCAAGTTACGCACATTACTTGCCAACAGTGCAAGACATGAATCAGATGTGTAAAATTCGGCCGCTCTTTAAAAGAGCTTACGATCTCAAATTTACATGATAATCGCTTAAATTCCTACATAACAACCCTGAAAGTTTTATGGACATATTATTATTTAATTCATACACTCACGCTGTAAGAAATACTTCACTATCTACATCAGGAAAAATCCCATGTCCAATGACACACTGGCACTCGCCCAAACCCTTATTGCCCGCCGTTCACTGACCCCTGCCGATGACGGTTGTCAGGAAATCCTAATTGAGCGTTTGGAAAAGCTCGGTTTCCATATTGAAAAAATGCGTTTCGGCGAAGTCGACAATCTTTGGGCGCGCCGTGGCGATACGGCTCCGGTGCTTTGCTTTGCAGGACATACCGACGTGGTGCCCACCGGCCCGCTGGAACAATGGGACAGCGATCCATTTACCCCCGCCATCCGCGATGGCAAACTCTATGGACGCGGCGCTGCCGACATGAAATCTTCGCTCGCAGCCTTTATCACCGCCATCGAAGCTTTTGTCGCGCGACATGCCAATCATCAAGGATCCATTGCACTGTTGATCACTTCCGACGAAGAAGGCATCGCAGTCGACGGCACGGTCAAAGTGGTCGAAACGCTCAAAGCACGGGGCGAATTACTGGATTACTGCATTGTGGGTGAACCTACTTGCACTGAAAAGCTGGGAGACACCATCAAAAACGGTCGCCGCGGCTCTCTGTCCGGAAATCTGACGATTAAAGGCCTACAAGGCCATATCGCTTACCCGCACCTGGCGAAAAACCCGATCCATCTGGCCGCACCGGCCATTGCGGAACTGGCACAAACCGAATGGGATCAAGGCAACGAATATTTCCCGCCAACGACCTGGCACATCTCGAATATTCATGGCGGCACAGGTGCCACCAACGTCATCCCCGGCACACTGAACTTATTATTCAATTTCCGTTTCTCCACCGCCAGCACCGTCGAATCCCTCAAAGCCCGCGTGCATGAAATCCTGGACCGGCACGATTTCGACTATGAATTAGAATGGGAACTCTCAGGAAAACCTTTTCTCACGCCCAAAGGTGAATTGGCCAACGCCATGAGCAACGCCATTACCCAAGTCACCACCCTCGAACCGCAGCTTTCCACATCCGGCGGCACTTCCGATGGCCGGTTTATCGCGGACATCTGCCCGCAGGTAATCGAATTTGGCCCGCTCAATGCGACGATTCATAAACTCAATGAGTATGTTGCAGTCGATGACATCGAGCAACTGTCACGAATTTATCAGCTAACCCTGGAAAATTTACTGGCCGACAAAAATGAAACAGCCCACGCAAACTCAGGCAGCTTCATGGATAAATTGAAGAAATTTTTTTCTTTTGAATGAGAATAAATTTGCTCCGCGGCCCTGCACCTATCCTCGTGGCAAGACCACGGGGAATCGCAAGTTCATATATATAATAGAACAATATAATTGTGAAGTCGTAAAGAAAACTTCTAAAGGGAATGAAGCTTCATATGCAAACGAACTGCTGGATACAGCTCATACTTACGAGAAAAATAAAGTATTTATGAATCAGATGGTTTCAGATTACGGTGAAACCGTATATCGCCAAACTTGTTCAAATTATCCAACATACACAGAATTGGAGAAAACAGATTTTCCAAATTATTATAAAGAGTACTTGCAAGTATTTGAGAGTTACCGGCGTAAGCAATAGCAAGGAGAATCTATGTCGGCTTTCGCTATCTTGGTAATTTTTTCAAGTAATTAACATTACTGGGTTTTTAATGTCTATTTGCCAATTATGCCTTAAGGATCTTGAGCTTAGAAATTCTCATATTATCCCTGAATTTCTGCATAAGAAGTTGTATAACAATAAGGGGCATCTAGCCGCTATTAATGGTCAAGGCAATAAAGGCTACAAACCCCTTCAACAAGGGCTCCGCGAATATTTATTTTGCGAATGCTGTGAACAACATTTTAATGAATATTGCGAGAAACCATTCCAGACTCAGTGGATAAACGCTAATCCTAATTCACTTCCAGATCCTTGGAGCGTTTCTGAGCCCTATTGGATTACAGTTGACTACAATTCATTTAAGTTATTCCATCTTAGCGTGCTATTTCGCGCTAGTGTCAGTAGTCTACCTAACTTTGCTGAAGTTTCTCTGGGACCGCATCAAGATAGATTACGCCAAATGATTCTGAATCGAGATCCTGGCAAATTTTGGCAGTATCCAATATTCGGCGTGGCAGTCATTCATCACAAGACCAAAAGAATTATACATTCAGTTACAATGGCTTACAGAACAAAATATAAGGAGCATACTTGTTATAGCACCATCTATGGTGGAGTTCAATGGTCGATATCTGTTTCATCGCACCGAAACCGCGAGTTTGAACATTGTGCTTTACAAAAAGATGGTTGTATGCCTTTCCACGCAGTACATTGGAATGAACTGGAAGTTTTTCAAATTGCTGCAATAATGCTTCGAAATACACGTTAATAAACTTAGAATCAATGACTTTCGAAATTCTATAATTACTTAATTACAAGAGAATTTAAGAATATCTCATGTTCCGGTTGGAATTGGTTGTCGATGGGCGAAACAACGTTTAAATTGTAAAGTACACCAGATTTATAAAAAATCCGCCCTAGGACTACATAAACACTTCCTTCAATGACTGTCCGCGCTTTGAATTCTCGACCTAACAATTCACCAACGGTCACGTCTTTTTCCAGAAGCAGAGTCGCATTTAAATTGGCCAACATACCGTTTCGTCCATGTGTATAGAAATCATTCAGTGGCACAGTATTCTCCATTCTAGCGAACCCAACAGTGTAAGACGCCCCGTCGTATTGCGATTGGTATTGCTTTAATAGTGTTGTTTTGTTGAAAAAAAAAGAGCGAATCGAACTTTCTTTGGAATAGAGAGGTTTGCTTGGAAAACTGATAGCAAAGCCGCCATCAGCATAATACATCTGCTCCCATTTTATTGTTTTAGCATATAAAGAACCCATGCAGCTACACAATATGATCGTTAGAGCGAATAAATAGCACTTTCTGTTTCGTGTCTTCATTAGCTAACTATATAGAATCTTTAAGGGAGTATCAAAGTAATAAAATGGATGTTTGCCAGTGCACAGATTTATCCGTCTTGGTGAACCGCTTTAGGCTCGAACAAACAACCCGCAGTGGGTCGAATTCAATCAATCACTGTCAGATTATGGCGGCTAATTTCTGAAGCTGTCAGATCAAGTGTGAGTTACTACAGATTCGATAGTTTTTATCTCATCCAGCATGGTTCGATGATCCAAATAATCGATAGCAATGGGAAACACGGTACTGTTATGTACCAGCCGCAACGACGGATAGGAATAGCCATCCATGCTTCTTGCCAGTTGCATTTGATGCTGTAATTCACTTTCTATCGCCGGACTTTTCAGATCTTCGATAAAAATTGCTTCGTCCAATCCAATCTCGCGGGCGCAAGCTTGCAACGTTTCCGGCAGTGATGGATTCTTCGCTTGTTGGTAATAAGCGATCTGTATGGCACGTATCATTTCCGGTTCAGCTTCCGCGCATTGCTTTTTGGCTGCCAGAACAGCCCGGCAGGCCGGATAAGTTGAGCGGATCGGCGTATTGCGCGACCAGAAGTCCCAATTGAAGTGAACTCCGGGAACCGTTTGCTCGATGCGCTGCCATGCCTGTTGCACCATTTTTTGCGTCGCGAGCGGCATGGGCTCCGTGGTATCCGGCGCCAAGCCGCCGACGAGGCAAACAATCTCAATATCCCGCGGCAAATCCTGTTGCAACGCCGCCCAGCTTTGGCTAAATGCGTAACACCAGCTACACATGGGGTCGTGGATATAAAAAAGCCGAGAAATGGATTTCAATGCTGAAATGAATGCTCAAAGGGTAGTAATATTGGTAATCTTATCGCTAATAAGCGATTAATCCTAACAATTTGGCCCGAGATTTCTTTCTCTGTAAAAAACCAGGAGTGTTTCTGTCTCGTGAGAACCCAAATGCATTATCGTAAGCCCCTGCTTTCATATTTTGATTTGCAACCGATGAGTACAGCGTGGAATGCCTTGCGGATGTCTTTTGCGAGAGGCGTATTGATCTGTTTGCTGCTCCT
>Ga0154020_10002765_pt1 | contig 21350 bp, 16 predicted proteins | sample Klosneuvirus_201_FD_109709 | JGI IMG/M metagenome (GOLD analysis project Ga0154020, IMG submission 109709) | Active sludge microbial communities from wastewater, Klosterneuburg, Austria - Klosneuvirus_20160825_MG | ecosystem: Engineered > WWTP > Aerobic digester > Activated sludge | place... | reverse complement strand
CTTGACGAGGGCCGCGATGAGATCGTCGCGGTTGATGGTCTCGGCTCGCACGCGCGAGACCATGCCGTTGCAGTAGTTGGTAATGGCCGTCAACGGCTGGTTCAGCTCGTGCGCGACCGACGACGCCATTTCGCCCATGGTGATCAGGCGGCTCGAGACCTGGGCCTTCTCGGCCTGGGCCGAGGCTTGTTCCTCGGCCCTGCGCCGAGCCGTCACGTCGGTGGCGATCAGCATCTGCGCCAGGCGGCCATCGGTCCACTGCAGGTAGCGCGAGCGCACGTCGAACCACTTGCCCAGGCCATGGGCGAAAACCTCGCGCGGGTTGGCACCGATGCCAGCCAGCTCCTGCGTGGGCAGGCCCGACAGGCTGTCCACCGACTCGTCGGGCTCGGCCACGAAGGGCACCGCGGGGCCAGCGCCGCTGGCCAGCAGGGCATGGCCGCGGGCATCGGCGCCGAACCACAACCGGTACGAGCGGTTGGCGAACAACAACTCGCCCTGCTGCACCGAGACCACGGACACCGCGGCGTCCAGACCCTCCAACACGGTGGTGAAGCGCTCGTGCGACGCAGAGAGCTGGTCGCGGATGCGCTTGGCCTCGGTGATGTTGGTCATCGAGGTCATCCAGCCCGTCTGGTGGCCACGGGCATCGACCAGCGGCGAGACATACATGCGCGCGTCAAACTGCGTGCCGTTCTTGCGCATCACCTTGACCTCGATGCCGCCGGCCGGGCTGCGGCCCTGCAGTTCCTGTTGCAGCAGGCGGCTGTTCTCGTCGATGCGGTCCAGCGGCCAGTACGGATAGGGCGGCATGCGTCCGATCAGTTCGGATTCGGCGAAGCCCGTCATCGCGCAGAAGGCCGGGTTGACATAGGTGCACCGCCCGGCGAGGTCCATGGCCCGCATGCCTGTGAGCATCGAGTTTTCCATCGCGCGCCGGAAGTTGGTCTCCTGCACCAGGGCCGACTGGATCTGGCTGCGCCGGCGCATGTGGCGCCAGGTTCCGAGCAGCATCCAGACCGTGAGCACCGACAACGCGACCACCATCCAGAACAGGGTGTTCCCGATCAGGCCGACCGAAGTGCGGTAGCCGGTGCCGCGCAGGGCCAGGCCGTTGGCGGCCGGGGCGAGGGGAACGTCGTGCACGATGGCCGCGCGGGTGCCTGGCGCGGCGCCGGCCGCCGTTGGTGCCGATCCGGCCATGACGCGCTCGCGCTCGTCGATGACCGCGATGGCATGGCGGCGCGTCACCTCCGCCGGGACATGGTGGCGGTGTAGCACGTCCACCGAGTAGTCGACCACCAGGGCGCCGGCGAAGCTGCCGCGGTCGAGCAGCGGCACGAAAAGGAGGAACACAGCGTTGCCGGTCACATCCTTGAATGGGCGCGAATAGACCGGCTGGCGCAGATCTCGGGCGGCCTCGAATGCCTGGCTTGCTTCGTCCGCTCCGCGCAGACGCAGTGCGGCGCCTGTCTTGGGCTGGGGCCCCTCTTCTCGTTCGTCTACCACCGACTGCCGCGCCCGAAGCCGCCGGTCTGCACCGACCCAACTCATCTGCATGATTTCAGGGCGGTCGGCCGTGAAGCGTGCCGACTGGGCGAGGAAGCCCGGCGCCTCGAGCTCACGCGTGACGACCTCACGCGCCATTCGCACCAACTGCTCCTGGTTCTCGATCAGGCGCAGGCGGATCTGCTGTTGGGCGATCTCGGTGTCGCGCTTGACGGCTTCGGCCTCGCGCTCGATTTCCTCGTTGCGCAGATACCAGAAGGCCGAAATGATGGCGGCCAGGAACAGCAGCACAGAGGCCAGCGGCGCCAGGGTGGCATAGCGATCCTGGCGTGCCGGTGATTGCCGACGCCACCAGCGGCCGAGCAGGCGGCGGCCCAGGCCGCCGCCTGCGGCTTCGGGGGGTGCGTTGTCGCTGCTTTCCATGGGCTGGATTATCCCGGCACGCCTGACCGCGGCGGACTGGTTGATCACCTAGATTTCGCAATATGGAATGCACTCGCATCATTTGAAAATCGAGGAGGTTTGTGCCAAACTCCGGCCCCAGTTCAATTGCAGACCATCCACAGGAGACCGACCATGTCCGATCTGCCCTCGGCCCCCACCACCCCCGATCAAGACCTCGATGCGCAGGAAACCCGCGAGTGGCTGCAGGCGCTCGAAGGCGTCGTTGCCGCCGAAGGCAAGGAGCGCGCGCACTTCCTGCTTGAGCAACTCCTGGAACAGGCCCGTCAGAGCGGCATCGATATGCCGTTCGCCGCCACCACCGGTTACGTCAACACGATCGAGCCCGAGGACGAGGAGCGCAGCCCGGGCAACCTCGAGCTCGAGGGGCGCCTGCGCGCATACATGCGCTGGAATGCGATGGCGATGGTGGTCAAGGCCAATCGCACCGAGTCGCCTGATGGCAGCGAGCTGGGCGGCCACATCAGCTCGTTCCAGTCGCTGGCGCACATGCTGGCTGCCGGCTTCAATCACTTCTGGCATGCCGAGAGCCCTGGGCATGGTGGCGACCTGCTGTACCTGCAGGGCCATAGTGCCCCCGGCATCTACGCGCGGGCCTTCCTCGAGGGGCGCATCAATGAGGAGCAGCTGCTGAGTTTTCGCCAGGAGGTTGGCGGCAAGGGGCTTTCGAGCTATCCGCACCCGAAGCTGATGCCCGGCTTCTGGCAGTTCCCCACTGTTTCGATGGGCCTGGGGCCATTGATGGCGATCTACCAGGCGCGGTTCCTCAAGTACCTGCACGCCCGCGGTATTGCCGACACCTCCAATCGCAAGGTGTGGGTGTTCTGCGGCGACGGCGAGATGGACGAGCCCGAGAGCATGGGTGCCATCGGCCTGGCGACGCGCGAGAAGCTCGACAACCTGATCTTCGTCGTCAACTGCAACCTGCAGCGCCTCGATGGTCCCGTGCGCGGCAACGGCAAGGTGATCCAGGAACTCGAGGGCGACTTTCGCGGCGCAGGCTGGAATGTCATCAAGCTGGTCTGGGGCCGCAACTGGGATGCCCTGCTGGCGCGCGACAAGGATGGCGCGCTGCGCAAGATCATGATGGACACGCTCGACGGTGACTACCAGGGCTTCAAGGCCAACGACGGTGCCTTCGTGCGCAAGAACTTCTTCGGGCGTGATCCGCGCACGCTCGAGCTGGTGGCCAAGATGAGCGACGACGATGTGTGGAACCTGCGTCGTGGCGGCCATGATGCCGGCAAGGTCTATGCGGCGTTCCACCAGGCCAATGGCCACACCGGCCAGCCCACCGTCATCCTGGTCAAGACGGTCAAGGGCTATGGCATGGGGAAGGCCGGCGAGGGCAAGAACACGGCGCACCAGACCAAGAAGTTGTCGGACGATGACATCCGCTACTTCCGCGACCGCTTCAATATCCCCATCCCCGACAGCGAGCTGCCGAAGATCCCCTTCTACAAGCCGGCCGACGACACGCCCGAGATACGCTACCTGCACGAGCGCCGCCAGGCGCTGGGCGGCTATCTACCCAACCGCCGCGAGCGCAGCGACGAGCAGTTCACAGTGCCTTCGCTCGAGACCTTCAAGGCCGTGCTGGAGCCCACCGCACCCGGGCGAGAGATCTCGACCACACAGGCCTATGTGCGCTTTCTCACGCAACTGCTGCGCGATCAGGCACTGGGCCCGCGCGTCGTGCCCATCCTGGTGGACGAGGCGCGAACCTTCGGCATGGAGGGGCTGTTCCGCCAGATCGGCATCTACAACCCCGAGGGCCAGAAGTACACGCCGGTCGACAAGGACCAGGTGATGTACTACCGCGAGGACAAGGCGGGCCAGATTCTGCAGGAGGGCATCAACGAGGCCGGCGGCATGAGCAGCTGGATCGCCGCGGCAACGTCGTACTCGACGAACAACCGCATCATGGTGCCGTTCTTCATCTACTACTCGATGTTCGGGTTCCAGCGCTTTGGCGACCTCGCATGGGCCGCAGGCGACATGCAGGCGCGCGGCTTCATCCTGGGTGGCACCTCGGGGCGCACCACGCTCAATGGCGAGGGTCTGCAGCACGAGGACGGGCACAGCCAGATCCAGGCTGGCCTGATCCCGAACTGCGTGACCTACGACCCGAGTTTTGCGCATGAGGTGGCGGTGATCCTTCACCATGGACTCAAGCGCATGGTCGAGAAGCAGGACAACGTCTTCTTCTACATCACGCTGCTCAACGAGAACTACGCGATGCCCGGGCTGGCCGCCGGCACCGAAGAGCAGATCATCCGCGGCATGTACCTGCTCGACGCCGCGCCCGCGGGCGCCAAGCTGCGGGTCAACCTGCTGGGCAGCGGTTCGATCCTGCGCGAGAGCATGGAGGCCAAGCGGCTGCTGGCGGCCGACTGGGGCGTGGCCGCCGACGTGTGGAGCTGCCCGAGCTTCAACGAGCTGGCCCGCGACGGCCAGGACTGCGAGCGCTGGAACATGCTGCACCCGACCGACGAGCCCCGGCGCGCCTTCGTGGCGCAGCAGTTGGCGCGCACCAGCGGGCCGGTGGTCGCCTCGACCGACTACGTGAAGAACTACGCCGAGCAGATCCGGGCCTTCGTTCCGAAGGGCCGCGCCTATCGGGTGCTCGGTACTGACGGCTTTGGCCGAAGCGACTTCCGCTACCGGCTGCGTGAGCACTTCGAGATCGACAGCCACTACATCGCGGTGGCTGCGCTCAAGGCGCTCGCCGACGAAGGCGCGGTGCCCGCGGCCCGTGTCGCCGAGGCGATCGCCAAGTACGGCATCGACGCCGAGCGCGTGAACCCCCTGCAGGCCTGAGGCCCCACTCAACCCGAATCGGAGACGACACACATGGCGCTCGTGGAAGTGAAGGTGCCGGACATCGGCGATTTCAAGGAAGTGGCGGTGATCGAGCTTCTGGTCAAGCCTGGAGACACGATCAAGGCCGAGCAGAGTCTGGTGACGGTGGAGAGCGACAAGGCGTCGATGGAGATTCCGTCGAGCCATGCCGGCGTGGTGAAGGCGTTGCGTGTGGCGCTGGGCGACAAGATCAGCGAAGGCACGGTGCTGCTGGAGCTCGAGGCCGCCGGGGCTGCGGCCCCGGTGCCGGTTGCGGCGCCTGCCGCGGCACCGGCTGCAACGGCACCAGTCGCTGCCCCGGCCGCAGCCGCTGCGCCGCCGGTCGCCGCAGCCACGTCCTCGGCGCCCGTGTCGGTGCTGCCGGCCCACCAGCCCGCCACGTCCAGCGGCGGCCTGCCGCATGCGTCGCCCTCGGTGCGACGTTATGCGCGCGAACTCGGTGTGCCGCTGGAAGAGGTCAAGGGCTCCGGTCCCAAGGGCCGGATCACCCAGGACGACGTGCAGGGTTTCGTGAAGGGCGTGCTTTCGGGCGCACAGCAAACAGCGGCGCAGAAGGCGCGCGCTCCGGCCGCAGCCGGGGGGGCAGCGTTCCCAGGGTTGCTGCCATGGCCGCAGGTCGACTTCGCCAAGTTCGGGCCAGTCGAGCGACGCGACCTCTCGCGCATCAAGAAAATCTCGGGGGCCAATCTCCATCGCAACTGGGTGGTGATCCCGCATGTCACCAATCACGACGATGCCGACATCACGGAACTCGAGGCCTTCCGCGTACAGCTGAACAAGGAGCACGAGAAGAGCGGCGTCAAGGTGACGATGCTTGCGTTCCTGATTAAAGCCACGGTCGCGGCGCTGAAGAAGTTTCCCGAGTTCAATGCGTCGCTCGATGGCGAGCAACTGGTGCTCAAGCAGTACTTCCACATCGGCTTTGCCGCCGACACGCCCAATGGGCTGATGGTGCCTGTCATCAAGGACGCCGACCGCAAGGGCATTCTCGAGATCAGCCAGGAAATGAGCGATCTGGCCAAGAAGGCGCGTGACGGCAAGCTCGCGCCGGCCGAGATGAGTGGGGGCTGCTTCTCGATCAGCTCACTGGGGGGTATCGGCGGGCGCTACTTCACGCCCATCATCAACGCGCCTGAAGTGGCCATCCTCGGTGTGTGCCGCAGCAGTACCGAGCCGCGCTGGGATGGCCAGGCCTTCGTGCCGCGGCTGATCCTGCCGCTGTCGCTGTCGTGGGACCACCGGGTCATCGACGGTGCAGCGGCCGCGCGTTTCAACGCCTATCTCGCTGGCATCCTGGCGGATTTTCGTCGCGTGTTGCTGTGAACCTCGGGTCTGCTCGATGACCACGGTTTGCGTGGCCCGGCTCAACGGGCAGGTTGCGATTGCTGCCGATGCGCTGGTTACGTTCGGTGAAACGCGACTGGCCCATGGCTACGAAGCCAACGACAAGGTGTTTCGCATCGGCGATTCGTGGCTGGGCATGGCCGGCACGACTGCGCACTTCCCGGTGCTGCGCAAGGCACTGGGTGCGCTGCCGCCAGACGAGCTGTGCCTGCACAGCCGCGACGCGGTTTTCGACACCTTCCTGAAGCTGCACCCGAAGCTCAAGGAACAGTACTTCCTGAACACCAAGGAAGAGGACGCCGATCCGTACGAGAGCAGCCAGTACACGGTGTTGATCGCCAACGCGAGCGGCATCTTTGGCGTCTACTCGTACCGCGAGGTGTTCGAGTTCGATCGCTTCTGGGCGATCGGCTCGGGCCGCAGCTTTGCACTGGGCGCGATGTTCGCCGCGTGGGACAAGGCTCGCAATGCGCGCGAATTGGTCGAGACCGGCGTACGCGCGGGTTGCGAATTCGACAAGAACTCAGGCGGGCCAGTCAGGGCCCACACACTCAAGATGAAGGGTTGAACGCCATGGCGCTCATCGAAGTGAAGGTGCCGGACATCGGCGATTTCAAGGAAGTGGCGGTGATCGAGCTGCTGGTCAAGCCGGGAGACACGATCAAGGCCGAGCAGAGTCTGGTAACGGTGGAAAGCGACAAGGCATCGATGGAGATTCCATCGAGCCATGCTGGCGTGGTGAAGTCGCTGCGCGTGGCCCTGGGCGACAAGGTCAGCGAAGGCACGGTGCTGCTGGAGCTCGAAGCCGCGGGGGCCGCGGCACAAGGTCCGGCTGTTGCGCCTGTCGCGGCGCCCGCTGCTGCGGTGGCCGCTGCACCTGCTGCTGCGCCAGCCGCGGCGGCATCTGCCGCAGCCTGGAGCGGCACGGTCGACCACAGCTGTGACCTGCTGGTGCTCGGCGGCGGGCCGGGCGGTTACTCGGCCGCGTTCCGGGCAGCCGACTTGGGGCTGAGGGTAGTGCTGGTGGAGCGCTACGCCACGCTGGGCGGCGTGTGCCTGAACGTGGGCTGCATTCCGTCCAAGGCGCTGCTGCATGTGGCATCCGTCATCGACGAAGTGCGCCACTTCGGTGACCTGGGCGTTGACTTCGGCGCCCCGCGCATCGATCGCGAGAAGCTGCTGGCGCACAAGAACAAGGTCGTGGGCAAGCTCACCGGCGGCCTGGCGGCGATGGCCAAGATGCGCAAGGTCAGCGTCGTCCGCGGCTACGGCACCTTCGCGGGACCGAACCACCTGACGGTCGAGCTGACCGAGGGCGATGCCCAAGGCAAGACCGGTCAACAGCAGGTGATCCAGTTTTCGCGCTGCATCGTTGCGGCTGGCTCGTCGGCGGTGCGACTGCCCTTCCTGCAGGCCAACGGGCTCGACCGCGATCCGCGCATCGTCGATTCCACCGGCGCGCTGCAGTTGCGCCAGACGCCCCAACGCATGCTGATCATCGGCGGCGGCATCATTGGCCTGGAGATGGGTACGGTGTACTCGACACTCGGCGCGCGGTTGGACGTGGTGGAAATGCTCGACGGGCTGATGCAGGGCGCCGACCGCGATCTGGTGCGGGTGTGGCAGAAGATGAATGCGGCGCGCTTCGACCAGATCCTGCTCAAGACGCGCACCGTGGGTGCCGAGGCGACCTCGGCGGGCATCCGGGTGCAGTTCGAGGACGCCGCTGGCAAGACCAGCCACGCCGAGTACGACCTGGTGCTCCAGGCCGTGGGGCGCCGCCCCAACGGCGGCAAGCTCGGCGCCGATCGCGCTGGTGTTCGTGTCGACGAGCGCGGCTTCATACCGGTGGACGTCCAAATGCGCACCAATGTGCCGCATATCCACGCCATCGGCGACATCGTCGGACAGCCCATGCTGGCCCACAAGGCGGTGCATGAGGCGCATGTGGCGGCCGAGGTGGTGGCCGGCGAGTTGCGCGGCGACGAGGCGCTGGCCCGCGCCCGCTTCGATGCGCGAGTCATACCCAGCGTGGCATACACCGATCCCGAGGTGGCCTGGGTGGGCCTGACCGAGGACGAAGCCAAGGCGCGCGGCGTGGCCGTGAAGAAGGGCTTGTTCCCGTGGAGCGCGTCGGGGCGGGCCATTGCCAACGGGCGCGACGAGGGCTCCACCAAGCTGTTGTTCGATGCCCAGACGCATCGCGTGCTCGGCGGCGGCATTGTAGGGACGCACGCGGGCGACATGATTGGCGAGATTGCGCTGGCCATCGAGATGGGCGCCGACGAAGTGGACATCGGCAAGACCATCCATCCGCACCCGACGCTGGGCGAGAGCATCGGCATGGCCGCCGAGGCGGCCCATGGCAGTTGTACCGATCTGCCGCCTGCGCGGCGTTGAACTTGCTGCGGCCGTCGATTTAGGCACGAAGTGGAAGGCGGCGACTGGTGCCGCGTTCTTCAGCGGCGGCCAGCGCTGCCGAGTATGACGAGATGGCGCGCTCCATGCGCGCGGTCTCTGCCTGGCCATGCCTGCCGCCCAAAACCTCCACACGGGCCCGCCCACTCGTTCTGCGGCGGCCGGCATTGGCGACTTCGATCATCCGCAGTCAGCGGCGGGGCTTGGCCCGCGCGCGCCAACGGGCTTGCCGCCTGTGTCGGCACTGCACCGTGCCACTCGATGGCGGCTGGCGGTTGCGACCGTCTGGCTCGCGCTGATGGCCTGGCTGGGGTTCGCGGGCTACGTCGCCGTGCCCGCGGGCCTGCTCGGGGCTGACGCCGTGCTGGGTTTTGCGGTGTTCGGATTCGGCGCTGCGATTTTGTTGGCAGCGGCAGTTGCGGTGCACGAGCGGACCCAGGCCCGCCTGGCGGCGGAAGTCGAACACGCCTGGGTCCAGACCCGGCACCAGTTGCAGGCGCTGTTCACGTCCCAGGCTGAGCAACTCGAGGCCCTGCGACGCGATGCCCATGTCGATGCGCTCACCGGGCTGGCCACGAGGCGGCACTTCCTGACGCAGCTTGAGCACGTCCTGGCAAGCGGCCTGCCTCGCCTGGGCGTGGTGATCCTTCGTGTGTGCGACGTGCAAGGCATGAACCGGCGCATCGGTCGCGAAGCGGCCGACCACGTATTGCAGAGCCTGGCGCAGACCTTGTTGCAGTATCCGCATCGCCATGACGGTTGCCTGGCCGGCCGGCTTAATGGGACCGATTTCGCGCTTGTACTGCCGGTGCCGGGCGTGGCCCGGGAGACGGCCCATGCGTTGGTCAGCGCGATGCGGGTGCCGATGGTGTCGGTCGACGGAGCGGCTGCGGTGTGCGCTGGCGTGGTGGAGCTGGCAGCGCCGGTGGCGGTGGCGAAGGCGCTATCGCTGGCCGACGAGGCCCTCGCGCGAGCTGAGGCCGCGGGGGCGTTCCGGGTCGTGCAGGTCGACCATGCCCCCCCGGATCCGCCCTTCGGCGAAGCCACCTGGCAGCAACATCTGGCTGACGCGCTGCAACAAGCGCGCACCTCCCTTGGGGCATACCCGGTGTGTGCAGCCGATGGCCGTGTGCTCTACCTCGACTGTCCCTTGCGCATTCACTTGGGCGACTCGCAGGATCGGCGGGTGGCAGCCCACTGGCTACCCATGGCCGCCCGGGCGCGGCTGTGCGCACAAGTCGACGAGCATGTCCTCGGCCTGGCCCTGCAGGCAATTGCGGCGGACGGGCAGGGGCGTTGTATCAACTTCGCAGCGCAATCGCTGGGCTTCAGTGCGTTCGTGGCGCATGCCACCCACATGATCGAGTTGGCGCAGCCGCACGCCGGGCGCCTGTGGATCGACCTGCCGGAGTCGCTCGCGCTGGAGCGGCCGGAGCTCGTGCGTGATGTGGCACTGCGCTGGGGCGCTGCTGGCGTGCAGGTAGGGCTGGAGCATGTGGGCGAGGCGCTCGCACGCGTGCCCGGCCTGCAGGACATGGGGCTGAGGGTCGTGCGGGTCGACAGCTGCTATATCGATGGTGCAGCTTCGCCGGCTGCAGCGGATTTGCGCCGGCACCTGCGCGCACTGGCACAGGTGGCCCATGGCCTGGGGCTGTCGATCACTGCTGAAGGCGTGCGTGATGCGGCCGACCTGCAACAGGTATGGACACTGGGATTCGACGCGGCAACGGGGCCTGCGGTTCAGCCGATGTCCCCGCAGAAAAGCGGATAGTCGTTGCGGGCACGGCAGGCGTAGTAGTGCCGCAGCGTCTCGCGCACGGTGCGGAAGGCAATCTCGTCCCACGGCACTTCATGTTCGTGAAAGAGGCGGGCTTCGAGCGTCTCAGGGCCCGGATCGAGAGTGGCATCGAGCATGCGAGCCCGGTAGAACAGGTGCACTTGCCCGACGCGCACCACGCTCAGTATCGTGAACAGCCCCTCCAACTCCACACGCGCACCGGACTCCTCGACGGTCTCGCGGACCGCGCCCTCGGCCACGGTTTCGCCCAGTTCCATGAAGCCTGCGGGAAGCGTCCAGAGGCCGCGTCGCGGCTCGATCGCGCGGCGGCACAACAGCACCTGATCGTGCCAGATAGGCACCGTGCCGACCACGTTCAGTGGGTTTTCGTAGTGGATCGTGCCGCAGCGGGTGCAGGTCGCGCGCTCGCGGTTGTCGTCGGCGGGAACGCGATACTCGACGGCGTGTCCACAGTCGCGGCAGTGTCGAATCGCGTGCGAGCCCAGCATCGGGCCAGTGTAGCCGGCGCCTGCATGGCATCATCGCTGGGGCCTGGGTACAGGCGGCAGTGCGTCGGCCCGCGCAGGCAGTCCCGCCCATCGATCATTCGACCTTCGGAACCAGTGTCATGACCTACGTGATCAGCGCGCCGCCGGTGCCTACCGTGCCGGTGGCCACCGGCGGCGAGTTCCCCATCCATCGCATCTACTGTGTGGGCCGCAACTATGCCGAGCATGCCCGCGAGATGGGCCACTCTGACCGCGAACTGCCCTTCTTCTTCATGAAGCCTGCCGACGCGGTTCTGCACGTGCCCCAGGGGCAAACCGGCACGATGGCCTACCCACCGCTGACAGCCAACCTGCACCATGAGGTGGAACTGGTGGTGGCCATTGGTCGCGGCGGGCACGACATCGCAGTGATCGACGCCCCGGGACATGTCTGGGGCTACGCGGTGGGACTGGACATGACCCGGCGCGACTTGCAAGGCGAAATGAAGAAGCAGGGCCGGCCCTGGTGCATCGGCAAGGCGTTCGAGCAGTCGGCACCGATCGGGCCGTTGTATCCGCTGGAACGCACGGGATGGCTGGAGCGCGGCGCGATCACGCTCACCGTAAACGGCGAGCAGCGCCAGCGTGGTGATCTGTCCGAGCTGATCTGGAACGTGGCCGAAGTGATCGCCGAGCTGTCGCGGGCCTGGGAACTGCAGCCGGGAGACCTGATCTACACCGGTACGCCGGCCGGGGTGGGAGCGGTCGTAGCCGGTGATGTGATGGAGGCGGCGATCGAAGGCCTGGGCACGTTGCGGGTCACGGTCGCCTGAGCAGCCAGAAGGGGTTGCAGCTCGGCCGCGCCACCATAGATTGAAGTGAACCACGCCCATGAAGCTTTACAACTATTTCCGCTCCTCGGCCTCCTTCCGCGTGCGAATCGCGTTGGCGCTCAAGGGCCTGTCCTACGAGTACTTGCCCGTGCACCTGGTGCGCAACGAGCAGTTCAACGAGTCCTATGCGGCCGTGTCCGCATCGCGGCTGGTGCCGCTGCTGGTGGACGGGGATGCGGCGCTGACGCAATCACTGGCCATCATCGAGTATCTGGACGAGACCCATCCGCAGCCGCCCCTGTTGCCGTCCGATTCCCTGGGCCGGGCACGGGTGAGGGCGTTGGCGCTGGACATCGCCTGCGAAATCCACCCGCTGAACAACCTCCGCGTGCTGCGCTACCTCACCGGTGCGCTCAAGGTTGCCGAGGATGACAAGGATCGGTGGTACCGGCACTGGGTCGAGACGGGGCTGGAGGTGGTGGAGCGTCAACTGGCGAGCGCGCCAGGAGCGTTTTGTCATGGCGATGCACCTGGCATGGCAGATTGCGTGCTGGTGCCACAGATCTTCAATGCTCAGCGCCTTAATTGCCGGCTCGACCACGTTCCGCAGGTGATGCGCGTATTCGAGCGCTGCATGGCCCTCGAGGCGTTCAGCGCCACCCAGCCATCGGCCTGCCCTGACGCCCAGGAATGAGCCCATCGCCACAGGTGCTTGACGGGACTCGGTCTTGATGAACCAGGGGCCGGTGCCGACGGAGTGGCTGGCGCCGGTGTGGAGCGGCGAGCACGGCGTGCGGGCGTTGATGACGACGCGAAATGGCGGCGTGAGCGTCGGGGCCTATGCGAGCCTGAACCTGCGCCAGGGGCCAGCTCCGGACTCGCCCGGCGATGCGTCCAACGCCGTCGACGAGAACCGGCGAAAGTTGGCTCGGGCGCTGGGCGCACGCCCGGTATACCTCGATCAGGTGCATGGCGCTGATGTCGTGCGCCTGACGCCTGCGCATCTTCACGCCCCGTGTCCCGTGGTACGGGCCGACGCAGCGGTCACTTCCGAGCCGGGAATCGCCTGTACCGTGCTGGTGGCCGACTGCCTGCCGGTGCTGATGTGTGCGGCGCGGGGCACAGCCGTCGGGGCCGCGCATGCAGGCTGGCGCGGCTTGGCTGCAGGCGTACTGGAACGCACCGTGGACGCGTTGTGCAACGCCGCCGGCTGTCAGCCGCATGAGATACGTGCCTGGTTCGGCGCATGCATCGGGCCGCAGGCGTTCGAAGTGGGAGCCGACGTGCTCGAGGCCTTCGGCGCCACCGCTTCCGACATCGGTGCAGGGCGTGCACACCGGTGCTTCGAACCCCGGCCGCGATCCGACGGCCTGATGCGCTGGTGCGCAGACCTGGCGGGGCTGGCAGCGGATCGGCTGCGCGCCGCAGGTGTGGTCGACCAAAGCGGCGGCGAGTGGTGCACGGTGTCCGACTCCACACGCTTTTACTCCTTTCGCCGCGACCGCGTGACAGGGCGCATGGCCGCGGCCATCGCGCGGGTCGGGTGACACCACGTTCTCAGCCGCCGTCGTCGCGGTGCGGCGGTCCGTTGGTGCTGTCCTGGGCGGGCCGGCGCAGTCGGCGCTTGCGCGCAGGCGTGTTCAACACGTACAGCAGGATCGACAACGGCAGTACGCCCCAGCCCACCAGGGTGAACAGGGCGCCCAGCACGGTTCCCTGAGGTGCTGTCGCTTCGGCAAGGGCGACCAGCACGACCACGAAGATCCACGCGACGGCGATGATGTGCATTTTCAGATCGTGATACGCGATATCACTTAATGGTAATTAGGGTCATCATGCGGTAAGCTAGAAACGATACAACGTGAACAGCTGCACGGTGACCGACAACACCGCGGCCCTGCCCAGGGTCGGGTCAGCCAGGAGACAGGCATGAGCAAGCGACGCAGCCCCAACGCGCCGGATGGCGAAGCCGCCCAGGCGTTCGGCAACGCGGTGGGACAGGCCTTCAAGTCCCTTTCGGGGCTGAATGTTCCGGCGCAGGCCCTGCATCGGTTGCAGTCCGATTACGTGACCCAGGCCACCGCGATCTGGAACCAGGCGCTGCCCGGCGCCGCGGGTGGCGCGGCGCCGGCGCTCACCGACAAGCGCTTCGCCGCTGATCCCTGGGCGACGCATCCGGCCGCCGCGCTGTCCGCGCAGTGGTACCTGTTGAACGCGCGCACGCTGATGCAACTGGCCGACAGCGTCGAAGGCGATGCCAAGACCCGCGCCCGCATCCGGTTCGCGGTGCAGCAGTGGGTGGACGCGGCCAGCCCGGCCAACTACCTCGCACTGAACCCCGAGGCACTGCAGAAAGCCATCGACACGCACGGGCAGAGCATCGCGCAGGGGCTGCAGCACCTGTGGCAGGACGTGGCCAAGGGCCACATGTCGCAGACCGACGAGAGCGTGTTCGAGGTCGGTCGCAACGTCGCCACCAGTGAAGGCGCGGTGGTGTTCGAGAACGAGCTGTTGCAGCTCATCGAGTACAAGCCGCTCACCGCCAAGGTGCACGAGCGACCGATGCTGTTCGTGCCACCGTGCATCAACAAATACTACATCCTCGACCTGCAGCCGGAAAACTCGGTGATCCGCTACACCGTGGAGCAGGGGCACCGGGTGTTCGTCGTGAGCTGGCGCAACCCCGATGAGTCGCTTGCCGGCAAGACCTGGGACGACTACATCGCCCAGGGACCGATCCGCGCCATCGAAGTGGTGCGCGAAATCACCGGCGCGAGCCAGATCAACACGCTCGGGTTCTGCGTGGGCGGCACCATCCTGGCCACCGCCCTGGCGGTGCTCGCGGCGCGCGGCGAGAGCCCGGCGGCATCGATGACGTTGCTGACCACGCTGCTTGACTTCACCGATACCGGCATCCTCGACGTCTTCGTCGACGAGGCTTCGGTCCAGTTGCGCGAGGCGACCCTGGGTGAGCATGCGCCCAAGGGTCCGGGGCTGCTTCGCGGCAAGGAACTGGCCACGACGTTCAGTTTCCTGCGGCCGAACGACCTGGTCTGGAACTACGTGGTGGGCAACTATCTCAAGGGCGAGGCACCACCCCCGTTCGACTTGCTGTACTGGAACGGCGATTCGACCAACCTGCCTGGCCCGATGTACTGCTGGTACCTCCGACACACCTACCTCCAGAACGAGCTCAAGGAGCCTGGGCGACTCACCGTCTGCGGCGAGAAGCTCGACCTCGGTGCGATCCAGGCGCCCGCATTCATTTATGCCTCGCGCGAAGACCACATCGTGCCCTGGCCGGCGGCCTACGCGTCGACCCGCGTCTTGCGTGGGTCGCGCACCTTCGTGCTGGGTGCATCGGGCCACATCGCCGGCGTCATCAACCCGGCGTCGAAGAACAAGCGCAGTCACTGGGTGAACCCCAAGTTGCCCGCCGCCCACGAGCAGTGGTTCGCCGACGCCACCGAAACGCCGGGCAGTTGGTGGCCAGTGTGGTCGAAGTGGCTGAGCGCCTATGGCGGCCGCCAGGTCGCGGCACCGCGCTCGTATGGCAATGCCCGCCATCGTGTGATCGAGCCGGCACCCGGCCGTTATGTCAGGCAGAAGGCCTGATGCCTTGGGCGTTGCGCTGGCCCACTCAACCCCCTGGCTTCGCCGCGGCTCATGCGCGTGGTGTGGCCCGAAACAACTGACCCATCAATTGGAGACCTCATGAGCACCCAAGACATCGTCATCGTCGCCGCCGCCCGCACAGCCGTGGGCAAGTTCGGCGGCACCCTCGCGCGCACCAGCGCTCCCGAGCTCGGCGCCACGGTCATTCGTGCCCTGCTCGAGCGCAGCGGTGTGGCCGCCGACCAGGTGGGCGAGGTGATCCTCGGTCAGGTGCTGGCAGCCGGCTCCGGACAGAACCCGGCACGGCAGGCCTTGATCAAGTCTGGACTTCCGCATGCGGTGCCGGCGATGACCATCAACAAGGTCTGCGGCTCGGGCCTCAAGGCCGTGATGCTGGCCGCCCAGGCCATCCGCGACGGCGACAGCGACATCGTCATCGCCGGGGGCCAGGAGAACATGAGCCTGGCGCCCCACGTGGTGCCCGGATCGCGTGACGGCCAGCGCATGGGCAACTGGACCATGGTCGACTCGATGATCGTCGATGGCCTGTGGGACGTCTATAACCAGTACCACATGGGGATCACCGCCGAGAACGTGGCGCGCCAGTACGGCATCACGCGGCAGATGCAGGATGAGCTGGCGTTGGCCTCGCAGCAGAAGGCGGCAGCAGCCCAGGACGCAGGGCGCTTCAAGGACGAAATCGTGCCCGTGGTCATTCCGCAGAAGAAGGGCGATCCGCTGGTGTTCGACGCCGATGAGTACCTCAACCGCAAGACCAACGCCGACGCCCTGGCCGGCCTGAAGCCCGCATTCGACAAGGCCGGTTCGGTGACCGCCGGCAACGCCTCGGGCATCAACGACGGCGCGGCTGCCGTGATGGTCATGAGTGCGGCGCGAGCTGCCGCGCTCGGCCTGAAGCCGTTGGCGCGCATCGCCAGCTATGCCAGCGCCGGACTCGATCCCGCGATGATGGGCATGGGGCCGGTTCCAGCAGCGCGCAAGGCCCTCGAGCGCGCTGGTTGGAAGCCCGCGGACCTGGACCTGCTGGAGATCAACGAGGCGTTCGCTGCGCAGGCCTGCGCCGTGCACCAGCAAATGGGCTGGGACACCAGCAAGGTCAACGTCAACGGCGGCGCGATCGCCATCGGCCACCCGATCGGCGCTTCCGGCTGCCGCATCCTGGTGACGCTGTTGCACGAAATGCAGCGCCGCGATGCGCGCCGCGGCATCGCTTCGCTGTGCATCGGCGGCGGCATGGGCGTGGCTCTGACCGTCGAGCGTTGACCGACTGCGCCGCAGCCGGGCGGCTGCGCGAGGCGGGCATGGGGCGAACCCGATTGACCCGCCATCGCGTTGCCGTCAACCTGAAGCTGCGGTGACCCACTATCCAATCGCAATCAAGGAGCACGACATGACTCAGAGAGTGGCGTATGTGACCGGCGGCATGGGCGGAATCGGCACGGCTATCTGCCACCGCCTGGCCAAGAGCGGCTTCAAGGTGATCGCCGGTTGCGGCCCGAGCCGCGACTTCAAGAAGTGGCTCGACGAGCAGCAGGCGCTGGGCTTCAACTTCTACGCCTCGGTGGGCAATGTCGCCGACTGGGAATCCACCGTCGATGCGTTCAGTGCGGCCGTCGCCGAGCACGGCACCATCGATGTGCTGGTCAACAACGCCGGCATCACCCGCGACCGCATGTTCCTCAAGATGACGCCCGAAGACTGGAAGGCGGTCATCGATACCAACCTCAACAGCATGTTCAACGTCACCAAGCAGGTGGTGCCGGGCATGGTCGAGAAGGGCTGGGGGCGCATCATCCAGATCAGTTCGGTCAACGGCGAGAAGGGTCAGGCGGGCCAGACCAACTACTCGGCCGCCAAGGCCGGGATGCACGGTTTCACGATGGCGTTGGCTCAGGAAATGGCCAGCAAGGGAGTCACCGTCAACACGGTCAGCCCGGGGTATATCGGTACCGACATGGTGCGGGCGATCAAGCCAGAAGTGCTCGAGAAGATCGTTGCGACGATACCGGTCAAGCGCCTGGGTGAACCGGAAGAAATCGGCTCCATCGTGGCCTGGCTCGCAAGCGAGGATTCAGGATTCACCACCGGCGCTGACTTCAGCTGCAACGGTGGATTGCACATGGGCTGATATCACAACCATGTGTGCGGGTGTAACGAGCCTGCGTGGTCCATCAACCAGAAACGTTGCTGACGCAAAATCGGTGCGTCACGGCGTTCGGAGGTGCTGGGGTGCTGCGCGGGCTCGTTTTCGTTTTGATCTTCGTTCTTGGGACCATGCTGGTCGCGCCTATGGTGCGGGCGCAGTCGGTGGATGCCACCGATTCAGCGATTCAACTGCTCGACCATGGCGAGTCGCGGTTCCCTGAGTATTTTCCGCGGCGCCGCTCGAACCTGAGCTTCCCGCCGTTCCTCTATCGCTACTACCCCGAGTCCGGTGTCTACCTCGGCGTGGCGGTGACACCCGACCCGGCCTACATCCAGCAGGGCGTATACGTGCTGGGTGGGCCATTCGGCGACACGCCGATGTATGTGGGCCTGCTGTCGGACTACATCACTCCCGTGGCCAGTTCCGGCGCGGTCCAGACGCGAACCATCGCCGGGTTTCCGAACTCGATCGACTTCTACGTCCCCGACGGATCGCCCACACGGGCGCTGATCTACTTGCACGGTGGCGCGGGTACCAACTACAACATCGCCAACGCGATGGGCTACAACACCCGCAACGATCCTGCCACCACGGCGCTTGCCTATTGGCCCTGGATCAAGTCCAACCGGGTGATCGGCGTGTTTCCGCAGGGCCAGGCCGTTGCCGCAGAGCCCAACGCGCGCACGTGGTCCAACCATGCCATGACGTCCGGTCAGGATGACGTGGCGTTCCTGCAGGCCCTGGCAGCGCATGTGCGGTCCACCTACGGCGTGACCCGGTTGGCCATTGCCGGGCACTCGATGGGCGGCGCGATGGTGCAGCGCATGTGGTGTGAGTCGCCCGACACCTTCGATGCCTACATCTCGATGGCCGGTCCAGCGTCGCGTCATTACCTCGAAGAATCGACGCCATGCAATCCCGGTCCGCACCCACCCCCCTACCTGGGGCTGTTTGCCGGCAGCGACAGCGTGATCCAGAACACTGGAAAGTGGGAGGCCGAGACCTGGCAGGTGGCACCGTTGGTCGTGGCCGGATCGGCGCGGGCGTGGCTCGATTCCGTGCTCGCGGGCGAGTGGCAGATGTACCGACGACGCGCCGCCATGACGTGCGGTGCCGACCCGCAAGTGGCAGAAGGGGTCGTCCAGGGTGACGTTGTCACCTGGAGCCACTGCAATGGGCGTGTGAAGCTGCTGAACGTGCGCAGTGCCAACCACCCGATGTCATCCATCGAGGAGTACGCCGCACTTCCGCTGGCTGACCTGATCAACCAGTTCGTCGACGGCTACTGAAGCGGCAGGCGCGATCGGCTCAGACGTCGCCGCTTACTGCGCGGTACCGCTCATCCAGGCCTTGCGTATCAGGCGGCCGCAACTGACGGACGGGAAGTACCCGAACTCGGCCTCGCGCGCCACCAGCCCGTAGAACTGCTTGCGGGAATCGATCCAGGGATAGAAGCCCTTGGACCCCGGGCTGCTGTAGGTGCCATCGCCGACCACCGGATCGTCCTCGATCCAGTGCCCTACCGAGTAGTGCCAGTTCTCGCTGTCCGGGTTCGGCGACCTCACAGCCTGGTCGGGGCAGACGTTCGGATTTGTGCAGATGGGATGCGATCCCAGCCAGCCGCCCATCACGAGTTCGTCACGCATCATGCGGCGCAGGAACTCGGCATATCCGCGGGGCGTGCCATAGCCGCCGCCTGCCAGCGCCGGCACACCATACTGCAGCGGCAGTCCCGGCCCGATCTGCGCCATCACCTCGTCGGTCAGTTCCCTGCGGTCCTGTGTGCCCAGCCCGGTCATCACGGCATGCTTTTGCATGTGGCCGCCGTCGTACACGAACAAGCCGTCATGCGAGGGCTCGTACAGACTGTTGTCTCCGTAGTTGAGGCATCCTCGAACCGTATGGTAGGGATAGCACACGCCGAAGTGCGTGTAACCGCTGCGCAACTGCAGGTGTTTCAAGTCGGCCTCCGAAAGTACGCCCGCCTGCCGCTGCACGACGTACGCGCTGTAGATCCACTTCGAGGCCGATGCCAGGTTCATGCCTGAGCCTGCCGTGTAAGTAGTCCCGGGGCCGGTGCGCGACCCGCCGACCAAGGCGCCGTTGCGCCCACCCACCTCCCAGTAGAACGGCGCGATGTTGGCGCAGGCATTCGCCGTGCTGTTGGCCGTCCGAGTGGCGGCCGCTATTCGAACGGCCAGCGGCACTTCCGCCTGCGCCACGGGGCGCTGGGCGCTGATGTCGGCGGCTCCACTGTTGTCGCCTCCCCCGCATCCAGCAACCAGGGTGCTCATGCCTACGGCCAGCGCGGCGGCACCGCATCGTCTCAGACTCTCCAATTCACGCTCCCAGTTGCGGCAATGGCAGCCCGACATCCGGAATGCCTGCACGGTGCCCATCGCTGGCACTCCGAGCCGAGTGTAGAAATGGTGTCCCAGGTTCGGTACCGTGTCCGCGCCTGGCCCCCGCGAATCAGGGGGATGGCGCAGGACACCCTACCCACCGAACCAGAACCTGCGAACGGGTGGATCCCCAAAACGAACGACACGGGTACAGTGTGTCGCAGGGAGTTCCGGGGTGTTCCACGCCCCAAACCAGCACCACCCATGATGATTTCCAAGCCCCGATTCCCTCGTATTGGCCGTTCGCTCGGCACCATCGCACTGATGGTTGCAATGGCTGCGCCTGCTTTGGGAGCAGTCGAGTCCATCCCGCCAGCACCGACCACGCTGACCAGCACGTCGACCCGGATGATTTCGTACCGGCATCAGCAGCACATGTGGCAGACGCCGGATGGCGCGACGCACTTGCTGGTCAACCGCGGGCTCCAGGTCCCCGGTGGCGCGCTTCAACTGCAGTCGACGTTCGATGGGGGCGCGACCTGGGGCAGTGGCCCATCGCTGCCGCAGACCAACGGTCTGAACGTGTCGGATGGTCAACTCAGCGGCAACGACCTGTATGTGACGTATGCGAATGCCAGCAGCCAGATCATGATGGCATTGCTGCGCTACGACCCGATCCTGAAGTCGTGGTCGTTGCTGCGCAACCAGAGCGTCGCTGTTCAGGCGGGCATGGTCTACAGCAACCCTGCCATCGGTTTCGATCGCGCGGGCAATTTGTATGTCACGTACGTCGCGCAGGACAGTGCCACGCTGGTCTATTCGCTGCGCATGTCCGTGCGTGCCGCCGGGCAACTGGCCTGGACCGAACTGGCACAGGTGTTTGGCTCATCCGACGCTGAATCGGCACAGCGCAGTGGCCGCCCCGTACTCACGCCTGATGGCATCGGGATGGTCTTTACGGTGCACGACGGGATGTACTGGGCGCAACGGCAAGACGGCTGGAGCCTTGATACGCCGTGGAGCCTGTCGATGATCTACATGACTCCGCCGCCGTCCGACCCCGACCCCTTCGCCAGCCATTTCAGTGTTGTGCGCGATACCGCCGGCAACGTTCACATGGCAACGGTCGACAAGGGGCGGGTCTTGTATGCGCGCTATCTGGCGGCTACGCAGGCCTGGGAGACGCCGCGCCAGGTGACCCCCCCGATGGGCGCCGGGTGGGTGCAACTCACGATATCGGGGGACAACCTCGTGCTCATGGCCAACATGCTGAGCATGGTGAGGGTCTTCCAGAGCAGCAATGCCGGAAACAGCTTCACCGCGACTCACATGCTCACCCATCCCGTGGCTCCAGAAGGCAGCGGCCTGGACTATGGCGCGCCCCGAATGGAAACCCCCGCGGTGTCCACGAGCCCGATTCCCACCGTGCAGCAGTACATCGATGGCCAGACCCAGAAGCTGATGTTCTTCGCGGTGCCGGTGGTACCGGTGCCGTGAGATGAACCGGCGACGTCGCGGACTCTTTCTCGGACT
>Ga0154020_10002764_pt1 | contig 21360 bp, 18 predicted proteins | sample Klosneuvirus_201_FD_109709 | JGI IMG/M metagenome (GOLD analysis project Ga0154020, IMG submission 109709) | Active sludge microbial communities from wastewater, Klosterneuburg, Austria - Klosneuvirus_20160825_MG | ecosystem: Engineered > WWTP > Aerobic digester > Activated sludge | place... | reverse complement strand
GCCTCGTTGGCATAGAGGACGACGATGCAATCGAGCAGGTAGATCAGGAGGATCGCGACCAGCAGCAACAGATACGGCGGGATGCCGATGATCAACGTTCGCTCTTCCGGCCCAGCAGTTTCTTGCCCAAGCCGGCCAGACCGGCGACACCGAGCACGATCAGCTTCCAGAACTTGGCGAGCAAGCCGGATTTCGCCGCAATCGCGGCACCGCCGCCCACCACCAGCGCAGCCAGGCCATATTCGGCAACGCGGTCGCCTTCGCGGAACTCGGCATAGCGCTCACCGGGATTGAACTCGAATCCGGCCAATGCAGCCTTGAAGGATTGCACATCGGCTTGCAGGGTTTGCGGATCGGCAACCAGGGTCGCATTCATCACGCCGGTGCGGCCAAGCAGGCGAACCGTGTAGTTGACTACCGGCTGGCCCTCGCTGAGCAGGCGCACGCCCCACTCCAGGCGCTTTGACTCGCTGTCGTAATGCGGCGGCACGGCCCAGCCGTCGGTGTACAGGGCAGCAATGCCAAGGCGCTCGCGCTCCGCATTCGAGGCTTCGTCGCCGCTTTTGATCGATGCCAGCAATTCATCGGCGTCAATCTCTTCGTCGTCCTTCACATAACCCATCGGATTGAACGAAAAGGTCGCCCACCAGTCACTGCTGGTCGACGCCAGCACATACAGATCGTCCTCGGGAATGTTGCCGGTCAATTCAAGGAATTTCCGGCTGCTGGCCTCATCGAGAAAGGCGAGGTTTGCGTCGGTCCTGAACAGAGCCTGCGTGCCAATGCGTTCGCTGCCCGGCCCGTTATGCCATGGCAGGTTGGCGATCGGGTTGTCGGTGCTTGCGGCTTCCTCGGAGCGCGCATCCGACGAACCCAGGACCATGCATGCCAACATGAAAACGCAAACAAGATGTTTCATTTGAACAACTCCTTTTGATCCCGGGATGACGGACGAGTGCCAGGACGAGGCATGTCCGGATCGCGAATCCGGGCCCATCGATCAGCAGTTTGTCCCCGTGACCGAGCATAGCAATTGCTTCAGCCGACTGTCCCGCATGGATTCTGCGGATTCCACGTGTCGACCGCCAAGGAACATACCGGTAGCCCGCCCTGATATACCGCCTGCGAGCCGCTGGCAACGCCCCGGGGCAGTGGCTGCCACAGCGCTGAAAAAAGTTGCCGGAGGTTGGGATTTCCCGCTTGTTCGCGCGTAATGTAGGGAAACTCCACTCCGGGTCCCACCCCAATGCGCATCCAGCACCTGTTCGGCATGGCCTTGATCCTTTCCAGTTTTTCCGGCGCGGCCCATGCGGAGCTGATGGTCGGCGGCTCAAATGCAACGTTACCCGGCGGCCACCCGATCAGCCAGTTCGCCGCCAATGCGCAGGGAGCGGCAGCACCGATCCGCCAGATTGTCGGTGCCGCGACGCAAATGGACGGCCCGATCAATATCAGCTACGAGCCAAGCGAGGGACTGCTCTATGTCTCCGATTACTGGGGCCAGGCCATCCGCGTGTTCCCGGCGTTTGCCAGCGGCAATATCGCGCCGCTCCGCGTTCTCAATCCGGGACTTCTCGGACAACCGCGTGGCAACGTGCCGATCGCTGCCCTCGACGAGTTGATCGTCATCGCCGGCAATTGCTGCATCTACACCTACCCGTTGCATGCCAGCGGCAGCAGCGTCAACCGCATCCGCAGCATCAGCTGGGGAGGAGGCAGCAGCGGCCTCACCCAGCTCAACAACCCCGATTCGTTGATCTGGATTCCACAAACGGACGAAGTTGCCGTAGTCGATTACGATTTCGGCGACTTTGCGGCCAAGGTCGTCTTTCATGCTCGCTTGACCGACGGCCAAGCGCCGCCCACGCGCGTTCTGAAGAGCACCCACACTGCCAACGCATTCGGTATCGCACATGATCCGATTCAGCATAAACTGTACGTGGGAACTTTCACCACCAGTGACAATCTCGCCTTCGACGCCCAGATTCGCGTTTTCGCCGACAGTGCCAGCGGATCCGATGCGCCGTTGTATTCGATTGAAGGCCCGGCCACCGGGCTTGCCTACACCAGCCAGCAATATCCCAGCGGCATTGGTCTCGACCTGCAGCTGCAGCGCTTGATGGTTTCTTTTGGTGCCAATGGCGATCCGTCCACCAATCGCGTGGTGAGCTTCGACCTGGCCGCCAGCGGCAATGCCACACCCGTGCAGGTGCTGACCGGTACCAACCTGAGTACGGGAACCGTTGGCAGGCCGTTTGCCATGCCGGTTGACGCCATTTTCGCCAACGGATTCGACAACTGAGCTCGCGTCGGCATCCGCGCTGCCGCGACTTCCGTCCACGATAGACGGGGATGGCGCCGCGTCACGCGCATCGGCGACAATGAGCCATTGAGCTTGCTCCCGATCCGTTGATGATCCCCAGACTTCTTGCACTGGTTTGCACACTATTGTTGCTGGCTGCCTGCACGGTGCTGCCACCGCGCCAGGTGGAGCCTCCGCGTGCGCCTGTCTTGCTGATCTCGATCGACGGCTTTCGCGCCGACTACCTGGATCGTGGCCTGACCCCGACGCTGAAGGCACTCGCCGAAGCTGGCGTGCGCGCCGAATTCATGCGCCCCTCGTTTCCATCGCTGACGTTTCCCAACCACTACGCGCTGATCACCGGCCTGCGCCCTGATCGCAACGGAATCGTTTCCAACACCATGGAAGACGATCGCATACCAGATCAGAAATTCACGTTGTGGAACCGTGAAGCAGTCCAGAATCCGAAATGGTGGAATCAGGGCGTGCCGCTGTGGACAACGGCGCAGCGCCAGGGCCTGCATTCCGGGATCATGTTCTGGCCCGGCTCCGAAGCCGCCGTGCACGGCTCGCACCCCGAGTTCTGGTCCAGCTATGACAAGAAGCTGGCAGCAAAGGCGCGCGTTGACCAGGTTCTCGATTGGCTGCTCCTGCCGGAGGAATCACGCCCGAGTCTGCTCACCCTTTACCTCGACACGATAGACACGATTGGCCATCGCTTCGGCCCGGATTCCGAGGAGCTCAATGCCGAGCTCCAGGTTGTCGACGCAACCATCCGGCGCTTGCTCGATGGCTTGGCCGAACATGGCCTCGACCAGGCAGTGAACATCGTCGTGGTTTCCGATCACGGCATGAGCACGACTTCGCCGGAACGCGTGATCTACCTGGACGATCTGTTGCCCGAGGAGTTCGCGCATGTCGTCAGCTATGGCGTGCTGACCGGAATCAAGCCGAACCGTGGCCATGGCCGCGACACCGAGGCGATCCTGTTCCGCCGCCATGAGCACATGCGCTGCTGGCGCAAGGGTGAATTGCCCTCACGCTTCCATTACGGACGCAATCGTCGTGTGCCACCCTTGCTCTGTCTGGCCGACCCCGGATGGGTCATCTTCAACCATGCTTCGCTTGAGGCGAAGACGTATTTTTCCTTTGGCGAGCACGGCTACGACAACTACCATGCCGACATGCGCGCCATCTTCATCGGGCATGGCCCGGCATTCCGCCGGCAGGTCGTAGTACCGGCATTCGACAATGTCGATGTCTATCCGTTGCTCGCCCATTTGCTCGGCATCCAGGCCGAGTCCAACGATGGCAATCTTGACGAGGTGCAGGGCGTCCTGCTTGAGTCACCCACTCCCATCAAGCATGCAAACGGGCAATGACTGCACGATAGCGGGCGGCGATGCGTGCCTCGTCGCGATGACGGAAATCCCGCACCACCCAGTCGCCATTGACCATCACGTCTCGCACGAGATTCGAGTTGCCGGCGAATATCCAGGTATCGATCAGGTTTGACGCATCGCGACCTGCAAGCAAAGGCGAGGTCTCGTCAAGCACGAGCAGATCGGCACGGTTGCCGACCGAGGGCAGCTCGGGATCGCCGCCGATGAAAGAGCCGATCGGCACGCCCGAGGCATTCGCCCCGCCATGCAGGGCGCTGCCATAGAGCACCGCGCCGGTACTCGGTTCGGCCTCGCTGGCGCTGATGTTGCGATGGCGCGTCAGCAATCGCTGGGCGTATTCGAGCCAGCGCAATTCCTCGATCGGCGACACCGAGATATGGCTGTCCGAGCCGATGCCGATCGACCCTTCGGCAACGAGCCAGTTCTTCAGTGGAAACACGCCGTCGCCAAGATTGGCCTCCGTGGTCGGACACAGGCCTACCGTCGCGCGCGTCGCCGCCAGTCGGCCGAGTTCGCTCTCGTTGATGTGCGTGGCATGCACCAGGCACCAGCGTGCATCCACCGGTGCATGATCGAGCAGCCATTCAATCGGGCGTGCATTGCGCGCGGCAAGGCAATCCTGCACTTCGCCAATCTGTTCGGCGATGTGGATATGGATCGGCATCATCGAGCCCGGCGCACTGCTTGGCGATTGCGGCATGCCGTTGATACCCGAGAGCACGGCATGCATCGCGTCCTCGGGAACGGCACGCAGCGAATGCAGGGCGACGCCAATGCGCAGATGGGCATTTTCCAGCAGGCGCAGGCGTTCAAGCAGACGCAGGTAGCCATCCACATCGTGGGCAAAGCGGCGCTGGCGTTCGCCGAGCGGGCGACCGTCGAAGCCACCGGACATGTACAGGGTCGGCAACAGGGTCAGGCCAATGCCCGCTTCCTGCGCCGCCTCGACGAGCGCCAGCGACATGGCCGCCGGATCGGCATAAGCCTTGCCATCCGCTTGCTGATGGAGGTAGTGGAACTCGCAGACCTGGGTGTAACCGGCCTTGAGCATTTCGACATAGAGCTGAGTGGCGATCGCGCGCAGATCATCCGGGCCGAGCTTGCCGGCAAACGCGTACATGACTTCGCGCCAGGTCCAGAAACTGTCCGCAGGATCGCCGCGGCGCTCGGCAAGTCCGGCCATGGCGCGCTGGAACGCATGCGAGTGCAGGTTCGGCATGCCCGGCACGATCCACCGTCCGAGCGCTTCCGCGCCTTGCGCCTGCACCTCGGGCTGCACCTCGAGCAAGGCGCCGGGGTAGTAGCGGCCGCTGTCGACCTCGAAGCACACGTCACGCCGCCAGCCATCGGCAAACCAGGCATTCCCGGCGTGAAACTGTCGACTGCTCATGCATGCGCTCCGTGGATCCGATTGCTGATTATCGGCGCTGGCGCAGCGGCACGATAGCCGCAAACGTCGGACTGGCCGCAGCCGCCCATCCCGCTGCGGTCTGGTCGCTCAGGTCTGCGATAATCTCCGCATGCAAGAGAACCCATCAAATTCCCGCTGGGATGGTCTGTTGATCGATTGTCATCTGGCGACGATGAACGAGACCGGCACACCTTTTGGTGCAATCCGCAATGCGGCGCTGGGATGGAAGGATGGTCGCATCGTCTTTGCCGGTGCCATGAGTGCCCTGCCCGGAAAACCCGGAGCGCTTTCAGCGCATGTGCAGTCCGCAGCCGGCGCCTGCATCACGCCGGGCCTGGTTGATTGCCATACCCATCTCGTTTTCGGCGGCAATCGGGCGGATGAGTTCGATCAGCGTTTGAACGGCGCGAGTTACCAGGACATTGCCCGCGCCGGTGGCGGCATCGTCTCGACGCTGAAGGCCACCCGCGAGCTCGATGAGGCGGCCTTGCTTGCCGAGTCGCTGCCGCGCGCACGCGCCTTGCTGGCGGATGGCGTCACCACCATCGAGATCAAGTCCGGCTATGGGCTGGATCTGCCCAGCGAGATGAAGATGTTGCGCGTCGCCCGCACGCTCGGCAGCACACTCGGCATCGGCGTGCGCACGACCTTCCTCGGTGCACATGCGTTGCCGCCGGAGTTTGCCGGTCGCCAAGACGAGTATGTCGCGCACATCTGCGATGTCCTCTTGCCGGAAGTCGCCCGCAGCGGGCTTGCCGACGCGGTCGATGCATTCTGCGAAACGATTGCCTTCACGCCGGCGCAGACGCGGCAGGTCTTCCGCCAGGCACGCGCGCTGGGCTTGCCGGTCAAACTGCACGCCGACCAGTTATCCGATCTCGGTGGTGCGCCGCTCAGTGCCGAATTTGGCGGGCTTTCAGCCGATCATATCGAGCACACCAGCGCTGCTGGCGTGCGTGCCATGGCCAAGGCCGGCACCGTCGCCGTGCTGCTGCCGGGCGCGTACTACGCCCTGCGCGACACGACCCTGCCGCCGATTGCTGCCTTGCGCGAACACGGCGTCGCCATGGCCGTGGCGACCGATCTGAATCCCGGCACTTCACCCTTGCTGTCGTTGCGACTGGCGATGAACATGGCGTGCACGCTGTTCCGCCTGACTCCCGAGGAAGCCCTGCGCGGTACCACGGTCAATGCCGCACGCGCCCTTGGCATCAACGATCGTGGACGCCTGGCCTGTGGCATGCGCGCCGATTTCACGATCTGGGACGCGGCCGCACCGGCCGATCTGTGCTACTGGATCGGCGGCACGCTGGCGCGCTCGGTGATCAGTGCCGGTGTCATCGTCGCTGGACAGGCGTTCGAGCAATGAGCGCACCCGGCCCGCACATCAACCTCGCCCTGCAAGGCGGCGGTGCCCACGGCGCCTTCACCTGGGGCGTGCTCGATCGCCTGCTGGAAGATCCGCGCATCGGTTTCGACGCAATCAGCGCCACCAGCAGCGGTGCACTGAATGCCCTGGCGATGGCACAAGGCTGGATCAGCGGCGGTCGCGAGGGCGCGCGCACCTGCCTTGATGTGCTCTGGCAACGCATTGCCGGGCATCCGCAGGCTGGTGCATGGATCTTCGGAGCGCGCCAGCACGTTGCCGCCTCCGCCGCGCAGAACCTGCATCGCTATTTCAGCTCGCGCCAGATCAAGCCGGGCGTGACCAATCCGGTCAGCCAGATCGCCGAGGTGATGTTTGATTTCGAGCAGCTACGTGCGGAATCGCCGTTTGCGCTCCATCTCGCCGCGACCCGCGTGCGCGATGGCGGCCTGGTCATCTTCGGGCCGCAACGCCTCGGCCTCGACGCCCTGCTGGCCTCAACCTGCCTGCCGCAGATCTTTGCCCCCATCTGCATCGATGGCGAGCATTACTGGGATGGCGGCTGGGCCGGCAATCCGGCACTGGAACCGCTGCTTGCGGTCGAGCGCGCCCCCGCGATCCTCTGCGTGCTGGTGCAGACCCTCAGGCGTCTCGACGTGCCGACATCGCCCGCGCAGATCGCCACGCGCATGGGTGAACTCGGCTTCACCAGTTCCTTCCTGCGAGAATTGCGCTCGCTGGTGCAGTTGCGCGAGGCGCTGGGCGAGTCCACCGACAGTAGCCGCTGGCAAGCGCATCTGAGGGATCTGGAAATCGCCCTGATCGAACCCGGCGAACCGCTGCAGAATTTCAGGAACGACATCGCCGCGGGAACCGCGATCGGATTCATCTCGACCTTGCGCGACCATGGCCGCCATTGCGCCGCCGCCTGGCTGGCCGATCCACAACGCCACCGGATCGGCGCTGACGCGTCAATTCTTGCTGGCTGAACCGCAAACGACGAACCCCCGCATCGCGGGGGTTTGTCGGGAAACCGCCGAGCTTGCAGCGTTCAGGCAGTCTTCTTGGCTGCAGCCTTCTTTGCCGGAGCGGCCTTCTTTGCCGCTGGCTTGGCAGCAGGTTTGCTTGCAGCGGAGGCTGTCTTCGGCTTGGCGGCGACGGCATTGCTGTCAGCGTGCGGGCGCACGTTGCCGTAACTGCGGATAGCGATTTTGCCCTTGCGGGTCTTGCGGTCACCACGGCCCATCGGAAATCCTCTAGATCGATTCTGCAAACAAAGGGCGGGAAGGATAGCAGCGCGGCGGCAAAGCGCAAGTCGAATCAGGATTTCGACGCATGCCGGGCACCGGCACAGGCCCCTGCCGCGCAGTCATCACCATCGATCTGCACCGTCGCATGGCTGACCGCAAAACGCGATTCCAGCAACTCCTGGATCGCGCGAATGGCTCGATCGGGGTGCAGGCCTTCATGCAGGCGTGCGTGCAAGGTCGCCATGCGCCGACCGCCACTCAACTGCCAAACGTGCACGTGGTGGATCTCGCGCACGCCTTCGATGCCTTCCTCGACCTGGCGTCTCAGCTCATCGACATCGACACCTTCGGGAACGCCTTCAAGCAGGATATGCGCGCTGCGCCTGAGCAGGCGCCAGGCGCTGTTGAGGATCAGCAGCGACACGAAAACGGAAAACAACGGATCCGCCCACAAGGCGTCGAAGTAACGCACGATCAAGGCCGCCGCCACCGCACCGACGGATCCGAGCAGATCGCCGATCACATGCAGGCGCGCCGCCGCAGTGTTGAGATCGTCATGATCGTGACCGCCGAGCACGCGCAGCACGAACAGATTGACCAGCAGCCCGATCACGGCAACCACAAGCATCGTTCCAGACAGGATCGGGGCCGGCTGCAGAAAGCGCATCACCGCTTCATGGATGATCCAGGCGACCAGCAGGATCTGGGTCAGCGAATTGGTATAGCCGACCAGCACTTCGAGCCGTGCGTAACCAAAACTGCGCAAGGCATCGGCCGGACGTCGCGCAAACCAGGCGCCCAGCCAGGCAAACAGCAAGGCGCTGGCATCGACCAGCATGTGCCCCGCATCCGCGAGCAAGGCCAGCGAACCGGAAATCCAGCCGCCCACCGCTTCGACCAACATGGTGATGGTCGTCAGTCCGAAGGCAATCAGCAGGCGATATTCGCGTCGACGACCGTTCGCATCGACATCGGGTGCGTGCGCGTGATCGTGGTGGTCATGGGAATGATGATGCGAATGCATGCCGGCCAATCGGAATGAAGACGTCCGCATGCTAGGCAGCGAGGCTGCGGTTACACAATCACCCTGGCCAGTGCGCGCCAGTCAATGGCGGCAGGCAGGACTGTGGACGTGGACCAGACGCAGGTTGATCAGATGTGACAGCGCGATCATGGTGCCGCCGATGCTGACCACGCCCGCATGCCAGGGATTGCTGTGGTCCGCTCCGCCCAGCATGCCGACCACCAGCAGGAAGATTCCCGGGACGAGAAACACGATGGCCCGATAGCTGCCGTGCCGGCGCAAGCCGAACAGCAGGCTGATCGAGGCGAGCAGGATGGCAAAGCTGACGAATACCTGCTCGAACGCGTGCCCGGCGAGGAAGCCGAGGCCAAGCGCCGGCAGGACGCCGAAAATCAAGGGCAGCAAGGCACAATGGATCGCGCAGAGCATCGAGGCAAGTGCGCCGAAGCGATCCACCCGGCCTTGCAGCGGCTTGCGTGAAGCGGAATCGCTGGGGACATCATCCATGGCAGGAAGAATCGGATTCATCGGGATCGGAGGGCACGGCAACGCCAGTAACTGAGTGTTACCTTATAACATACTAATTCCGTTCCTGCTGTCAACGCAGACACGCTCTGCGCCATTTGCTGCATATCCGTTCAGCGGACCGATTGATCGCTGCAGCGCGCGCAAATGCCGTGGACTTCGAGAGTCTGGCTGGCCGGCTTGAAGCCGCGTTCCCGGGCCTGGTCGGTGAGCAGCACGGCGACGCCCTCATCGCAGATCTCGAATGCGCTTGAGCAATGGTCGCAAATCAGGAACGGAACCTGGTGTGCTTCCCCGGGATGGTGGCAACCGACAAACGCGTTGATCGATTCGAGCTTGTGGATGAAGCCGTGCTCGAGCAGGAAATCCAACGCCCGATAGACCGTCGGCGGCGCGGCCACGCCAGGGCCATCCTTGAGTCGATCGAGCAGGTCGTAGGCCTTGACCGGAATCGTCGCTTCGGCAACGAGTTCAAGCACACGCAGGCGGATGGCGGTGAGGCGCAGGCCACGCTCGTCGCAAACCCTCGCCACGTCGCGCACAAAGGCACCGGCATCATGGCCATGTGCGTGCGGATCCCGTGACTTGTGCGTGGCGAGTCTCATGGCGAATGCAGATGGGGCCGGATCGCTGAAATCATAGCATCGCCGCCACGAACGCCCGCCCGCTCATGGCGGTGCGCTGCTATCGCCGGCCTTCAGCCGTGAACGCGCCGTGCGCTGCAGCGACTGCTGGAGGTTGGCCCCGCAGTGCCGGCACACGCTGGCATCGGGCTGGTTCGGCATCGCGCACTCGACACACGCCACGCGCCTGGAACGGCTGAGGCCAATGACGATCCAGCCGATCGGGCCAAGTACGGCAGCCCAGACGATGCCCGCCATCATGCGCCCCTTCAAGCGCCCGATCAGCGCACCACCGGCAATGCTGACGACAGTGAATGCCGTCGCCCATGCCCACAAGGCAGGATCGAGGAGCATCCGCAAACACGCCTGGTTCATGCGCATCAATGCATCGATATCCGAGCTGTCGAGCTTCGACAGCGCCGTCAGGCTGCACTCAAGCGGATCCATTGCCTCAACCGCCAGCCAACTTGATCGCCGCTTCGACACGACGCAAAGCTTCATCGCGCCCGGCGAGGAAGACGGTGTGATCGATCGACGGCGACACCTGGGTTCCGGTAATGGCGACGCGCAAGGGCTGCGCCACCTTGCCCATGCCCTCGCTGATTGCCGTCGCCGCGGCAGCAATCGCAGCATGCACGTTCTCGACCGTCCATTCCGCCGTCGTGGCCAGTTGCGCATGCACCGCCTGCAGCGCCGGCAGCGCGGTTGCCGACTGCAAGTGCTTGCTCACCGCGGCCTCGTCGTACGCTTCCAGCGGCGCGTACCAGACCCGCGCCTTTGCGGCCATTTCCTTCAGCGTCTGCGCACGCTCACGCAAGGCAATGATGACATCGAGCGGATCCGGCCCCTGCTCCGGATCGATGCCGGCCGCACGCAATTGCCAGGTGAAATGCGGCAGCAGTTCGAGCGGATCGTCGCTCTTGATGTAGTGCTGGTTGAGCCAGGACAGTTTCTCGACGTCAAAGCGCGACGCTGCCCGATTGGCATCGCCGATATCGAACACCTCGATCATCTGCTCGCGCGAGAAGATTTCCTGGTCACCATGCGACCAGCCGAGGCGGACCAGGTAATTCAGCACGGCGTGTGGCAGGAAACCGTCATCGCGGTACTGCATGACGCTGACCGCGCCATGGCGCTTGCTGAGCTTCTGTCCGTCCGGACCGAGGATCATCGGCAGATGCGCAAAGGTCGGCACATCGGCACCAAGCGCGTGATAGACATTGATCTGGCGCGGCGTGTTGTTGACGTGATCATCGCCACGCACGACATCGGTGATGCGCATGTCGATGTCGTCGACGACGACGGCAAAGTTGTAGGTGGGGAAACCGTCGGAACGGAACAGGACCAGATCGTCGAGTTCTTCGTTGTTCCATTCGATGCGGCCCTTGACCTTGTCATCGAAGACCACGCTGCCGGAAACAGGGTTCTTGAAACGGATGACCCGGTTCGGATCCTCGCGGAAGCCTTCGTTGCGATCGCGGTAGTAGCCGTTGTAACGGGGTTTCAGGCCCTTTTCCATGGCCTCGGCGCGCATGGCGTCGATTTCTTCCTTCGACTCGTAGGCGTAGTAGGCCTTGCCGGCCTTGAGCAGGTCTTCGATCACCTGCTTGTAACGATCCATGCGCAGGGTCTGGTAGAACGGACCCTCGTCGTGGTCCAGTCCAAGCCAGCTCATGCCATCAAGGATGGCCTGCACCGCCGCCTGGGTCGAACGCTCGCGGTCGGTATCCTCGATGCGCAAGATGAATTCACCACCACGATGGCGCGCCTCCAGCCAGCAATAGAGTGCGGTGCGCGCACCGCCGATATGCAGGAATCCGGTTGGACTGGGGGCGAAACGGGTACGTACGGTCATCGCAAAGGAAACTCGTTGAGCGGTCGGTCAGTTTACCGGAGCGCCCGCCTGGCCTGGCAAATCCGCATCGGCAGGCGTCCGGCAGATGACTTCGCCCGGCGATGCTGGCATGTTTCGATGTCCGCTCCGGTGCCAAGTCATGAATCCGATTCCACGCCACTGCCTGATTCCCGTCCTCAGCCTCGCCTTGCTGGCATGTTCGGCCAATCCGCCGAAAGCGCCAGCCGTCGCAGACGGAACGCGGGCGACCCTGGCCATCCTGGAAACCACCGATATCCACTCGAATGTCCTCAGTTATGACTACTACAAGCTCGCCGAGGACACGTCGCTGGGATTCGAGCGCATGGCAACCCTGATTGCCGAGGCGCGCAGGCAATATCCAGACTCGCTGCTGTTCGATGCCGGCGACACCATCCAGGGCACGGCGCTGGCAGATTGGCAGGCGCGCGGCAAGGAGCTGGCCTGCGACCAGGAACTGGCCATGTACAAGGCCATGGATGTGCTTGGCTACGATGGCGGCACCATCGGCAACCACGAGTTCAATTACGGCCTGCCCTTCCTCAGCCAGGTAACGGACCAGCCGATGGCGATCGATGGCGTTGCCAAGCGCCGTTGCAAGGGACCGGATTTCCCGCTGGTGCTGGCCAACGTGTTCAATGCCGCGGATGGACTGCCGTTGTACCCGCCGACAGCCCTGCTCGAGCGCACGCTGACGGCGCTTGATCCGACCGGCCAGCGCATCAAGGTGCCGATCCGCATCGGCATCATCGGCTTCACGCCGCCGCCGATCCTGCTCTGGGATCACAACAATCTCGACGGCAAGGTGACCACAATGGGCGTGGTCGAAGCCTCCCGCCGTTATGCACCGGCGCTGCGCACCGCCGGTGCCGATATCATCGTGGCCATGTCGCACGGCGGCATCGATACGCGCCCCTACACCGAGAACATGGAAAACGCCGGCTGGCACCTGGCGCGCGAGCCCGATATCGACGTGCTGCTGCTCGGCCACTCGCATCAGGCTTTCCCTGATCCCGGCAATGCGAAGTCACGCTACAACGACCTGCCGGAAGTCGACAACACGCGCGGTTTCATCCACGGCAAGCCGGCGGTGATGGGCAACATGTGGGGCAAGAGTCTCGGCCTGGTCGAACTCGGGCTGGTGCGCAGCGACGGTCAATGGCGGATAGATGCCGAGCGCAGCCATGCCGAGGTCAGGAACATCCGTGACAAGGATGGAACCACGGTCGCGGCGGATCCGGCCATCGCCGCTGCGGTCAAGGCCGAGCACGAAGCCACCATTGCCTATGTCTCGGCAGCGATCGGCGCCAGCGATTTCCCGATGACCACGTACTTCACCGCCATTGGCGATGTCAGCGCGATCCAGCCGCTGAACACCGCGCAGCGCGCCTACGTGCAACGCTACATCGCCGAAAACATGCCCGAGCTGAAGGATATCCCGGTGCTTTCGGCAGCGGCGCCGTTCAAGGCCGGTTTCGGGGGTGCCACCGATTTCACCGATATTGCCGCCGGCCCGCTGGCCATCCGCAACGCCGCCGATCTTTACCTGTATCCGAACACGCTGTCGGCAGTGAAACTCAACGGCATCGAGCTGAAGGCCTGGCTGGAAAAATCCGCAGCCTATTTCAACCGCATCGACCCGCAACAATCCGACGCCCAGGAACTGGTCAACCGCAAGACGCCAAGCTACAACTTCGATGTCATCCAGGGCGGCATCCGCTATGCCATCGATCTCGGCAAGCCGGTCGGCGAGCGCATTGTCGACTTGCGCCACGACGGCCAATTGATCCAACCCCAACAGGTCTTCATCGTGGCCACCAACAACTATCGTGCCAGTGGCGGCGGCGACTTTCCGGGCACCGGCAGCGCGCATGTGCTTTTCAACTCACCCGACATGAACCGCCAGATCCTGATCGACTGGGTCCGCCAGCAGCACAGGCTGCGCCTGGAAGCAGATGCCAGCGACCACCCCTGGCGCTTCGTGCCGCTGCGCACCCGTGGGCCGATCGTGTTCCGCTCCGCCAGCGGCAAGCTCGACCTGGCCCGCGCGACGGGCATCACGGGTGTCCTTGAAACCCGTGTTGATGGCGATGGCATGTCAACGTATACAATCGATATTTCGAAATCCCGCTGAGCTTGCCGGCTGCCTTTGTCGACGCGAGTACCCATGCAAAAGCGCGCTTCGATCGATCCTTCGCATCGCCACCTGGCGCGCCGCGTGCTTGCATTGAGCCTGTTGGCGGGGCTCGTCGATCCGTATGCGGCGGCAAATTCCCTGCCAGCCGATATTCCCCTGCAATGGCCGCTGGCACACGAGCGCGCGGCACAAACCACGCCCTTGCGCGCGCGTCTCGATGCCCTGCGCATTTCGCGGCCGGCGCCCGCCGGCAGCCAGCCGCGCGTGCTCACGGTAAGCAATTGCGCGGATGATGATTCCAGCGGCAGCCTGCGCAACGCGGTTGAACTCGCCCTCAGCGGCGACACCATCGATCTGTCGCAACTGGTCTGCAGCACGATCAGCCTGAGCCAGGGCGCGCTCAAGGTGGAACTCGACGACCTGACCCTGCTCGGCCCCGGTGCCGATCAGCTTACCCTTGATGCCGGTGGCCGCGACCGCATCCTGCTGCACCCGGGTTCGGGCACCCTGACCATTTCCGGCCTGACCCTGGCCAATGGCCGTTTCGACGCGGTCGACAACGATATCGGCTTCGGCGGCTGCGTCGCCAGTGGCGCCATGCTGGTCCTGCGCGACAGCGTGGTCCGCGATTGCCTTGCCGTCGGCGTCGGTTCGTATGGCGGCGCCGTGCTCTCCGGTCACCTGACCATGAGAAACAGCACGATCTCGGGCAGCAGCGCCTTTGGCGATCATCCGACCAATGGCACGGCAGCCTATGGCGGTGGCGCGTTTGCGTATGGCGTCAACATCCTCGACAGCACGATCAGCGGCAACTCGGCGATTGGCACCGACAACGCGCCGCTGTCGCATTGGGAAATCGGTGGTGGCCTGTTCATCGCGCGCAATGGCGGCAGCATCGAACGCTCGACCATCAGCGACAATTTCGCCATCCGCTTTGCCGGAGGCCTCACCCAGGAAGGAAATCTCGAACTGCGCAACTCGACGGTCAGCGGCAACGTGACGGCGCAGGACGACGGTGGCGGCCTGCGCGTGCGCCAGGTCACATCCATTCGCGTGATCAACTCGACCATTGCCGGCAACCATGCCGGCTCGCACGGCGGCGGCATCTCATTCATCGACAATGCCTTGCCGTCGACCCTGGTCAGCAGCCTGGTCTCGGACAACAGCTCGGCAAGCGGTGCGGATGATGTCTACAGCAGCATGTCTCTGCAGATTTCCGGATCCAACAACCTGGTCATGCAGGCTGGCGGCAACGTGCAATTGCCCGCGGACACGCTCACTGCCGATCCGCTGCTGCTGCCACTGGCCGACAACGGTGGCGCAACACTCACCCGCGCCCTGCCCCTCGACAGCCCGGCAATCGACCAGGGCGAAAACCCCGATGTCCGCGCCACCGACCAGCGCGGTGCCGGTTACCCGCGGGAATACAACGGACGTGCCGACATAGGCGCGTACGAGTACCAGGGCAACAACGCACGCGCCCTGCCGCTGGATGCATGGAGCCAGGTGGCAACCTGGGTCCTCGCCGGACTCCTCGCCCTGACCGCGGGCCTGCGCCGACAAACACAGCGCGCTGTCCGCGATTGAATTACGGCCAGGCTTGCCCATCCCGCGCTCGCTGGGCCTTGTCGCGCCGCGACGGGATCAATCTCTCCGCCTCGGGCCGACTCGGCGCGTCCAGCGCAGGAATGATCACTTGACGGTGACGGTGATCTTTTCAGAGACGATGGGTGGATCGAACTGCATGTGCAGCGCATCGGCCAGATCCAGCTGCAAGGTATGCTTGCCTGGGGCGAGTTTGATGGTCGTCTCGGTCTGCCCGCCACCGAAATGCACATGGTGTTCATCGGCAGGAATCGGCTTGTCCAGCGCCGGCAGGTCTTCGACATCGATCAACAGATGGTGATGACCGGTGCCCTTGGCCATGTTGCCGGCCGGGGATACCCCCATGCCGCGCAAGCCGAAGCGCACGGTGAGCTCGGACGAGACCGTTTCGCCGTCCTTCGGCGAAATGAAATAAAGCTCGACACCAGCCGGCGCGGCCGTGCGCGGTGGACTCATCGGCTTGGCCTCGTCGGCCGCAAGTGGAAGCATGTACAGGCCGGCAGCAAGCGCGAACGCGGACAGAAGCAGTGGGCGATGAAGCATTGGATTTCTCCTGCAGTGTCGGGACAACGCTGCATCATGCCATCCACGAGAAGAATGGGTGCGCTGCCTCAAGGCGCACGGCAGGCGGAAAGCCGACGGAAATCCGCCGCAGGGGCGCTGCCGGGATGACGATATCAAGGCGATTTCACACGCAATGCAGAATAAGTGTTGACGATACCGCCCGCACTCCTTATTCTCTCGCGCCTCCCGGGGCCATAGCTCAGCTGGGAGAGCGCTACAATGGCATTGTAGAGGTCGGCGGTTCGATCCCGCCTGGCTCCACCAGATTCAAAGTTGGTTATCCACGGTTTCTCTATGCGTCCCCATCGTCTAGAGGCCCAGGACACCGCCCTTTCACGGCAGTAACAGGGGTTCGAATCCCCTTGGGGACGCCAGTGACGATCAGGCTCGCGAAATCGCGTCGGATCGGTGAGAATAGCGGATTGCGCAGGATGCGCTGAAAAACGTGGAGCGGTAGTTCAGCTGGTTAGAATGCTGGCCTGTCACGCCGGAGGTCGCGGGTTCGAGTCCCGTCCGCTCCGCCACTTTTCACAGGAAAACCCGCGTGAATGCGGGTTTTTTTGTGGGCGACGTTTGCCGTCTGTCCTGCAGATCAGGCCAGAGCCTTGCGTGCGGGAAAGGCGCCGGCATCCATCGCCTCGAGGGTTCCCGGCGAATGGCCCTGCTCGGCCAGGTATTCAAGCCAGCGATTGAGGAACGAGCTCTGCCGCACGCGACGCTCGAAGATCGTGCGCGCCGGCGGCAGTGGGCCGATTGCGCGTTCCAGGCGCAAATCGGAGTGATAGTGCCGCACCTCGGCCATGCGCGCATCGCGATACATGCGGATATTCGCCGAGGGCACCAGGCCGCCGGTTTCATTGTCGCGCAGGCAATAAGTCAGGATCAGGTCGACGGTGTAGGGATGGTGTTCAGTGACGTCGAGGAGGACATCGAGACGGTCATCCACCGAGGATAAATAACGCCCGGCGACCAGCCGCTGCGGCGCGAACAAGCGCGCCAGTCGATGATAGTTCTCGGCATGCATCCCCATCAGCCACGAGAAGCGGCTGGGCAACGCGGATACACGGTTGGCGATCAAGGTCGACATGGATCGATCATAGCATCGGGGTTTCCGCCGACCAGTCTGTTGCACGAACGCCTTTCCGGCGTACCATCAGGATCTCGCCTGCGCTTTCCCGACCGCCTCGGATCGTCCCGCGCACACTCAGAACATGTGTTTCTCGATGCCGAGCTGGGACAGAATCTTGCTCGCGATTTCCTCGATCGAGGTATTCGTCGTGCTCTGCATGGGAATGCCCTCGCGGCGGTAGAGTTTCTCGGCGATTTCCAGTTCGCGCCGGCATTGCGCCAGCGTGGCGTATGCGCTGCCCGGACGTCGCGCCTCGCGCACCTGGGCAAGACGCTCGGCGTCGATGCTCAGGGCATACAACCGCGACTTGTACGGCTTCAATCGCGCCGGCAGCTCGAAGCGCTGCAGATCCTCCTCGGTCAAGGGATAGTTGGCCGCCTTCACGCCATAGTGCAAGGCCATGTACAAGCAGGTCGGCGTCTTGCCGACTCGCGACACGCCAACCAGGATCACTTCGGAATCGTCATAGCGCACATCGATGCCATCGTCGTGCGACAGCGCGTAATTGGTCGCGTTGATTCGCGCCTCGTACTCGGCGAAGTTGGTCAGCCCATGCGCCTTGCCGACATGCGAACTGCGCTGCAGGCCAAGCTCCTCTTCCAGCGGGGCAATGAACGGCGCAAAGACATCGAGCATGAGGCCGCCGCCGGTAGCCACCGTGTTGCTCAGCGACTCATCCATGATCGTGTTGACCACGATCGGTCGCATGCCGGTCTTCATGTGCGAGGTCCTGATGCGCAATGCGGCATGTTCGGCCTTGGCTTCGGTATCCACAAACGGCAGCCGGAATGTCTCGAAATCAACCCCCTCGAACTGGGTCAACACGCTGTGGCCGATGGTCTCGGCCGTGATTCCGGTACCGTCGGAAACGAAGAAAACAGTGCGGCGCATGCGCGTTCCAGCTACTTGCAGGGAGGCCAGTCTATGCAATCGCGGGCAATGCGGCCAACGTGAGCCGCGCTCGCGGCGGCTTCCGGCTCGAGGCGCAAGAAGGCCACCCTTCCGCAAGACCAACGCGATGTCGCCGGTGCTACCATCGCCCGCCCCACGCGCACCGCAATGACGAGAATGAGCGACAACGAACACCCGCCCGGCTCGTTGCTGGCCAAGGACACTACGCCGACCTGGGAAATGGAGTTGCTGATTTCCGGGGTCACCGTTTTTGCCTTGCTGCAACTTGCAGGCTTGCTGGATCAAGCCTATCTCGCCCTGCGTCCGAAGCTCGATGTGGATTGGGATTCCTTGACTCGGCTGCTGTTTGCCTACAGCAAGATGAGCGTGTTGACCCTGGCGGTTGCTTTCGTGCTGCATTTGATTCTGCGTGCGCACTGGATCGCCCTGGTCGGCATGAATTCGATCTACCCCGACGGCGTGCGCTGGGATCGCCTGAAGATCGGCGCGATCAAGCAACGCCTGATCGAACAACGCGGCATCACCCTCGTCAATCGAATCGAAGCCGCCGACAATCGTTCCAGCATTGTTTTCGCCCTTGGCGTCACCTTCGCGCTGACTCTGGCTTGCCTGGCACTGCTGGTTTCCCTGGGATTCGCGATTTCCGCGCTGCTGGTGCGTTTGCTGGACTGGCCCTGGTTGATGCCCAATGGCACTTTTGCTGTCGTGGCCCTGGTAGCCCTGCCTTATGCCCTTGCCCATCTGCTGGATCGCGGTTTCGGCAAGCGCTTGGGGGCGGATGGCCGGACGGCTCGGGCCATCGCTTGGATCTATCGCGCGTATGCGCGGGTGGGCTACGGCAGCGACAACAATTCCACCCTGACACTGCTGCAAAGCCACGTCGGCGAGCGCAAGGTTTTCGCCCTCACGCTGGTGTCGATCCTGTTCATCGCCGCGATTGTCATGGGCCAACTGGCCTTGCAGCAAGGCAAGTTCTCGATAGGTGATTATGCGAACTGGCCGGACGCCGAACTCGGCGCTGTCGACTCGGTGATCGACCAGCATTATCGCGACCAGGCTGGGCAGACCGATGCCCTGCTGCCAAGCATCGACAGCATGTTTCCGCGTGGCGATTACCTGAGCCTGATCGTGCCATTCAATCCCAGGCGGCATCCCGCCCTGCTCGCCGAGACCTGCCCGGGCATCTGGCAGGCGGCCGACACCTTCTCGCAACGGCAACCCTTGCTCGAATGCATGGCGCAATTGCAGCAACTCACCGTGGATGGACAGGCGCAGCAGATGCTGACGCCGCGTTTCTATTCCGATCCGCGCACAGCGCAACAAGGCATGTTGATGGTTGTTCCGATCAGGAATCTGGGCGCCGGCGAGCATGTCCTCGGTCTCAAGCGGCCACTGGCAGCCAATGGCGATAAAAGCGACCCGGGCCGCGCTCGCTACCAGATCGCGTTCTGGAAGTAGATTCCGGTCGCGCGCCAACACGGCATCGGTGAAATACCCTTCACGGGTTCCCCTTGCTGGACCGACCGGGGCGGCCCGGAGTGTCGCCCACCAGACAACCCCGGTAGAATGATGCACTGCATTATTTTCCGGAGATGAGTCTTGAGCGACCTGGTTCTTTGGCTGGATGCGTTGCGCCTGTCCGATCTTGGCAAGGTCGGTGGCAAGAACTCCTCGCTCGGCGAGATGATCGGCAACCTCGGCAACCTCGGTGTTTCCGTGCCGGGCGGCTACGCCACCACTGCTGCCGCGTTCCAGCAGTTCATTGCCCAAAGCGGGCTCGCCCAGCGCATCCAGGATCGCCTGGCAACCCTGGACGTCGACAACGTCTCCGAATTGACCACGGCCGGTGCCCAGATCCGCCAATGGGTCATTGATACCCCGCTGATTCCCGAGTTCGACAAAGCCGTGCGCGAGGCGTATGCGCAGCTCTGCGAACGAGCCGGCAGCCCGGATATCGCCGTTGCCGTGCGCTCCTCGGCCACTGCCGAAGATCTGCCCGACGCCTCGTTCGCCGGCCAGCAGGAAACCTTCCTCAATGTCAGCGGTGCCGACGATGTCATCCATACGCTGAAGGAAGTTTTCGCCTCGCTGTACAACGACCGCGCAATTGCCTACCGCGTACACCATGGTTTCAAGCACGAGGATGTGTCGCTTTCTGCCGGCGTGCAGTTGATGGTGCGCTCGGACGTCGGTGCCTCGGGCGTCTTGTTCACCCTCGATACCGAATCCGGATTCCGCGATGCGGTGTTTGTCACCGGCAGCTATGGTCTCGGCGAGATGCTCGTGCAGGGCGCGGTCAATCCGGATGAGTTCTACGTCTACAAGCCGACGCTCAAGGCCGGCAAGCCGGCCATCCTGCGCCGCCAGATCGGTTCCAAGCAGCAGCGCATGGTTTATTCGGATGCGCCCGGCGAACGCGTGCGCATCGAGGAAACCCCGATTTCCGAGCGCAACCGCTTCTGCCTCAGCGACGACGAGGTGCATGAACTCTCGCGCCAGGCCCTGATCATCGAGGACCACTACGGCCGCCCGATGGACATCGAGTGGGGCAAGGATGGCCACACCGGCAAGCTCTACATCCTCCAGGCACGCCCTGAAACGGTCAAATCGCGCGCGCGTCCGACGCAGATCGAACGCTTCCATCTGCAGTCACGCGGCCCGGTCCTCGCCGAAGGACGTTCGGTAGGCCAGAAGATCGGCAGCGGCACGGCGCGCGTGGTGCGCTCGATCAAGGACATGGATCGGGTCAAGCCGGGCGATGTCTTGGTCGCCGACATGACCGACCCGGATTGGGAGCCGGTGATGAAGCGCGCTTCGGCCATCGTCACCAATCGCGGTGGCCGCACTTGCCACGCCGCGATCATTGCACGCGAGCTGGGCGTTCCGGCCATTGTCGGCACCGGCAACGGCCTCGACAAGATTCCCGATGGGGCCGAGGTCACGATTTCCTGCGCCGAAGGCGACACCGGTTTCATCTACCAAGGCCTGCTGCCGTTCGAACGCATCACCGCCGATCTCGGGCAGATGCCGCCTGCCCCGTTGAAGATCATGATGAACGTGGCCAACCCCGAGCGCGCGTTTGATTTCGCGATGCTGCCGAATGCCGGTGTCGGCCTCGCCCGACTCGAAATGATCATCGCCAGCCATATCGGCGTGCATCCAAGGGCCCTGCTCGAGTACGACAGCCAGGACGCCGAAATCAAGCGCAAGATCGACGAGCGCATGGCCGGCTATTC
>Ga0154020_10002763_pt1 | contig 21366 bp, 23 predicted proteins | sample Klosneuvirus_201_FD_109709 | JGI IMG/M metagenome (GOLD analysis project Ga0154020, IMG submission 109709) | Active sludge microbial communities from wastewater, Klosterneuburg, Austria - Klosneuvirus_20160825_MG | ecosystem: Engineered > WWTP > Aerobic digester > Activated sludge | place... | reverse complement strand
TTCGAGGTTGCCGGTGGCCTTGTCGATGTTGCGCTTGACGGTGTCGACCGGCAGGTTCACCGCCTTGGCCTTTTCCACCGCCAGCCGCAGCCGCGGGTTGGCCGAGACGTCGCCGCCGCCCAGCCGGGCCGCCACCATGATCTCGCGGATGACGCGGGTCCAGGCCTTGCCGCGTTTTTCATCCTGCCGGCCCTTGCGGTGCTGGATGTTGGCCCACTTGGAATGACCGGCCATGAGATGGAGGCTGCTGAAGTGAAAGAGCGCGGATTTTAGTCGCGCCGGCCCGCTCGGCCCCCACCCGCCGTGGGTGGCTCGCCACGCCGCCTGCGCCAACGTAAGCTGCGCAGCCTGCCAAGGAGACCCCGGGATGGACTTCGACCGCTTCCTCGACCAGGCCTGGACCGACCATGCCGAACAGCCCGCCGCCGTCGCCGAACGCCTGGCCGAGCCGGGCCTGGCGCTGCTGCAGCAGGAAGACCAGGTGCCGCCGCTGGCCGCCCTGGCGCTGCACGTGCACGGCCAGCACCTCGCGCGCTGGGCCGAGGGCCTGGCCTTCCAGCAGCGGCTGGCGGCGTTGCCGCTGGTGGCCGCGGGCAGCACCACGGCGGCGGCGCTGCAGCGCAACGCCGCCGTGCTGCAGCTGGCGGGTGGCCTGGCCGACGTGCGCGCCGGTCTGCCGGCCAGCGAGGCCACGCGCATCACCGCGATGACGGCCGCGGCGCTGGGCGAACACGACCCGGCGCGCGGACGGCAACTGCTGGAAGAAGCCACGGCCGCGGTCGAGACGCACGCCCTGCCCGACGCCGACCCCGCGGTGCGCGCGCTGGCCGTCGCCGGCAACAACCTGGCCGCCGCGCTGGAAGAGCGGCCCGCGCGCAGCGAAGCCGAACGTGCGCTGATGATCCTGGCCGCGCAGACCGGACGCGCCTTCTGGGCCCGCGCCGGCACCTGGCTGGAGACCGAGCGCGCCGAGTACCGCCTGGCCCGAACCTGGCTGCAGGCCGGCGACGCGGCGCAGGCCCGGCACCACGCCCGGCTCTGCCTGGACCTCGTGCAGGCCCACGACAACCTGCCGCTGGAACGCTTCTTCGGCTTGGAAGCGCTGGCGCTGGCGCAGCGTGCCGCGGGTGATGCCGCCGCCTGCGCGGCCACCGTGTTGCAGCTGCGCGCGGCCTTCGATGCGCTCGACGAAGGCGACCAGGGCTGGTGCCGGCCGACCTTGGACAGCTTCAAGGCCTGAACGGACGCGGCGCAGGCCGCGCAGGCCGCGCAGGTGGCGCAGGCGGCGCACGGGCCAAGCGCGGCGCGGGCGGGGCCAGCGGCTAGACTTGCCGCGGCACGTCAGCCTTCAGGAGCCTTGCCGCCATGCCCGACCCCATCCTCGTCGCCCAGCACGGCGACATCCAGTGCCACCTGCTGCCCGCGCTGGCCAACCGTCACGGCCTGATCACCGGCGCCACCGGCACCGGCAAGACCATCACGCTGCAGACGCTGGCCGAAAGCTTCAGCAGGATAGGCGTGCCCGTCTTCATGGCCGACGTGAAGGGCGACCTCACCGGCGTCACCCAGCCCGGCACGCTGAGCCCGAAGATCGCCGCCATCCTGAAGGAACGCGGCCTGCCGGCGCCCGAGCCCGTCACCTGCCCGGCCACGCTGTGGGACGTCTTCGGCAAGGACGGCCACCCGGTGCGCGCCACCGTCAGCGACATGGGCCCGCTGCTGCTGACGCGCATGCTGGCGCTGAACGAAACCCAGGCCGGCGTGCTGAACCTGGTGTTCAAGATCTGCGACGACCACGGCCTGCTGCTGCTGGACATGAAGGACCTGCGCGCCGCGCTGCAGTACGTGGGCGACAACGCCAAGGAGTTCACCACCGAATACGGCAACATCAGCGCGGCCAGCGTCGGCGCCATCCAGCGCGGGCTGATGCAGATCGAGGAACAGGGCGGCGACCAGTTCTTCGGCGAGCCCATGCTCGACATCAGCGACTTCATGCAGACCGTGGACGGCAAGGGCGTCATCAACATCCTGGCCGCCGACCAGCTGATGAACGCGCCGCGCCTCTACGCCACCTTCCTGCTGTGGATGCTGTCGGAGCTGTTCGAGCTGCTGCCCGAGGTGGGCGACCTCGAAAAGCCCAAGCTCGTCTTCTTCTTCGACGAGGCCCACCTGCTGTTCAAGGACGCGCCGGCCGCGCTGGTGGAACGCATCGAGCTCGTCGTGCGCCTGGTGCGCAGCAAGGGCGTGGGTGTCTACTTCGTGACGCAGAACCCGCTCGACGTGCCCGACACCGTGCTGGCGCAGCTGGGCAACCGCGTGCAGCACGCGCTGCGCGCCTTCACGCCGCGCGACCAGAAGGCCGTGAAGGCCGCCGCCGAGACGATGCGCGCCAACCCCAAGATCGGCGACATGGCCACCGCCATCACCGAACTGGCGGTGGGCGAGGCGCTGGTGAGCTTCCTCGACGCCAAGGGCCGGCCCAGCGTGACCGAACGCGTCTACGTGCTGCCGCCAGGCAGCCAGATCGGCCCGATCACGCCGGCGCAGCGCCAGGCGCTGCTTGCCGGTTCGCTGGTGGCCGGCAGCTACGAGAAGACGGTCGACCGCGAATCGGCCTACGAGAAGATCAAGGGCCGCGCGCTGGGCGACGGCGCGGCGGCCACCGGCGCTGGCGGCACGGCAACGGCGGCGCCGCGCCTGCCCGGCGGCGCCGCGCCGGCGCCGGCCGCCGAAGAAGGGGGTGGCCTGATGGGTGGCCTGAAGGACGCGCTCTTCGGCAGCACCGGCCCGCGCGGCGGCCGCCGCGAAGGCCTGGCCGAGAAGGCCGCGGCCTCGGCGGTGCGCAGCATCGGCTCGGCCGTCGGACGCGAACTCATCCGCGGCGTGCTGGGCTCGCTGCTCGGCGGCCGGCGGCGCTGAGCGGGCCGGCGCCGTGCCGCGCTGGATGCTCATCGCCGCCGCCGGCGGCGTGGCGCTGACGCTGCTGGTCGTGGCCGCGGGCCGGCTCGGCCTGTTCGCGGGCACGCCGCCCACCGATCTGGGCGTGCGCGACGGCCGGCTGAAGGCGCCTTCGTTGCGCCCCAACAGCGTCAGCAGCCAGGCCGGCCTGTGGCCCGGGCACCCGCAGCGTGAACACGCCCGCATCGCACCGCTGGCGCTGGCCGGCAGCGGGCCCGACGCCGGCCCGGCGACCATCGCGCGGCTGCGCCGGCTGGTCGAGGACACGCCTGGCGCCCAGGTCGTGTACGCCGGCCCCGACTACCTGCGCGCCAGCTACACCACCGCGCTGATGAAGTTCACCGACGACGTCGAGTTCTGGTTCGACGCCGCGGCCGGCGTGGTGCAGGTGCGTTCGGCGTCACGGCTGGGTGAAAGCGACCTGGGCGCCAACCGCGCGCGCATCGAGGCGCTGCGGGCCCGGCTGGCCGGCCCCTGAAGGGGCGTCGGCGGCCGCCTCGGCGGCGCACCGGCGGCGTTCCGCGCCGCGGCCGCGGCGCTTCGCGACCTGCCGCGCCGCGCCGTCGCGGCAGGGTGCCCGCCCTGCGGTATCGGCGCCCACAATGCGGCGCCATGGTCTCCCCCCAGCCCAACACCGGCACGGCCGGCGCGGCCCGCACCGCGGCCGGCGCCGCGGCCACCGCACGCCAGCGCCTGCGCGAGGAAGGCCTGCGCACCGTGCTCGTGCTGGCCGCGGTGTCGCTGTGCGTCGCGCTGCTGCTGACGGCGCTGGACGGTCGCGGTTTCCTGTCCAAGCTGGTCTATGCGCTGTGCATAGGCCTTGTCTGCACCGTGATCGTCGACGGCACCCGCGTCGCGACGGCCTGGCTGAGCGACACGCTGCGCCGCCGCCGCGGCCTGCCCATCGACGACAGCCCGGCGGTCACGGGCTGGCGCGGCGTGCTGCCCGGGGCGCTGCTGGCCGTGCTGCTGGGGCCGCCGGCCGGCCTGTGGCTCGCCGACCAGATCACGGGCGGCCGCTCGCCCAGCCTGCTGGACTTCGGCACCTCGGCGCGCATCACGCTGGGCATCACGGTCATCGCCACCGTCGTCACCGTGGTCGTGGTGAGCACGCTGGAGCGCCTGTCGGCGGTGCGCGCCGAGGCCGAGGCCGCGCGGCGCCAGGCGGCCGAAAACCAGCTGCGCCTGCTGCAGAGCCAGCTCGAGCCGCACATGCTCTTCAACACGCTGGCCAACCTGCGGGTGCTCATCGGCCTGGACCCGCAGCGCGCGCAGGCCATGCTCGACCGCCTGATCAACTTCCTGCGCGCCACGCTCAAGGCTTCGCGCCTGGCCACGCAGCCGCTGGCCGCCGAGTTTGCGCACCTCGACGACTACCTCGCGCTGATGGCCATCCGCATGGGCCCGCGCCTGGCCGTGCGCTGGCAGCTGCCCGACGAACTGCGCAGCCTGCCCGTGCCAACGCTGCTGCTGCAGCCGCTGGTGGAAAACGCCATCAAGCACGGGCTGGAACCGCGGGTGGAAGGCGGCTGCATCGAGATCGCGGCGCGGCGCGAAGGCGATCTGCTGCAGCTGACGGTGCGCGACACCGGCGTCGGCCTGTCCGCACCCGCGGCCACGGCCGCCACCGCCGGCACCGCCTTCGGGCTGGAGCAGGTGCGCACGCGCCTGGCCACGCTGTACGGCGCACGCGCCGCGCTGCACCTGCAGCCGGCCGACGACGCCGACGGCGGCACCCGCGCCACCCTGACGCTGCCTCTTTCGTGATGACGATGACAAACCGCCCCACCCCCGCCGCCGAAGCCCGCGCCCTGATCGCCGAGGACGAGCCGCTGCTGGCCGAGCACCTGCGTGCCGAACTGGCCCGGTCGTGGCCGGCGCTGGAGGTGCAGGCCGTCGTCGGCGACGGCCTGCAGGCCGCGGCGCAGGCGCTGGCGCTGCAGCCCGAGGTGTGCTTCTTCGACATCCGCATGCCCGGCGCCACCGGCCTGGAAGCCGCGCAGGCGCTGGCCGAGGACTGGCCGGCGGGCGGCGCGCCGTTTCCGCTGCTCGTCTTCGTCACCGCCTACGACGACTACGCGCTGCAGGCCTTCGACGCGCAGGCCGTCGACTACCTGGTCAAGCCGCTGGACACGGTGCGGCTGGCGGCCTGCGTCGCGCGCCTGCAGGCGCGGCTGGCCGAGCGCCGGCGCCAGCCGGCCGCGGCGGGCGAGGCGACGCTGCACGGTGCCGTCGCGCAGCTGCGCGCCCTGCTGGGCGTCGCGCCCGCGCCGGCCACGCCGCCGCGGCTGGACGTCATCCCGGCCCAGGTGGGCGCCGTGGTGCACATGGTGCCGGTGGCCGAGGTGCTGTACTTCGAGGCCGCCGACAAGTACGTGCGCGTGGTGACGGCCGAACGTGAACACCTGGTGCGCGCGTCGCTGCGCGAACTGCTGCCGCAGCTGGACCCGGCGCAGTTCTGGCAGGTGCACCGCGGCACGGTGGTGCAGGCGCGCGCCATCACCACCGCGAAGCGCGAAGAGTCGGGCAAGGTGACGCTGACGCTGCGCGGGCGGCCCGAGAAGCTGGTCGCCAGCCGGCTCTACGCGCACCTGTTCAAGGGCATGTAGCGCCGGCGGCCGGGGCGATCAGTCCGTCGCCGGCCCCGCCAGCAGCGCCACCGAACCGTCCGAACCCTGCCCCAGCAACCCGGTGGCGGTGTAGATGCCGAGCTTGCTGCGGGTGTCCTGGATGTCCAGGTTGCGCATCGTCAGCTGGCCGATGCGGTCGGCCGGCGTGAAGGCCCCTTCCACCTTTTCCATGCTCAGGCGTTCGGGCGCGTAGGTGAGGTTCGGGCTCTCGGTGTTCAGCAGGCTGTAGTCGTTGCCGCGGCGCAGTTCCAGCGTCACCTCGCCGGTGATGGCGCGTGCCACCCAGCGCTGCGCGGTCTCGCGCAGCATCAGGCACTGCGGGTCGAACCAGCGGCCCTGGTAGAGCAGCTTGCCCAGCACGCGGCCGTTGGCGCGGTACTGGCCGATGGTGTCCTCGTTGTGGATGCCGGTGACCAGCCGCTCGTAGGCGATGTGCAGCAGCGCCATGCCCGGGGCTTCGTAGATGCCGCGGCTCTTGGCCTCGATGATGCGGTTCTCGATCTGGTCGCACATGCCCAGGCCGTGGCGGCCGCCGATGGCGTTGGCTTCCATGAACAGGTCCACCGCGCTGGCGAAGCTGCGGCCGTTCAGCGCCACCGGCACGCCTTCCTCGAAGCGCACGCTCACCGTTTCGCGCTTGACTTCGACGTCGTCACGCCAGAAGGCCACGCCCATGATGGGCTTGACGATGTGCATGCCGCTGTTCAGGTACTCCAGGTCCTTGGCCTCGTGCGTGGCGCCGAGCATGTTGCTGTCGGTGCTGTAGGCCTTCTCGACGCTCATCTTGTAGTCGAAGCCGTTCGCGATGAGGTATTCGCTCATCTCCCTGCGGCCGCCGAGTTCGTCGATGAAGGCCTGGTCCAGCCAGGGCTTGTAGACCTTCAACGACGGATTCGCGAGCAGGCCGTAACGGTAGAAGCGCTCGATGTCGTTGCCCTTGTAGGTGCTGCCGTCGCCCCAGATGTTCACGCCGTCGTCGCGCATCGCCACCACCAGCGCGGTGCCGGTGACGGCGCGGCCCAGCGGCGTGGTGTTGAAGTAGGTGGCGCCGCCGGTGCTGATGTGGAAGGCGCTGCACTGGATGGCGGCGATGCCTTCGGCGACGAGCTGGGCGCGGCAGTCGACCAGGCGCGCGATGTCGGCACCGTAGGCCAGCGCCTTGCGCGGGATCTCGTCGTAGTCGCTCTCGTCGGGCTGGCCGAGGTTGGCGGTGTAGGCGCAGGGGATGGCGCCCTTGGCGCGCATCCAGTGCACGGCGGCACTGGTGTCCAGGCCGCCCGAGAAGGCGATGCCGACGCGCTGGCCGGCGGGCAGGGTTTGAAGGATGTGGGTCACGGCGTGTGGTTCTCCTGAACCGGTGATTGTCGCCAAGTCTGCAGGCGTGTGATGGGCTGGCCGTGCGGACGGCCCGCAGCGACGGCGGCCGCAGCTCAGGACGGCGTGCCTCCGGCCAGGCGCGAACGCGCTGCCGGCCCCGCGGCAACCAGCTGCGCGCCTGGATGGGCGTCGACGAGACGAACTTCCACGACGCCGAGCGGATCGCGCTGATTCCGATCGGCCTGTGTTATCCCGGCCGCGGCGCCGGCGGCGACCTGCCGCCGCGACCGGAACGCGCGCCGCTGTGGCTGGATGCGCTGCTGGTGAAGCTGCCCCGCGTCGAGCTGACCCTGCTGGTCGGCGTGCATGCGCAACGCCGTTTCCTCGGCGACCGGAGGCAGCGCACGCCGACCGAAACACGGCGCACATGGCGAGACCTCGAACCGGCGTTCTTGCCCTTGCCGCACCCGTCGCCTCGCAACATGTCGTGGATCCGGGCTCGTCCGTGGATCGAGCACGGGATGCTGCCCGAACGGCGGCTGAGGATTCATGCCATCCTCGACCACTGAGCCAACGCGGAGCGCACGATGCACACCTTTCACATCTACCGTTTCGACCCTGACGGCGATGCGCGCCCGCGCATGCAGACGGTGCCGTTCGAGGTCGGCGCCGAAGACCGCATGCTGCTCGACGTGCTGATCAAGCTGAAGGCACTCGACCCGTCCCTGAGCTTCCGCCGTTCCTGCCGCGAGGGCGTCTGCGGCTCCGACGCGATGAACATCAACGGCAAGAACGGGCTGGCCTGCCTGACCAACATGCGCAGCCTGCCGCAGACCGTGGTGCTCAAGCCGTTGCCTGGCCTGCCCGTGGTGCGCGACCTGTTCGTCGACATGACCGGGTTCTTCAAGCAGTACCACTCGGTCAGGCCGTGGCTGGTCAACGACGACCCGCCGCCCGAGCGCGAACGGCTGCAGACCCCGGTCGAGCGCGACGAGCTCAACGGCCTGTACGAGTGCATCCTGTGCGCCTGCTGCTCGTCGGCCTGCCCGAGCTTCTGGTGGAACCCCGACCGGTACGTCGGGCCGGCCGGTCTGCTGCAGGCCTACCGCTTCCTTGTCGACAGCCGCGACCAGGCCACCGGCGAGCGGCTCGATAACCTCGAGGACCCGTACCGCCTGTTCCGCTGCCGCACGATCCTGAACTGCGCTGACGTCTGCCCCAAGGGCCTGAACCCGGCGCTGGCGATCAGCCAGATCCGCGGCATGATGGCGCGCAGGGCGCTGTGAACGGCGGGCACGCCGTCATCCGGCGTGCAGGCGGACGTAGGCCCGGAAGTCCAGGCAGCTTTCCAGCAGGGCGCGCCGGTAAACGCTGCCGTAGCCGCTGCGGCGGCCGTCCCTGCCGCGCGCCACCGCGGCCCGGTACACCTGCAGCGTGGTGCGGGCGAAGGCGCGTGCGCCCTCAAGGCCATCCCGTGCCTCCAGGAAGTGCAGACGCCCGGCTTCGTGATGCACGGGCGTCAGCGGTGGGTTGAATCCGCGACGCCGGCGGGCGGTTGCGCAGCGGGATCTTCCGCCTTCGCCTCCTGGCCCCAGGTCATCCAGTCCTCGCCGAAGAGCTCGGACGGATGCGGCGTCGCGAGCGAGCCGTTGCCGCACATCAGCGCGTCGGCCGCGCAATAGCGGTCGCAACCCCAGCAGATGCGTTCGGGGTGGGCGGGAAGGACGGGAAAGGGCTTGCTCACGGCGCCACCCTGGCCAGCGCGACGAAGGCCCGCACGCCGCCGTCCACGCGCTGCACTTCGGCCAGCGTCGCGGCATCCAGCGGCGCATGCAGGTCGACCACGGCCGCACCCATGCCGCCGGCGGTTTCCAGGTGCAGCTGCGTGACGTTCAGGCCGGCGGCGGCCAGCACGCCGTTCAGGGCGGACATCACGCCGGGCCGGTCGTGGTGCAGGTGCACCAGGCGCGTGGCCGAGCGCAGCGGCCCGGCCGACAGCTCGGGCAGGTTGACGCTGCCGTGCACCGCGCCCAGCATCAGGTAGTCGCGCAGCTTCTCCGACACCTCGATGCCGAGGTTGCTCTGGGCTTCGACGGTGGAACCGCCGACATGCGGCGTGAGGATCACGTTGTCCAGCTCCCGCAAGGGTGATTCGAAGGTTTCGCTGCTCGACGCGGGTTCGACCGGGAAGACGTCGATCGCCGCACCGCGCAGGTGGCCATTGTGCAGCGCCGCGCACAAGGCATCGATGTCGACCGCATGGCCGCGCGCCAGGTTGACGAGCACCGCGTCGGGCCTCATCCGCGCCAGCCGCGCGGCGTCGATGAGGTGGCGCGTGCGCTCGGTCTGCGGCACGTGCAGCGTCACCACGTCGGCCTCCTGCAGCAGCGCGTCGAGCGAACCGGCCGGCCGCGCGTTGCCCAGCGGCAGGCGGGCCTCGACGTCGTGGAAGCGCACGCGCATGCCGATGGCCTCGGCCAGCAGGCCGGTCTGCGTGCCGATCTTGCCGTAGCCCACGATGCCCAGCGTCTTGCCGCGGATCTCGTTGGAGCCACGCGCATCCTTCAACCACTGGCCGCGCCGCGCGGCGGCCTGGCGCTCGGGGATGCGGCGCAGCAGGTGGATGGCGTGGCCGATGACCAGCTCGGCCACCGAGCGTGTGTTGGAGAAGGGGCCGTTGAAGACCGCCACGCCGCGCCCCGCACAGGCCTTGAGGTCGATGTTGTTGGTGCCGGTGCAGTAGGCGCCCACCGCCAGCAGCCGGGGCGCGGCGGCCAGCACGTCGGGCGTGAGCGCGGTGCGCGAGCGCAGCCCCAGCACCTGCACGTCGGCCAGCAGGCGCTTCAGTTCGTCGGCGCCGGGCGCGTGCTTCAGGCGCACGATCTCGGCGGCGGGCAGGGCCGACAGGATGGGGGTGGCGCTGGCGTGCACGTCTTCCAGCAGCAGGATGTTCAGGCTCATGTTTTTGCTCGGGGAAGGAAATTCTGCGGCCGGCGGGTTCACAGGCCCAGCGTCAGCTGGGCGGCTTCCGACATGCGGGAGCGGTCCCAGGGCGGGTCGAACACGAAGTCGACCGTGACCTCGGCCACACGCGGCAGCGCCAGCAGCTTGTCGGCCACCTCGCCCGCCAGGATCTCGCCCATGCCGCAGCCCGGCGCCGTCAAGGTCAGGCGGATCACCACGCGCACCTGCTCGGCGTCGACCGGCGTCACCTCGCAGCCGTAGATGAGGCCGAGCTCGACGATGTCGACCGGGATCTCGGGGTCGTAGCAGGTCTTCAGCGTCTGCCAGACCAGCTCGCGCACGTCGTCGACCGCGACGTCGGCCGGGATCACGGGGGCCTGCGGCGGCTCGCGGCCGATGGCGTCGGCGTCGCGGCCGGGCAGCCGCACGAGCTGGCCGTCGGCGACGAGCGTGAAGCTGGAACCCAGTGCCTGCGTCACCTGCGCCCACGTGCCCGGCGCCAGTTCAAGCGGCGTCCCGTCGGGCACACGCTCCACGCGCACCTGCCGGCGCACCAGCACGGCGTCGCGCTCGCGGGTCGAGGTCAGGCTCATCGGGGAAGCGCCGTGCGGCGCCTTGCGGTGCGGGCGCCTTCGGGCGGCCGGGCGGTGCTCATGACGTGGCTCCGGGTTCGGCGCCGGCGCCGGCGTCTGCGGCCAGCGCATGCATCAGCGCGTGCCAGCCGAGCAGCGCGCACTTGATGCGGCCGGGGTAGCGGCGCACGCCGGCTAGGCTGACGAGCTTGCCGAGCTGCGCCGCCTCGGGTTCGAGCTGGCCGGTGAGCACGGCGCGAAAACGCTGCTGCAGCGCCTGCACCTCGACCGTGTCGCGGCCGATCACGGCCTCGCTCATCATCGACGCCGACGCGATGCAGATCGCGCAGCCCTGGCCGTGGAAGCCGATGTCCTGCACCTGCTCGCCGGCCATCACCAGCTCGACCTGCAGGTCGTCGCCGCACTGCGGGTTGTGGCCGCGCGCATGGTGCGTGGGCGCGCGCAGCCGGCCGAAGTGGCGCGGCGCGCGCTTGTGCTCGACGACCACGTCCTGGTACAGCTCGTTCTCGGCGGCGCTTGCCGTCGTGTTCGGCAAGGCGGTCGTCGTCATCGCAGCACCTCCAGCGCCCGCGCCACGCCGGCCACCAGGCGGTCGACCTCCTCGGGCGTGTTGTAGAGCGCAAACGAGGCGCGCGTGGTCGGCCCGTGGCCCAGGTGGTCGAGCAGCGGCTGCGCGCAGTGGTGGCCGGTGCGCACGGCGATGCCACGCTCGTCGAGCAGCGTGCCGATGTCGTGCGGGTGCACGCCGTCGGCGACGAAGGAGACGATGGCCGACGGCGCCGCCTCGGGCGAGAGCACGGTGACACCGTGCAGCGCCGCCAGGCCCGCCACGGCCTGGGCGCGCAGCGCGCCGACGTGGCGGTCGATCGCGGCGCGGCCGATGCCGTCGATGTAGCGCGCCGCCGCGGCCAGGCCCACCGCGCCAGACACGTTCGGCGTGCCGCCTTCCAGGCGCGCCGGCAGGGCCGCCCAGCCCGCATCGGTGGCCGTCACCCACTCGACCATGTCGCCGCCCAGGCGCTGCGGCAGCAGGCGTTCCAGCGCCGCGCGCCGGCCGACGAGCGCGCCCGTGCCCATCGGCCCGTACATCTTGTGGCCCGAGAAGGCCACGAAGTCGCAGGCCAGCGCCGACAGGACGGGCACGTCGTGCGCGGCCACCTGCGCGGCGTCCAGCACGGTCAGCGCACCGGCATCGGCGGCCAGCGTCAGCAGCGCTTCGTAGGGCGGGCGCTCGCCGGTGGCGTTGGCGCAGGCGGTGACGGCGAAAACACGCGTGCGTGCAGTCAGCAGCGCCTTCAGGTCCTGCGGATGCAAGTGGCCCTGCGCATCGGGCCACAGCACGCGCAGCGTGGCGCCGCTGCGCCGGGCTGCGGCCTGCCAGGGCAGCAGGTTGGCGTGGTGTTCCAGGCCGCTGACGATGATCTGATCGCCAGGCTGGATCACGGACCGGCCGGGGCCGCCGTCCGACAGGCCCGCCGCGACGAGGTTCAGCGCCTCGGTGGTGCCCGAGGTGAACACGAGTTCGTGCGTGGCATCGGCGCCGACATAGGCCTTCAGCGTGGCGCGCGCCTGATCGAAGGCGTCGGTGGCACGCTGGCTCAGGGTGTGCACGCCGCGGTGGATGTTGGCGCGGGCCTGCTCGTCGAAGTGGCGCATCGCCGCCAGCACCGGCCGCGGCAGCTGGGTGGTGGCGGCGTTGTCGAGGTAGGCCAGCGGCTGGCCGTGCACGGTCTGCGCCAGCACCGGGAAGGCATCGGCCGCTGCGGCCAGCAAGCGGTGCTCAGCCATGGCCGGCCCCGCATGCAACCTGCCCGGCCGCGCCGGCCAGGTGGCGCGCCAGGCTGCGGCCGAGCCGCTCGTCGACGTCGAGCAGGCTCATCAGCTCGGGCAGGTCCAGGGCGCGCGCCAGCGCGGCGCCGGCCATGCCCTGCAGGATCAGCGCGCGGGCCTCGCGCTCGTCCAGGCCGCGCTGCCGGGCGTAGAACAGCGCGTCCTCGGGCAGGGCGCCCCAGGTGGCGCCGTGCGCGGCCTGCACGCGGTCGTGGTGGATCTCCAGGTGCGGGCGCAGCACCAGCCGGGGCTGGCCGGCGGTGGGGATACCGCTGAGCCGCTGCCGCGCCTGCGCCTCGTCGGCGCCGGGATCGATGCGGGTATGGGCGTTGGCCACGATGCGCGCGCTGCCGCTGCCCAGCGCCAGCACGTCGACGGCGCTGGCCGTGTGCGCCGCGCCGTGACCGACGCTCACCTGCTGCTCGAGGCTGCACGCGTCGGCGAGCAACACGCCTGCGGTGCGCGCCTGGGCCCGCTCGCCGGGCAGTTCGATCGCGCTGCGCTGCAGGTGGTAGCCGCAGCCCGAGGCCAGCAGGCCCTGGTGGTAGAGCGCAGCACGGTCCAGCCGCGCATGCACATGGTGGGCCACGCGGTCCTGCGCGCCCGGTGCGACGACACGCAGGTGGCGCAGCATGGCGCCGGCGCCCAGCCGCAGATGCAGGTGCATGTTCTGCACCAGCGCGCGCTGGCAGCCGATGACCGACATGGCCGAGTCGGCGTCGCGTTCGTGCACCTCGACCAGCACCACCTGCGCGCCAGGCTGCAGGTCGATCACCAGCATCGGTGCCTCGACCCCGGCGCGCGGCTGGTGGCGCAGCTGCAGCCAGACCGTCTCGTCGCGGCCGGCGCTGCGCCCATCCGACGCGGCGCCGATGTGCAGGCGCAGGCCCTGTCGCACCAGCGCGCGGTGCGCCCAGGCGAAGGGTGCCGCGTCCTCGTCGCCGGGCGCGGGCAGGCCCTTGAACAGTTCGGCGCGCTGCGCGGGGTCGCCCGCGTCGAGCCAGCGTGCGTCGACCCGGCCCGGCGGTGTCGAACCCATCGGGTGCAGCGTCCACCCGGCGCCGGCCAGCGGCGGCGCATCGCAGCCGCCGGGGTGCAGCGGCGCCGGTTCGCCCAGCCAGGCCTCGGCGGCCGGCGGCGGCAGGTGGCGGAAGGACTCCGCACGGCGCGGTATCCACGCGCCGGCGGCGATGCGGCTGCGGGCGGACAGGGCGTCGGCGCGGGCGCTGTCCATCTCAGGCCTCCGCCGCTTCGCGGGTTGGCGCGTGGGCATGTGCAAAGCCGGTGCGCGCGATGTCGCGCGCCAGTGCCAGCCCGCCCGTCTCGGCGATGCAGCCCTGGTCGAGCTTGAGCACGGCGTCGGGCGCCAGCGATTCGATCAGCTGCAGGTAGTGCGACACCACGACGAAGGCCGTGCCGCGGGCACGCAGGTCCTGCACCAGCCCGACCACGGCGCGCACGCCGTCGATGTCCATGCCCGAGTCGATCTCGTCCAGCACCGCCAGGCGCGGCTGCAGCAGGGCCAGCTGCAGCAGTTCGTTGCGCTTGCGTTCGCCGCCCGAGAAGCCGTCGTTGACGGGACGCGCCAGCATCGCCTCGGGCAGGCCCAGGCGCTTGGCGGCGGCGCGTGCGCTGCCCAGGAAGTCGAAGGCGTCGAGCGCCGGCTCGCCGCGCGCTTCGCGCACCGCATTCAGCGCCGTGCGGATGAACAGGTTGTTCTTCACGCCGGGAATCTCGGGCGGCGCCTGGAACGACAGGAACAGGCCGGCGCGGGCGCGCTGCTGCGGGTCCATCGTCAGCAGGTCCTGGCCGCCGAAGTGTGCCTCGCCGCCGCTGACCCGGTAGCGCGGGTGGCCGGCGAGCGTGAGGCCGAGCGTGCTCTTGCCGCTGCCGTTGGCGCCCATCAGCACCAGCAGCGCGCCGGCGGGCACGTCCAGCGTCACGGACTTCAGCACGTTGCGTTCGCCGACGTCGACACGCAGGTCACGCAGGCTGAGCAGGGGAGCGGGGGTGGTCATGGCAGATCCTTCAGTTGCGGCAAGGCGGGTCTTCAGCCGACGGCGCCTTCCAGCGACACGGCCAGCAAGGCCTTGGCCTCGAGCGCAAATTCCATCGGCAGCTCTTCCAGCACCGCCTGGCAGAAGCCGCCGACGATCAGCGCCGTGGCCTCCTGCGGCGCGATGCCGCGCTGCTGGCAGTAGAAGAGCCGCTCCTCGGAGATGCGGGTGGTGGTGGCTTCGTGCTCGACCACGGCGTCGTCGCGCGCGGCGTCGACGGTCGGAAAGGTGTGGGCACCGCAGTCCGGGCCGATGAGCAGCGAGTCGCACTGCGTGTGGTTGCGCGCGCCGCCGGCGGTGGGCGCCACGCGCACAAGGCCGCGGTAGCTGTTGTGCGCGTGGCCGGCGCTGATGCCCTTGGACACGATGCGGCTCGTCGTGTCGCGGCCCAGGTGGATCATCTTGGTGCCGGTGTCGGCCTGCTGGCGGTGGTTGGACACTGCGATCGAGTGGAACTCGCCGCGCGAGCCGTCGCCGCGCAGCACCACGCTGGGGTACTTCCAGGTGATGGCCGAACCGGTCTCGATCTGCGTCCACGCGATGTGCGAACGTTTTCCAGCGCACAGCCCGCGCTTGGTGACGAAGTTGTAGATGCCGCCGCGCCCCTGCGCGTCGCCGGGGTACCAGTTCTGCACCGTCGAGTACTTGATGTCGGCGTCGTCGTGCGCAATCAGCTCCACCACTGCGGCATGCAGCTGGTGTTCGTCACGCTGCGGCGCCGTGCAGCCTTCGAGGTAGCTGACCTGGCTGCCGGCCTCGGCGATGATCAGCGTGCGCTCGAACTGGCCGGTGTTGCGCGCGTTGATGCGGAAGTAGGACGACAGCTCCATCGGGCAGCGCACGCCCTCGGGGATGTAGACGAAGGAGCCGTCGGAGAACACCGCCGAGTTCAGCGCCGCGTAGAAGTTGTCGCCCGGCGGCACCACGCTGCCGAGATAGCGCTCGATCAATTCCGGGTGGTGCTGCACGGCGTGCGAGAAGGAACAGAAGATCACCCCCACCGCGGCCAGCTGCTCGCGGAAGGTGGTGCCCACCGAGACCGAGTCGAACACCGCGTCCACCGCCACGCCGGCCAGGCGCGCACGTTCGTGCAGCGGCACGCCCAGCTTTTCGTAGGTCTCCAGCAGCTTGGGGTCGACGTCGGCGAGGGACTTGGGCCCGTCCTGCAGCGACTTCGGCGCCGAGTAGTAGCTCAGCGCCTGGAAGTCGATCGGTGCGATCTGCAGCTGGCCCCAGGCCGGCGGCGCCATCGACTGCCAGCGCTGCAGCGCCGCCAGCCGCCAGTTCAGCAGGAAGGCTGGCTCGCGCTTGCGGCGCGAGATCGCCCGCACCGTGTCCTCGTCCAGGCCGGGCGGCAGGGCATCGGTGTCGACATCCGTGACGAAGCCGTGGGGGTAGGGCTGCTGCAGGGCCCGTTGCAGTGGCTCGGCTTGTTGCAGTGCAGGTGCGGCATTCATAGATGCATAGCGTATGCATCTTTAAGTCTTTCGGCTTGCGAACCCGTTCTAGACCCTGACGCAGACCCGGAGACCTTGCGCCTGCCGCCCCGGTGCGATGCCGAAGCGGCCGACGCCCAGGCCGGCGCGCGTCAGCTCAGCGTGGCCACGGCGGTAGCCAGGCATCCCCACGCGGCGAGACCCGCGCCGGCCGCGACCTGCACGACGGCCGCAGCCACGATGGCCTCGCGGGGGCGGCACATCGCCACGAGCCCGTGGTACGCCATGCCGCAGCTCAGCCCGAGACCGGCCAGCAACACCGCCGCAGGCGCGGCCATGCCAGGCAGCGCGAAGCCCGCCGCCGAGGCCCACAGGGGCAGCGGCGCCAGCGCAGCGAGCAGGCGCGCCTCGTGCAGCCCGAGAACCAGTGCGTAGGCGCCGGCGATGTGCCGGAACAGCCGGCCAGCCGCCGCCACCGAGGCCAGTTCCGCCAGCAGGACCAGCATCGACAGTTCACCCCAGGGTCGGCTGCCGGCGCTGAAGTGAGACGGGCCGATCGTGCCGGCCAGGTAGAGGACCGCGGGGGGCAGCAAGGCGACCGGCAGCACGAGCTGCAGAAACAGGCGCCACCCCCGAGGGCGAGCGCGCAGCAGTTCGGGCCAGCCGCGCTCGGCGGACAGCGGCAGGGCAGCCAGGGTCGACAGGTCCATTGCGCAGCGCGTGGACACGGTGGGCCACAGCGGCGAAGAGTATCACAGCATGATACAAACACGCATGCCTCCACGAACGCCGAGAAGGTCGCCGGCCACCCCGTCCGCAGCACCGGGCAAACACGACTACGAGCGCCTGTCGGACTTCCGGCACCGGCTGCGGCAGTTCCTGCGCGCCAGTGAGCTCACCTGCCGCGCGCATGGGCTCACGGCACTGCAATACCAGTTGATGCTGCACGTGGTCGGCTTTCCGGGCCGGTCGTGGGCGACGATCGGCGAACTCGCCGAGCGCCTGCAGGCCCAGCACCATGGTGTCGTCGCGCTGGTGGACCGCTGCGTGGCGCTGGGCTGGCTGGCGCGTCACCCGGGCCGGGAGGACGGCCGTGTCGTCGAGATCCATCTGCGGCCCAAGGGCGAACGCCTGTTGGCCCAGGTGGCGGGTCTGCACCGCGACGAGCTGCACCGGCTGCTCGGTGGCTTCTCGCCTGCAGCGCCGGGGCGGGGTGCGCCGTGACGCGGCCGCGGCGTCACACGCCAGCCCCGTGGGCCCTGCACCGCGCCCGCGGCTTCAGCCCCGCGCCATGCAGTTGACCATCCAGCGCACGCCGAACCGGTCGGTGAAGCTGCCGAAGTAGGCGCCCCAGAACATGTCCTGCATCGGCATGTCGACCCGGCCGCCCGCGGACAAGCCGTTGAACAGCCGGTCGGCCTCGGCACGGGTGTCGGGCTCCAGGTTGATGTGCACCTGGTTGCCGGGCGTGACGGTGAAACCCATCGATTCGGGGGCGTCGGTGCCCATCAGCCAGTGGCCGCCCAGGATCTGCAGCTCGACGTGCATGACGAGCATGCGGTCGGCCTCGGCCAGCGGCGGCTGGCCCTCGCAGGGCGGCATGCCGCCGAAGCGGTGGATGGGGCCGTTGAAGTCGCCGCCGAAGACCGAACGGTAGAAGCCGAAGGCCTCTTCGGTGCAACGCGGGAAGTTCAGATAGGTGCTGACGCGGGCCATCGTGGCCTCCTCTTCCTCATCCGCGTGACCCCGGGCGCACGCCACCCACTGCAGGCCACGATGATGCCGCCGAGGGCGGTCGCCGGGGCCGCGCCATGTCCCGGGTCTACCCGGGTCACCCCCAGCTTGCCGCGCCGGCCTTGCCAGCGCGGTGCTGCCGTGGCCAGAATGCCGCGCCATGAAGACACCCGCGCTGGTTCTCGTCGTCGGCGCCACTGGTGCACTCGGCCGCCCGGCCGTGAAGCTGCTGCGCGAACGCGGCGTGGCAGTGCGTGCGCTCAGCCGCCACCCGGCGCAGGCCGTCGACCTGGCCGCGCTCGGCGCCGAGATGGTGGCCGGCGACCTGACCGATCCCACCTCGCTGCAGCGCGCCTGCCGGGGCGCCACGCGCGTGCTGGCCTGCGCGCACGGGATGCTGGGGCGCGGCCGCTGGCGATCGCAAGCGGTGGACGATGCCGGCCATCGCGCGCTGCTCGCCGCGGCGCGCGCTGCAGGCGTCGAACGTTTCGTCTACACCTCGGGCATGGGCGTGCACGACGGCCACCCGATCGACTTCTTCCGCACCAAAGCCGCCATCGAAGGCGCCGTGCGAGACAGCGGCATGGCGTTCGCCATCCTGCGCCCCAGCGCCTTCATGGAACACCACGTGCACGAGTTCAACGGCAAGGCCGTGCTCGCCAAGGGCAAGGCGCAGCTCATCGGGCCGGGCACCAAGCCGCGCAACTTCGTCGCCGGCAGCGACGTGGCGCAGTTCGCCGTGCGCGCCCTGCTCGACGAGCCGCTGCCCTTCACGTCGCTCGACATCGGCGGCCACGACCACTTCAGCGGCCTGGACATCGCGCGCCTCTACGCACAGGCCGCCGGCATCGAGCCGCGCGTCTCGCACCTGCCGGCCGGAGTGGCGGCCGTGCTCTCGGCGCTGGCGCGGCCGCTGCACCCGGGCCTGGCGCGCGTGATGCGCCTGATGAGCCTGCCCGACGACGCCTTCGACGAGCGTTTCGACGGTGCCGCCGCGCTGGAAGCGCGCTTCGGGCTGCGCCTGAAGCGCGTGCCGGAATTCGTGCGCGAACAGGTCGCCCTGGCCGGCCGCACGCCCGCGCACTGACGCACGGCCCGGCACGCGCCTCAGGCGGCCCCGCGCCGCGCCCAGCGCCGTTCCCAGGCGTCGAAGGCCCATTGCACAGCGACCGCCAGCAGCGCCGCAGGCAGGGCGCCGGCCAGCATCAATTCACGGTCGTTGACGGCCAGCCCGGCGACGATGCGTTCGCCCAGCCCGCCGGCGCCGACGAAGGCCGCCACCGTGGCCGTGCCGACGTTGATGACGGCGGCCGTCTTGACGCCCGCCAGCAGCATGGGCGCGGCCAGCGGCAGCTGCACCTCGCGCAGCACCTGGCGCGGCTTCAGGCCCAGCGCCAGCCCGGCCAGCGACAGCCCCGCCGGCACCCCCGTCAGGCCGGCGTGGGTGTTGCGCACGATGGGCAGCAGCGCGTAGACGAAGAGCGCCAGCAGCGCCGGCACGAAGCCGATGACACCCAGCAGCGCGATCAGCACCGCCAGCAGCGCCAGCGAGGGCACCGTCTGCAGCACACCCACGGCACCGAGCAGGCCACCGGCCCAGCGCGGGCGTCGCCAGGCCCACACGCCCAGCGGCACACCGACGACGACGGCCAGCAGCACCGAGCCGAAGACGAGCCCCAGGTGCTGCAGCAGCAGGCGGCCGAGGTCGGGCGCGAAGAGGCGCGCGACGACGCCGGGGCGGCCCGCGTCGGCCACCATCGGCGCCCCGGCCGACGCGGCCGACGCGGCCGCAGCCGGCCCCGGCCCGGCCGCGCTGCCGCCGCGCGCGGCCAGGAAGCGCCGCGCCACTTCGGCAAAGCTCAGCCCGTCGATCTCGACCTGCGCGTTCAGCCGCACCATCGTCGCCTCGTCCAGCCTGCCGGCCAGCGCCTGCAGCGGCGCGGCGTCGACGGCCGCGCGCATCAGCAGCACGGCGTCGTAGCGCGGGAAGAAGGCGCGGTCGTCCACCAGCACGCGCACGGCGCGGCGGCCGAGCTGCGCGTCGGTGCTGTAGACGTCGATGAGGTCGACCTGCCCGGCCTCCAGCGCCGCGTAGGCCAGCCCGTGGTCGAGCGCGGCGCCCGGCGTCAGCGCCAGGCCGTAGGCCTTGCGCAGCGCCGGCCAGCCGTCGGCGCGCTGCTGGAACTCGTGCGACAGGCCGGCCTTCAGCGCGCCGGCGGGCAGCCGCGCCAGGTCGCTGATCGAGCGCAGCGCCAGTCGCTCGGCCACGCTCTCGCGCACCGCCAGCGCGTAGGTGTTGTTGAAACCCAGCGGCACCGCCGCCTTCAGGCCGCGCGGCGCCAGCCAGGTGTTCAACTGTTCGAGCGACGGGTTGGCGGCGGCCGCGTCCGTGCGCTTGAGCAGTTCACGCACGATGGTGCCGGTGTATTCGGGGTAGACATCCACCGCGCCGCTGGCCAGCGCCTGCTCCAGGATGCCGGTGTTGCCCAGGCCGGGCCGGTGTTCGGCGGCCACGCCGGCCTGCTGCAGCGTCTGGCGCACGATCTCGCCGAGCACGTAGCTCTCGGTGAAGCGCTTGCTGCCCACCACCCGCGGTGCATCGGCGGCCTGGGCCAGCGTCGTCGTCAGGGCCAGCAGCCAGGCGGTGAACAGGCGTGTCATCGGGCCGATTCTGCGCGGCGCGGCGCGGCAGCGCTCGGCGCCGGCCGCGGTCAGCCGGCAACGACGACGCGGTTGCGCCCCTGGCGCTTGGCCTCGTAGAGCGCGGCATCGGCCGTCCGCAGCCAGGCGTCGACATCCTGCCCCGGCACCAGCGCGCCGACCCCGATGCTCACGGTGACGGTCTGGCCCGGCACCAGTTCGGCCTGCGCCACGCGCTGGCGCAGTTCCTCGGCCACGCCCTGCGCCGCCGCGAGGCCGATGCGCGGCAGCAGCAGCACGAATTCCTCGCCGCCGGTGCGGAACAGCAGGTCGCCGCCGCGCTTGCGCGCGCCGATGGCCGTGACCAGGCGGCACAGCACGTCGTCGCCCACGGCATGGCCGTGTTCGTCGTTGATGCGCTTGAAGTGGTCGATGTCGATGGCCAGCAGCGCATCGCCCACGGCCGCCCTGCCGGCCGGTGCCGCGCGCTGCGCCAGGTGCTGCTGCAGGTGCTGCTGCAGGTGGCGGCGGTTGTAGGCGCCGGTCAGCGGGTCGGTGATGGCCTGCGCCACCAGCGCACGCTGCAGTTCACCGACGACGTTGAGCACGACGTTGATCATGATCAGCACGAAGCCCAGCGACATGAAGACCCGTGCCGCCAGCGGCCAGCCCAGAGACACCGTGCTGGCCGCCGTGACCGAGCCCAGCAGCACCAGCCCCAGCACCATCGCCAGGCCGCGTGGCAGCACGAAGAAGAACATGAACAGCGCCGGGTAGGCCCAGACGACGCCGTTCAGGCCCTGCGCGAGCACCGAGGCGCAGGCGCCGCCGACCATGAGCACGGCCATGAACCAGAAAGGCAGCGGCGGCTTGCGACCCCGCTTCAGGGCCTGGAAGTTCAACAGCATCGCGCTGACGAGAACCACGTTGACGGCGAACATCGGCCAGTTCGCGCCCGCCAGGTGCAGCAGCGCGAACGGCGCAAGGGCCAGCGCACCCAGCAGGCTGAAGTTCTGCCGGATGCGGTTGCGATGCGCGGCCAGCGCATCGTCGTCGGTGTTCAGCGCACGGCGCGCTCTGGAAAGCAGTTCCACCCGGCGGATTTCGGCCTTGCGGCCGGCCAGTTGAGCCGGCGGCCGGGCCCGCGTGCCGGCCGTGTGACGAAGTGTTCGTCAATGCGGCCCGCGGCGGGCCCTTGCCGCGCGCG
>Ga0154020_10002762_pt1 | contig 21367 bp, 4 predicted proteins | sample Klosneuvirus_201_FD_109709 | JGI IMG/M metagenome (GOLD analysis project Ga0154020, IMG submission 109709) | Active sludge microbial communities from wastewater, Klosterneuburg, Austria - Klosneuvirus_20160825_MG | ecosystem: Engineered > WWTP > Aerobic digester > Activated sludge | place... | reverse complement strand
TTTGAACTAAATTTGAAGTGTGAAATTGGGTATAAATAGAAAAGCCGTTGGACTGCTAATTATAGTAGCATTTACGCTTTTTCCATTTAAAATATTTTGTGAGGATGAGATTAAAACTGCGAATGAATCACTTTCAATTTATGAATACGATTCACATAACGACTGCCCTTTTTGTGATATAAACTTTTATCACGACCTTGAAAATCCGGAGAGTTTAAAATTTGATTTATTTTCATTAGCTACTTTAAAGGAAGTAAAAATAGTTACATCAAAATCTGTTTCCATTTGCATTTCCAATGGGAACAAAAGCCCCCCTTCTGTTTTTTAGAAATCTGAATTTTTTTGTGAGCCCAAGGCTTATCATTGCTCAGTATCTCAACGATACTCAAAGATTTACTTTAAAACATTTTGAAATCAAGATCCCTATTTTTACTAATTATTATCTGTATTTGCTGCATTCACAAAACGGAAGGGCAAAATTTTATACTTAAAGGAACCATAAAAGATAGTTTAACAAGGGAAGTGTTACCCTATGCAACTATTTATAATATTACCGCAAATATGTCCACTCTTTCCAATGCTTTAGGAAAATTTAACATACCTATTGTTTCAGGAAAAAATGAGCTGCGTATTACCCATGTGGGTTGTGACCCCAAGCATTTAGTAATAGAGAGCTTAAGCAATTGGGATACAATAATTTTAATTGCACATCATCAACATGAACTTGATGTTGTTTTAATCACCGGCGAAAAGGGTAAATTGGTAAACTTGGAAAAGGATAAAATTGAATATGAAGACATTATGATTTCCGGAACTAAGCCTATTGGCTCCATTTTAGATAAAATTTCCGGAGTTAATACTCTTAAAACCGGATTTACAATATCAAAACCAATTATTCAAGGGATGTATGGAAGTAGAGTGGTAGTATTAAATAATGGAGTAAAACAGGAAGGTCAACAATGGGGTAGTGAACATGGTTTAGAAATTGACCCTTATAACACATCTATAATCAGGCTTGTAAAAGGAGCCGAAGCATTAAGATATACAGGAGATGCTATTGGTGGTGTTTTACTTGCCGAACCCATTAAATTTTCCGGTACGGATTCACTTATTTCTACCTTAATATTTACAGGAACTGACAATGGAAGATCGGGAAACATTAGTGCCTCCATATCCAAAACCACCTTTAATCGTAAATTCGGATTGATGGGCATTAGATTGCAAGGAACTTTAAAAAGAGGTGGCGATTTAAATACTCCTGACTATTATTTGCCAAATACAGCTATGCTTGAAAAAAATGCAAGTTTAGGATTACAGATTATTCAAACAAAACGCCATCAGTTGGATTTGTTTTCAAGTTGGTATTCATCAAAATTCGGCATATTGACTACCTCCCATATTGGAAATTTAACAGATTTAAATAAAATATTGGATAAAGACTATACTCATCCGGTAGGGAAATTCTCATATACCATTGGGCGACCTTTTCAAAACACCAACCATTCATTATCACGCGCTAAATGGGGAACTCGTTTTTCTTCAACCCTCAATTCAGAGTTGGTTTATGGTTACCAGCTAAATTTACGTAAGGAATACGATAGTCATAATTATTTCAACAACAGTGCACCTAGTCTCGATCTTAAATTGCAAACCCACCAATTAGATTATTTTCTCTCAAAAAATTTTAAAAAAGGTTGGAATCTTAAAACCGGTATAAGTCTTGTTTCTCAAAGCAATCAATACAAAGGGCGATATTTTATACCGAACTATCTTAAAAAAGAAGGCTATCAATTTTCTATTTTGCGCAGCAAGTACAAAAAAAGCGAGTTTGAATTTGGGTATAGAGTAGGCGGCTTAAAATTGGATGTATATAAATGGGAAAATGATATAATCAGTCATTACCAATTAAATTTTAAAGGCTTATCCTGGCATGCAGGCTGGTTATATAAATTAAATCACGATTGGCAACTAGCACTCAATGCAGGCAATGTTTGGCGAAGTCCAAATATTAGCGAACTTTTTAGCGAAGGTTTGCATCATGGTGCTGCAGCTATTGAATATGGAAATAATTTACTGAAGCCCGAACATGCCATATCGGGCAACTTTACAATAAAATACAAGCATAACAAAACAATATTTGAAGGAGAATTTTTCGTTAAAAAAATCAAAAATTACATATACCTCAATCCAAAATTACCGGCTGAATTAACTATAAGGGGAGCGTTTCCTACATTTGTTTATATTCAAACCGATGCTCTTTTTTATGGATTGGACTTTTTGCTTGTGCAACAGCTTACTAAAACGCTTACTTTTACAGAAAAAGGAGGGCTAATTCATGCAATGGATCTATCATCAGATCAATTTATAAATGGAGTACCTCCTTTTAGGTTTGAGCATGGCCTCCAATATAAAACCGGAGATTGGAAATTGGTAAACCAAGCTAAATTTAATATGTCGGCAGTACAAGCACTAAAACAAAACAGATATACCCAAGCAACCGACTATCAGCAACCTCCCGAAGGATACATTATACTTAACGCCGGTTTCAGCTTATCATTTAAGCACAATCAAAACATTATCTTATTTTTGAATGTCGACAATTTGCTTAATAAAAGTTATAGAAATTATTTAAACCGCTTCAGATATTTTAGCGATGAATTAGGCAGAATGACAACCTTAGGAGTATTTCTTACATTTTAAAAATCAATAAAAACAAAAATATGCAAACATCAATTTTCAAAAAAATCCTTTTCTTTTCATGCTTTTTAGCACTTGTTTTAGTTATAAATAGTTGCGATGACACCACTACACCACCCTTGCCTTCAAACGATGAAGAATTAATTACCTCAGTTAAGGTTGAATTAAAAGATTCGGCAACCGGACAGATATTAAATTATTACTTTAGGGATTTGGATGGAGAAGGTGGCAACCCTCCTACTCAATGGGACACCTTGGTACTTTTACCTAATCGAACCTATTATACTGTAGTTAGATTCCTTAATGAATCCAATCCAAATAATATCATCAATGTTTCTACAGAGATAAAAAATGAACAAACCAATCACATCATTTGCTATAAAGAATCAAGCACCGGCACAATAATAACTCGAACCGACAGTGATGGTTTATACCCATTAGGACTTGAATCGAAATGGGTAACCGGAAGCATTTCTAATGGTGACATTACCATAACTCTCAAGCATCAGCAAGGAATAAAAAACGGATCCTGCGACCCGGGTGAAACCGACGTAGAAGTTAAGTTTCAGTGTAAGATAAAATTGTAGGCGTTTAAAAACCCCCATTTATTTTAGTCCAATGCTTCAAGCAGGATTGATGTCTTTGTATTAGCCTAGGTTAGTTATATAAAGCTTTGATCAGCCAATTTTAAAAGTTGTTTTAGTCTACCTTCTCAGCAAGTTTCTACTTTAATCCAGCATTAATGATGCATAAAAAAATTAAAAGTAAAAGAATGTTTGGTTAGTCCGTTGCACACTCTGCTTCGTCTATTGCTGCTCTATTCACAACAGCACATCTTCACCTTTTTGACTTGGCTAACATGCAAACTTCAATTAACAGTAGGCAGTACATTAAAAACATTTGTGCTGTATGACTTTTCTCATACAATTTTCGTAGATTTTAAGGTTATTTTGCCTCGAAAAAACTGTGAATTCGTTTTTTTATTTACTTGTTTTTTTATTAGTTTCGTTGTACTACGCCCAATTACTTAAATTATTGCCCTGTTATGAAAAAAATACTACATAATCTCGTCATTATCATTTCCTTATTTACCGCGCTGTTGATCACATCAACAACTTTAAATGCACAAACATTTGACACAACTCTGTTTGATTACGACTTGTATTCAGGTTGTGAAGCTTGCGGTGATGATATAACCTATGGCACTGAAACCTATGACAGTATTGAAGATGCTACAAGTCCCGGAATATATATTGCGGATCTTAAAATAAAGGTAAAACTTTTTTCATGCTATTCCGGATCGTTGGATCTTTACTTAAATGGCAATTTGGTGGGCACAAAAACTGCAACCTACAATTGCAGTTGCAATGCATGTGATTCATTAATTTACAACGTTTCTGCGTTGGATATTTCCAATTACTACAAATATGGTCAACGCAATTATTTTAAAATCAAATCAAGAAGCAACTCTTTACTATATTTTGATCGTACCATTATTTATCGAACTCTTTTAAAAAGGGTAAACTATGATGCTGCACTTGAATCAATTGATTCACCGGCAGTATACGCATGCAAGGGCCTACAAAATATAGTGGTTAAAATCAGAAATGATGGTAAAAAACAATTTACCGGCGTTGACTTAAATTGGAAATGGAATGGCATTACTCAAACAACAGCAACGTATTCAGGCACTTTGGATACATTAAAAGGCTCAGGAAATAATTTTTCTCAATTCACTTTGGGTTCCAAAACGATAAATGTTGGCAAACAAGATACTTTGCAAGTTTGGGTAAGTGATCCGGGTGGGGTTCATGACTCAACCAATTTTAATGATACGCTTTATTATATAATTAATGGAAGTTATCACGATACAATTACCGTTGGCGGAACATCTCCTGATTTTACCGGTATTCAGGATGCTATTGATGCATTAATGACTTCAGGTATTTGTGGCCCAACCTTTATTAAAATTCGGCCGGGCACTTATTCTGAACAGCTATTTATAGGAAAAATTCCGGGCAGTAGTAAATCAAATACAATTACTATTTTACCTTCTACAAACGACAGTGCATCGGTGGTTATTAACTATTCGGCAAACAGTACCAATCAATTTGTAATAATGTTGGATAATGCCGGATTTCTGCAATTTTACAAATTAACTATTGAAGCATTAAATTCTACATACGGGCAAATTATTTCAATATCAAATAATTTGGATGATGTAACCTTCAGAAATTGTCATTTTGACGGTATAAATACTTCAAACACATCTACACGATTGGCTCTGGTTTTCCGTTCGTATAACTCGCCAACAAATAGAACTGAAAATTTACATTTTTTAAATACGCGCTTTTCAAATGGATCCTATGGGGCATATCTTTCCAATGCTTATTCAAACTATGCCAATGGAATGGTAATTAAGAATTGCACCTTTGAAAATCAGTATTATTCAAACCTTACCATTTTTAATATAAGTAATACTACTATTCAAAATAATTATTTAGAAAGGAATAATTCATCCTTATACTATGGTAATGGTATTCAATTACAATATTCATATGATTCTTTAAATATTTCGTATAACAAGATAATCCAAAGGCAGGGAGGATATGGCCTTTATTTATATAGCATAAATGGAAGTTCCAATAAAACATGCTTAATTGGTAATAATCAAATTTCGCTTAAATCAAATAACTACAACTACTATGGCATTTATGGAGCTTACCTTTATTATTGTGATTTTGTTTTTAACAGTGTTTATAATAACACGTCGTACAACACAAGTTCGGCTTGTCTTTATTTGACCAATGGTGAAAACAACAGGCTTCTTAACAATAATTTTCAAAATGCAGGTCTGGGAACTGTCTTTAACATTAACAACTCTTCTCAAATTGAACTAAGACAATCCAATCGAAATAACTTTTACAATGGAGTTAATGGATTGGGGACGGTTTATAATCATTCAATTAATACAATCTCTGATTTACACAAAATCCAACTTGATTCCAATTCAGTGAGTGTTAATCCAAATTTTAGTGCATATGATGATCTTCATGCTTATGGTGTTGACTTGGATGGAAATGCCAAACCATATAACGGATTAGCTCTGGACCAAGATAAGCAAACCCGCAGTAATACTACTCCTGATATTGGGTCCGATGAATTCAGATTGCTCTCATTGGATGCAGGTATATCTGAGGTTAATCAAACACTTTCGGGAAACCAATGTTTAAAAGTAGTTTTAAAGAATTTTGGAAGCTCAACACTTACATCTGCCAAAATTGATTGGAAAATTAACGGTGTTTCAAAAACCCAATATAGTTGGTTAGGTTCGCTCGCTAAAGGCGACACAGATATTATTTGCTTAGGAAATCTTAATTTTAAGGCCGATAGTTTATACCAACTTAAAGTTTGGTCTTCAGCTCCAAATGCCGGCACCGATTCTGTTAACTCTAACGATACCTTAATAACCCAATTTTATCCTGCAATGAGTGGTGTATACACAATTGGAGGCAGTAGTCCAGACTTTTCAACATTTGACTCAGCGGTTATTGCACTTGAAAAGGCCGGAGTAATAGATTCAGTCTATTTTAAAGTGAGAGATGGTGTATATACAGAACAAATTGAAATCAATAGTTTCAAAGGACCAAACAAGAAAAACGCGGTAATTTTTGAATCAGAAAGTAAAGACAGGAAAAAAGTAACTTTACAATATGCACTTACAGACTACTATACAAATTATGTAGTAAGTTTAAATGATGCGAAGGGTGTAAGCTTTCGCAATATAACTTTGTCCAATACAGGAAATTCATATGGAACTGTAGTTAAAATACAAAATTTTTCATCCCATATAACATTCGAAAACAATACTCTTCAAGGAGCAGACTCTCTTTCGAATGATTTTTATAAAGCATTGATGGTTTGTGAAAACAATTCAGGCCATGATATTGATTTTACAGGTAATACATTTTATAGAGGAGCCTATGGTTTTTATTTTTATGGAAATTCAGACCAAAGAGATGTCGGGCTTATTATTCGTAACAATATATTCACAGAACAAGGGTACAGCCCTGTGGAATGTGCTTATGTAGATAATATAGAAATTTCTAATAATCGGATAACAAATTTTAAGAATAACAATTATTACGGTCTTCAGTTAGGAGAAATTAATGGTGAATGTGAGATTTTTAACAATCAAATAATTTTAGAAGGAAATAATTTTGAATATGGAATGAGAATAAATGAGTACTCTTCCAATTTTGATACTTTGCAAGTGTATAATAATTTTATCTCTATTTCCGGAAATAGCAATGGGAAAGGGTTGTATTGCAGCTACCTGAGCCCAGCTAAAATTTCCTATAATAATATTCTAAATCAATGTACCGACTCAAATAATTTGTCAGCCGCATTTTATATGTATTCAGGTGAGTATAAATTATTTAATAACAACTTTATTCATACCGCTAATGGTTTTGCCCTCTATAATGATTATGTGTATGATATTGAATCAGACCATAACAATCTTTATAGCAGTGGTACTAAATTTATATATTGGGACGGAACTGATTATGGTGACCTGTCGGATTACCAATCAAGTGAAGGTTGGGATCTTAATTCCTTATCAATTAATCCTTTGTACTCATCATCTTCAAATTTGCATGTTAATTCAACCACGCTTAATGCAAAAGGTAAACCCGTGGCTGGAATAACCAAGGATATAGATGGTGAAACCCGAAACTCAACAACTCCCGACATTGGTGCAGATGAATTTACCCCGCTAGCTAATGATGCAGGCGTATATCAAATTATTAGTCCCGGTAATGGTTTCAAACCCGATACAGTAGAGCTGGAAATATCCATATTTAATTTTGGAACAGACACTATTAAACAAGTTACTGTTCAAATGATGGTAAATTCAGATACCATTTCAAGAAAATTAATTAATAGAAATATTCCTTCAGGAGACACCATCCGGGTTAAGATGGGTGAATACATATTTAAGGCCGACAGTGTATATGACATTGCAGCCTGGACTAATTTACCTAATGGAATTACAGATCTAAAAAAATCGAATGACACATTAAGGAGGTTAGACGCCCGCCCTGCAATGACAGGCATTTACACAATTGGAGGTACAAATCCGGATTTCCCAACATTTAAGGCAGCCGTTGAAGCACTAAAAAATAATGGAATGGTTGACACTGTTACTTTTAATGTTAGACAAGGTACTTATACTGAGCAATTAATTATACCTCCAATTACAGGTGCCGATCATCGTAATAGTATTATTTTTCAATCGGAGGATCTTGATACAGGCAAGGTTACCTTAGAATTTTCATCAACGTTATATGATAGTAATTATGTTGTATTTTTAATGGGTGCCGACGGAATTACATTCCGCCACATCAAGTTAGTTTCCAATTCGCCTAATGGATACAATACTATAATTAACCTAAGACTCAAAGCCAAAAATAACACAATAGAACATTGTGTATTAGAAGGACCTAACACAAATAACAACAGCTCCTATAATTCATTGATATACTCTTCAGAGGATGCAGATGACAATTTGTGGATTAAAAATAATGAATTTAGAGCAGGCGATTACTCTATTTATTTGTCTGGTTACCCTAATAATCCACCCTACGATGTTTTTGAAAACGGGCTTGAAATCACCAACAATAGATTTTTAAACCCCAGCTATACCGCTATCTATGCCTATTACTTTGACACAGTAATCATTTCCGGAAACTATATTTATATGGATAAATATACCTATGGGTATACAACGCAATTTCAAAATTTAAAGCGATATGAAATTACACACAATACCTTTGATTTGCCCTTAGGTTATTATGCATGTTATCTGTACGATTGTGGAAATGGATCATTCAAGCATAGAAGTCTATTTGCAAATAATACCATAAATTCTTTAACATCATCCACTTCAAACTATGGTGTTTATATGTACTATAACTATTATACTGATTTTATCCATAATACTATACGGATAGAAAATCCTACTTATACAGGATATCCAATTATGGCTTATAGTTCTTCCGGAAATGGATTTTATAACAATATTTTTGCCAATTATTCAAATGGCCCGGCATACTATTTTAGCTCATCATCATTCGACAAAATAAGCAATAACGATATTTTTACAACAGGCGCCTCCCTAGTATATAATGATGGCACAAACTATAGTAATTTAACTGATTGGCAAGTTTCAACAAATAATGATTCATTTAGTTTTGCTACCGATCCATTATTTAAATCAACATCTAATTTACATGTAAGGGAAGTTAATTTAAATGGTACTGCCAGGTACTTTAAACTAACACCTTTGGATATGGACTATGAAGTAAGAGATACTTTGAAACCTGATATTGGGGCAGATGAATTTAACCTTCCTCCAAATGATGCCGGAATATCTGCTGTGGTTGTTCCATTTAAGCCATTTGCAGCAGACACTTCCAATGTTAAAGTTGTATTAAAAAATCATGGGGGTAATACACTTTACATAGCAGATATCTATTGGAATTTTAACGGAGTTAGCCAAACCAAATACGCATGGGCCGATACACTTGCCGTTGGTGACACAGTTCATGTTAACATCGGTGTAAAAATTTTTAATAGGGATAGTGCATATTCAATAAAAGTTTGGACCTCACAACCCAATGGTACCGGCGACAGTGTAAACTATAATGATACAATAGAAGTATTTAACCAGTATCCGGCATTGTCAGGCGTATATACAATTGGTGGTGCCTCTCCTGATTTTAATACATTTAACGATGCCGTAACAGCTTTAAAAAGGGGCGGTATAATTGACTCGGTGCGATTTGATGTTAGAAATGGTACTTATAATGAACAAATATCTATTCCATTAATTGCGGGAGCCAGTAGAGAAAATGCTATTATTTTTCAAAGCGAATTGATGGACAGTAGTAAGGTAATACTTATTGGAACAGGAACTTATGCAGAAAACTATACTATAGAATTGGATAGCGCAAATGGAGTTACTTTCCGATATTTAAGTATTAGATCAGACCAATTTAATTTATATTATAATAATGTTTTCAGGATTTTAGGCCCATCCAAAAATATTAATATTCACGATTGTAATTTGAAGGGGAAACCGAATTCTACCTCATCAGATGAATCTATTATACAAATTAATAATGTCAATTCAAGTCTACCTTCTTTTGATGAAATCAATATTTACAACAATAGGTTTGACAGAGGTGCTTTTGGAGTATACTGTTATGGTTATTCGAATGTTGGTTATGGTAAAAACTTAAATATTTACAGCAACAACTTTGAAAATCAGTATTATATGGGCTTGTACCTCTATTACACCAATAATTTTACAGTAAAAAATAATCAGATTTATCATACAACCCCTCAGTATAGCAACGGCTATGGAATAAGAGCCCATTATTGCAATGAAGGGTATGAAATTACCGGCAACACTCTTTATAACATGGATTATTATGGGGTGTATTTATATGAATGTGTTGGTCGAAATCAGGACACAGCGCTGTTTGCCAACAATTTTATACATGTAAATACAAACAATTCGGTGTATGGTGTACTAAACTATTATAGCTCTTATCTTAATTTTACAAATAACAATATACACTTAACAAGTAGCAACAGTAACTCATATACTGCATCATTTTATTCTTCTTCAAACACTTTTGTACACAATAATAACTTTGTACATTCAGGAGCAGGGTTTGCTTTGTATGTTAATGGTTCACTTACCTCTTGTAATTTTAATAATTTCTTGAGTAATGGAACCAACCTCAATTATAGAAACACTAATTACACAACTTTAAGTAATTGGCAATCAGGCACAGGCTACGACAGCAAGTCAATAAATGTTGATCCCGAATATGTAAGCAATACCGATTTGCATGTGAGAGCTGTAGATCTTGATGCAAAAGGCAGAAACATTAAATATTTAATAAATAAAGATATTGATGGTGAACTTCGTGATACATTGACACCTGATATTGGAGCCGATGAATTTGATATTCCTGCAGCAAATGATGCCGGGGTTTTATCATATTCCTCTCCTGTAACACCCTTTGCTCCCGGAATAAACAAAGTTGTAATCAAAATCAAAAACCATGGTTCTGATTCATTAAAATCAGCAACAATACATTGGAAGGTAAATGGTACATCTCAGGCTAACAAAAGCTGGACCGGAAAGTTAAAATCAGGTCAATCGGATACAGTTACTATTGGTACATTTAATTTTGGCTCAGGCAAAAAACATGATCTTGTATTTTGGACTACCCTGCCCAATGGTGTGGCAGATACTACTAACTACAACGATACCTTAATTAAAAAAGACGTATATCCCGGCTTGAAAGGTATTTACACAATAAGTGGGACTTTACCGGATTATGCCAATTTAAATGATGCATTTACAGCATTAAAAATAGGTGGATGTATAGACACTGTGTGGTTTAAAATTAGAACCGGAACTTACAATTACAACTTGACTCTTGAAAATTATATAGGTTCAAGTTCAAAACGACCGGTTTATATTGAATCACAATCCGGTGATAGTACAGATGTTGTTCTAACTAATAGCGGTTTTAATCATATAATTAGTACCAATGGTGCTGATCATATTCGATTTAAAAAAATCACATTTAAACCTGGTTATTATTATGCTGTAAGAGTTGAAAATGGCTCAACCGGTATTCAATTTGAAAATTGCCACTTTAATCTAAATACTAATTTTAACTATTATTACTATTATTATACCTATGGTATTGCTTCTTTTTCAGATGTAGATGATAGTTTAGCTGTACGTAACTGCCGATTTAACGATGGTATATATGGAATCTATACTTATGGGTACTCATCAAACACACACGAAAGAGGAATAATAATAGACCAAAATATATTTAGCAATCAGATTCTATCTGCTATATATATGCAGTATGCCAATGCACCAAAAATATCCGGCAATCAAATAAGTACAAATGTTTCTTCAAACCCTATTGTGAATTTACAATACACAACAGGAAGTTTAAATTTATCATATAACAAAATTTTCAGTACACGCTCCGATGGTAGAGGTGTTTATATACAAAATCACTCAGGATCAACTGGTTCTAAGGGTAATATTTATAATAATTTTATTTCTATTGATGGTTCGTCCAATAACCAAGAAGGATTGTATTTTAACAATTGTTCATACTTAAATATTTTTCATAATTCGTTCAATGTGTTTGGTAACAATAGTGGTAGTCAACCATTAATTTTTAATTCCGGATCAAATTATGACTTACGAAACAATGTAATTACAAACTTAGGAGGAGGCAAGGCTCTATACTTAAATGGAAATCCAACATTTGCGCAAAGTAATTATAACGATATCTTCACCACCGGTTCAGTTTTTGGTTATTTAAATGGGACTAATTATTCTAACTTAGGTGCTTGGAAATCAGCAACAGGTAAGGATGCTAACTCAATTTCCCTTGATCCAAGCTATAACTCAAATTTAGATTTACATACTAATTTATCAAGTTTAGATAGTGCATGTATACCCATTTCTGTAGTAACTGACGATATAGATAAGGAAACCAGAAATACGAGTAAAGCAGATATTGGAGCAGATGAATTCCAAAGTTTACCTGATAACCTAGGGGTGTCATTATTTGTAAACCCTTCTAATAGTTGTGGACTTGACTCAACAATTATCAAGGTAAAAATATTCAATTTTGGAAATAAACAACAGTATAATTTCCCGATTCGTTATAGAGTGGATGCAGGTTCAATTGTTAGTGCAACAATTTCAGACACTTTAAAACCCGGAAAAGAGCTCGTTTATCAGTTTAATAATAGAATTGGACTTTCCTTAAACACAACTTACAAAATATCCTCCTGGACTGACCTTTCTAATGAAAAATTCAGGGCAAATGATACATTTAAACTTGTTTTCACTAATTACAGTACCCCCGATACAATCAAAAGTATGGTACCGGCGGATAATTCAACCAATATTGATTTTCCAATAACTTTGTCATGGCTTCCTGCCACAGGAGCTACTAAATACGATCTGTATTTATGGAAAAGCACTGATTCAAAACCAACTTCAGCCTTTGTATCCAACTTAACTCAAATTAGTTATCAAATACCTAACGGATTAAGCTATGGTGAAAAATACAATTGGCAAATAATAGCACGTAATGCAGTTTGTAGCACTCCGGGTGAAACTAAAGCGTATACTATGAGATTTTTACCCGACTTAATCGTTGAAGAAGTAGATGCACCGAGCTCTGCATTTTCCTCTAATAATATTACTGTTACTTGGAAAATAAAAAATGCGGGAAGTGGCGCATCTTCGGGAACATGGTACGACGGAATTTACTTATCCAGTGATGCAATTTATGATGTAACTGACAGATACCTAGGCGCATTTGCAAATCCATCTGCATTAAATGCTTCTCAAAATTACAGTCAAACCGCTACTGTTACCTTACCAAATGGAATTGGTGGAAATTTCTATGTGTTTGTTGTAAGTGATGTTTATACCAACATTACAGAAGCTGATAATAACAATAACAGTGGTAGAGATACAGGAAAAATGAGAGTGACTTTAACACCACCGCCCGATCTTTTTGTAACCAATGTAACCCGACCTTCTACAGCCTTTTCAGGTTCAGCAGCAACTTTATCTTATACTGTAAAAAATAAAGGTACAGGCTCTACTCGCTCCGGTGGTTGGTGGGATCGCTATTATCTTTCTACAGAAAAAACTATCAATTCAGGTTCGCTCTATCTGGGTGCAAAACAACATAATGGTAATTTGGATGTCGACAGCTCGTATTTTACGTCGCTGGCAGTTACTATACCAAATTATATTTCAGGTAAATACTTCTTTGTGGTTGAAACGGATTATGCTAATTATGAATATGAACATGCATCAGAAGGAAACAATGTTACAGGAAGTGATACGATTAAAGTTATTCTCACCCCTCCTCCCGATTTAATTATATCGGATTTTATTTCATCTGACACAGTAAGTAATTATGAGAATGTAAATGTTTCTTATAATGTAATCAATAATGGAGGCACATCCACAACCATTGGATTTTATGATGCTGTTTTCCTTTGCCCTTCATCCACATTTAATTCAAGTATTTCTCACTATCTTGCAACAAGGTACCATGGGGCTGTTGCGAGTAAGGATACCTCCAAAGTGTCACTTGACATAACTATTCCTAAGGATATTAATGGAAAGTATTATTTATTTGTTCTAACCGATTATTTCAACTCCATAAATGAGGTATCCAAGGAAGGAAACAACACATCTACTGCATTGGCTCAGTTAGTATTAAGTCCTGATTTAATTACGAAAAGGGTTATTGTAAATACAACCGACACCACTGGTAGTTTTACCCCAATTAAATGGACAGTTCAAAATCAAGGCCTTGGCACAGACTATCAAGCCGGAAGATATGACAGTATTTATATTTCAAAATCTGGTACATGGAACCGTCAAAATGCCTTCCCTGTCGGAAGAATAAATTATACTACAACTTTAAAATCGAACGATACTTTAGTGCGATCTACAACTGTAAGAATACCGGATGGTTTTGATGGAAATAGATATTTTTATGTAGTAACGGATGCATCTAAACTCATTTACGAACATGGAAAAGATACAAATAATTACAAACGAAGTAATTTAATGAATGTTGCTTTGGCACCTTATCCTGATCTTATTCCAAGTTTTATAAATTACAATGATTCTTCTGAAGCCGGAGAATTGATTTCATTTAATTATAAGGTAAAAAATCAAGGAACTAATGTAGCTAAGCCAAACTGGGATGATAAAATTTATTTATCCAAAGATTCAGTTTTCAGTGCATCAAGAGTTATTTTATTGGGTACAATTAATAGAGCTTCATCCATTGAAATCGACTCAAGCTACACCTTAACTAAGTTTACGAATTTACCTTCAAGCATTTCAAGAGGTGATTATTATTTCTTCCTCTTTACAGATGCAGGAAAAACAGTTTTTGAGCATACCAACGATTCCAACAATATAGTAAGAAGTAAAAAGATATTTATCGACGGGTATCCTCCGGTAGATCTAAGAGTTAATTGTCCATCAAGTGCTGATTCAATGAATTCTGGTTTTGCTTATTTGATAAATTACTCAGTTACAAATATTGGTGATGCCAAAACACCATTAGGTTCATGGACGGATGGCATTTATGTTTCTACTGACTCAATATTATCAAACAACGATATTGAAATTGCAACATATTCAAGAATTAAAACACTAGAAAAAGATAGCACTTATAAAGTGAACGTAACGGCCAACATACCTAATGGATTGCAAGGTCAATATTATATCTTAGTAAAAACTAATATCGACAGATCTTTTAAAGATGAGGATTCAACCAACGATAAAAAAGCCATTTGCAAAACAAGCGGTGGAGCAAAGGCTATCAAAATAAAATTAACATCGCCACCTGATCTTCAAATTACTGCATGGGATATTCCTGCTATATCTACCTCCGGTCAGGATATTAAGATTAAATGGAAAGTAGAAAACAAAGGAACCGGTTCTACTCGCTCAGGATCATGGATGGATCAGGCTTATCTTTCAACGGATTACATTATCGATAATGGGGATTATTTCTTAGGTGAAAAACGTCGTAAAGGTAATTTGGCAATAACTGAAAACTATACTGATTCACAGAACTACACAATACCAATAAGTTTTGTAGGCAATTATATTGTTATACTTAAAACAGATGGTGCCAATGTAGAATACGAACACACTTCCGAAAACAACAATGTTGTATCGTCTATAACAACTGCTTCTAAAGCTCCACCGGCCGATTTAATCGTTTCTTCAATAACTGTCCCAGATAGCGTTTTGAGTGGAAAATCAATTAACATTAGTTGGAAGGTGAAAAACACAGGAAGCAATCCTGCCAATGGTCATTTAGTAGACAATATATATTTATCCAATGATAGTATACAAGATGCAGGCGATCTATTGTTGCATTCAGAATATTATTTTCTTTCTCTTGCTCCTAATGCCGAAAAAACAGGCAATAAATCAATTTTGGTAAGTGGAGTTGCATTGGGTGATTATCATGTATTGGTAAGCACAGATGTAAAAAACAACATCAATGAAAGTTCAGATGTTAACAACACTAGCACTGCAGCCAATCATTTAAATGTAAATGTTCCAATTTTACCTATTGGAGTTAAAACACCTGACACTCTAACCAACAATGAATTTATTTACCATAGGATTGTAGTTCACGACAGTTTGGTAGGTCAATCAATGCTTGTTATACTCAAAGGTGATTCTGTTAAAGGAAACAATCAAATTTATATCAAACATAATGGAATTGTAAGTGCAGCAAATTTTGATTATAAATACAGAGAGCCATTTGAAGGAAATCAGGAGATTATAATACCAGAATTGTTTGCTGGTACCTATTACCTTTTAACCACAGGTAAAACATCATCCGGCAATAGCCAAAATATATCTCTTTTAGCAAGAATAATGCCTTTTGAGATCCGAAAAGTAAGTCCTAATGTGGGTTCAAACTATGGAGAAGTTACAACCTTGATTGAAGGATCCAAATTGGATGAATCTACAAGGTTTACTTTACTTAAAAACGGAATAAGTTATGCTAGATTTAAAACCGTGGATACTTTAGGTTTACGTTATCAATATTCCAATGAGTCAGCAAATCAAAGCATTATGATTGATCCAACATCTTATTATACCACATTTGATCTTACCGGTCTTGATACAGGTAACTACGATTTACTTGCAATAAAAAATGGTACCGAGCATGCAACTTTGATTAAAGGATTTAAAGTTATTAATGGTATTCCGGGTGAATTAAATGTAGATTTTATAAACCCCGCAAGTACACGTTCTAACGCAAATCTTACTATTGAAGTTCTGTTTAACAACTCAGGAAATACAGATTTAGTAAACAAAAAAATAGTTGTTAGTAGCAGTACAGGTGCACCACTAGCACTAAATCCAAACGATCTTTCCAAAAATAAGTCCTCTGTAGAAATTATTGTTCAGGAGGAAGGTGGGCCACCAAATAGGTTGCGCCCGGGCGGAAATGGCTCAGTCCTTATTTACACTAAATCATCAGCAGCACTTGGTTTCATTATTTTAGAATAATTAAAAAGACAGTATCATGAAAAAGATTATTAACAACACTATAAAATTATTTATTCTGGTTGCTTTTTGCCTTGGTTTTTCATCGGCGTATGCTCAATATGAAATTCTAGAAGGCGATTACAATAATAATAATGAGTTAATTGCTCTTGTTCCAGCTAAAAACTGGGAAAAAGCGGATGATTATCAATTGCCTGAAATTCTTCAAAGCGTTTATGGGTTAAGTTCTAAACCCGGAATGCGCCAAATCTCAAGAATTGAAGAAAACGGATCGGTAGTTACTAAGTTTTTACAATTACAAAACGGGTATGAGGTTGAAAGTGGCGAAATAATAATTCGTCGTGTTGCTGGGGTAATTACAAATATCCTTGGAAGATTTGTTCCGGTTATAAATGGCTTGCCAAATCCAATAAAAGAGCAGGACGCTTTACTATCTGCAATTAATCATATTGGAAAAGACAGAAATTACCTTTGGAAAGATAGTACTGAAGAGGCCAATCTCAAAACAATTAGAGAAGATCCAACAGCTACCTACTTTCCAAAAGGGAAATTAAAGTATTACAAAAACTTCTTTGTCCCTGCCGGTGTATTCAAATTTTGTTACGAGTTTGAGATTTATGCTTCTGCAGCCGAAAGATATAAAGTGTATATTGATGCAGTTACCGGTGAAGTAGTAAACATGATTAATGAAATTGCCGATGTTAATGGAAAAGGTGCTTCACTTTACTTAGGATCGGTAAATTTTACCACTTCCAAACATGGAGCAACCAAATATTTCCTTCACGATTCAACGCGTAAAATATATACCTACGATGCTAAATTGGGAGATGGAACTTCTCTTTGGGAATTTGAAGATGCTGATAACGATTTTACCGGCAATGACCAAATTAAATCCGGTGTGTCTGCTCACTATGGTGCTTCTAAAACATACGATTATTATGATAAAAGGTTTCAAAGAAAATCATATGATGGTCTTGGGGCAATTTTACAGCAAAGGGTAAACTACAGAGAAGACCCCACCAAAAATTACGACAATGCCTTTTGGAACGGTGTTGAAATGTCGTATGGTGATGGAGGTGGAACAACAGGTTGGAGGCCATTGGTTGCTATGGATGATGTGGGACATGAGATAACACATGCCTTTATTGAAAAAACTGCAAATTTGATTTACCAAGGCGAACCGGGAGCATTAAATGAGGCCTGGGCTGATATTTTAGGTATGGCTATTGAAGCTTATGCCGGTGATAAAGATTGGTTACAAAGTGAAGATTCTTACGTTGCCGGTGATTTGAGAAATATGCAAGATCCTGAAAACTCAAAAGGTGGTGCTTGCCCTGATACATATGGAAAAGGATCATGGAAACCTACCAATGGAGGTGATAATGGTGGAGTACATACCAATTCAGGGGTTGCAAATAAATGGTTTTATTTAATTACTGACGGTAGTGGAGGCGATAAGCAAAATGCATTAGGAAACACATATAATGTGAGTGCACTTGGACTAGATGTTTCTGAAAAAATTGCATGGAAAACGCTTCAGAAATTTATGGTGAGATATACCGACTATGCCGGAGCAAGGAAAGCTTCATTATTAGCATGTGAAGATCTTGGATATGGAAAAAATTCAAACGAGTACAAGCAAGTTTGTAATGCTTGGTATGCCGTTGGTGTTGGTTATAAATGTTGCACAGGAGATGATAGTTTAATGCTTTCATTTAAAAATAAGGATCCAAAATGCCTTAAATCCAAAGACGGTGAAATCGAATTAACGGTTAAAAATAAACGTGGCGCAACTATTACCAAATGTGAATATTATTGGTATAAAGGAGATACTACAAGCAGTGTACTTGCTCGCACCAAGGATGTTAAAAATTTAGATTCAGGTAGATACGTTGTAGTTGTAAAAGACACAGTTGCAAAATGCGAGGCCGTTGACAAAACCACACTAAATGCCCCTGAAGAGGTAAAAGTAGTAGTATCTGGTGGCGGCATATTTGTAGGTGCATGTCAAAGAAGTTTCACAATTGTGCTTTCTGCTTCAGCCAGCGGAGGAACCCCAAATTATACATTTAACTGGCCAAACGCTAGACAAGAGGTTGTTTGTGGCGGTCCAAGTGGATTTAAAAGAAAATACACTGCTGTTGCAACAGATAAAAATGGATGCAAAGGAGAAGGTTCAGCAACTGTAAAATATATACCTATTACTTGTTCCTATGATCCAAATGATATTATAGGTCCTCCAAGTTATGGAGATCAAAAATGGGTATCTGTTAAAGCTACTTTGCCTTATAAAATTAGATACGAAAACGATCCAAAGTTTGCTACAGGCCCTGCCCAAAGAGTTACTATAAATCACAAATTAGACTCAAATACAGATTTAAACTCATTCAGACTAAGCAGTTTTGGGTTTTATAATTATGAATTTAATGTACCTAAAAACTCAACAACATACTCCGATCGCCTGGATATTAGAGATTCTTTCGGAATTTATTTAGATGTTACAGCTGGGTTGGATGAAGCAAACCGAGAGGCATTTTGGATATTTGAAAGTATTGACCCGGCCACAGGTTTACCTCCAACTTCAGGTAATTTGGGATTTTTAGGGATAAATGATACAATTACACATAAAGGCGAAGGATTTGTTAATTACACAATTAAACCAAGACCTACTTCAAAAACCGGTGATAGTATAAGGGCTCAAGCGCTTATTGTTTTTGACGACAATCCACCAATTAACACTCCGCGTATTCACAATTTGATTGATGCAGTTGCTCCTACAAGTTATATTAAAAGTATGGCTTCAGTCATTGATTCAGCAGTGTTTCATTTGAATCTTGCTGGTAATGATGATAATGGAGGAAGCGGATTAGCCAATTTTGACATTTATACCTCTGAAAATAATGGTGCATACAGCGTTTATGCAAAAGGAATTTCAGATTCTGTTATTTCTTTCAAAGGAAATTTTGGTTCAAGCTATAAAGCGTATACCATTGCCTCTGATAACACTGCCAATAGAGAAACCAAGTCAAAAGAAGATGTAACTTTTACAATCGCTTCAAAGTATTTTTTCAAACCTCTTGCATCCAATACAAGTCTTTGCAGTGGCGATACATTAACACTAATTTGGTTCAGATCCGTTTTTTCAACAGTTGATTTCGAGTATTCCGCGGATAGTGGCAAGACTTATACCACATTCGCTAGTAATATAAATGGTTCCGATACTATGTTTAAATGGAGAATTCCTTCAAATATTACCGGTATAAAAAACTACTTTATCAGAGCAATATCCTCAGGAACTAGCAATATAATTGACACTTCAGATATTTTTGAGCTTAAACAAGGTCCGGCAGTTAACCTTGGGCCGGATACTGCTTATTGCGATGGATCAAGCTTTAATTACACCCTGGATGCGGGCTCCGGATTTAGTTCGTATAAATGGACAGATAATTCAACAAACCAAACTTTAAGTGTAAATACTCATGGCACTTACGGTGTTACGGTTACTGCTGCCACAGGTTGTAAAGCCAGTGATGAAGTGATTGTTTCTCGCAATCTACTTCCTGTTGTTTTTGGTAAAGTTATAGTTTCTCCAAAATGTTATGGAGATACGACAGGTAGCATAGATATTGGCATAGCATCAGGTCATGCTCCATTTAGTTATTTATGGACTAACAATAAAACTACTGAGGATATTTCTAATCTAGCAGGTGGTCAATACATAGTTTCGGTTACTGACAGTAAGGGTTGTAATATTCAGGATACTTCAATTGTAACCCAACCATCTTCTCCACTTACCTTAAGCAATACCAAGGTAAATGTAAATTGTTTTGGTAATTCAACCGGCTCTATCGATCTTTCTGTTAGCGGCGGAACATCTGGCTATTCTTATGCTTGGTCAGCTTCTGCGGGAGGCGTAATTCCTTCAGGACAATCTACCTCTCAGGATCTTAGCGGACTTGTTGCCGGAACATACACAGTTCTTGTAACCGATGCCAATAATTGTGTTGCTTCTGCCAGTATCTCAATCACTCAACCTTCTGCCCCTTTAAGTTCTTCAAGAACTCAATTAGATGTACTTTGTTTTGGTAGTGCTACAGGATCTATCGACTTGTCTGTTTCAGGTGGAACTGCTGCTTATACTTATGCATGGACTGCTTCCGGAACCGGTGTGGTTCCTTCGGGTCAGGCAACTTCACAAGATCTTACAGGTTTATTGGCAGGTTCTTACAGTGTTGTTATCACCGATAACAATGGTTGTACTACCTCTAATTCTGCAACTATAACTCAACCTTCTACAATTTTAAGTTCTTCAAAAACTCAAGTAGATGTTCTTTGTTTTGGCAACAATACAGGGTCTATTGACTTAACCGTTGCAGGTGGAACTGCAGGGTATTCTTACGCTTGGACTGCTACGGGCGGTGGTTCTGTTCCATCGGGTCAAGCCAATTCTCAAGATTTAACCGGTTTAGT
>Ga0154020_10002761_pt1 | contig 21369 bp, 17 predicted proteins | sample Klosneuvirus_201_FD_109709 | JGI IMG/M metagenome (GOLD analysis project Ga0154020, IMG submission 109709) | Active sludge microbial communities from wastewater, Klosterneuburg, Austria - Klosneuvirus_20160825_MG | ecosystem: Engineered > WWTP > Aerobic digester > Activated sludge | place... | reverse complement strand
GTACGCCAGCCGGCCTTGCCCTTGACGTAGGTGGCCTCGGCCGCGCCGACGCGCACGAGCTTGCCCTCGAGGATCGTGACGTCGCGGCGCGCGACGACCTCGCCCTCGACGTCCTTGTCGCCGAACGACTCCTCGTACGGGTCGCCCTCGGCGTAGCGGTAGTAGATGCGCGAGACCGGGGCGTTGCGCCAGTCGACGACCCGGACGCCGTATTCGGGATCGAGGTAGGTGCCACGGCCGATGCACACGTCGCGCAGGCGCCCGTTCTCGAGCAGGCGCATGTGGGCGAAGTACGGCGACCGCGCGTCGAGGCTCATGGTGGGCACCTCGCTGCGCCGCGCGGCCACGGCCTGGAGGCGCTCCATCTGGGCGATGAGGGCCGGGGCGTCCTCGAGGCGGACCTCGGAGAGCTCGTCGCGCAGGGCGAGCAGCTCGGCGTCGTAGTCCTTCTTCACCTGTCCGGCGCTCGCCAGGCGCTCGATGCGGGCCTTGAGCGAGCCGAGGACGCGGGCGAGGACCTTCTCCTCGTCCGAGATCACGGCCGGCACGGCGGTCTCGCTGCCCGGGTTCTCTGCGGTTTCGGGGTGTTCGGTGGGCATCTTCAGCTCGACTCTCGGGCGTTCACGACCCGCGAGGGTGCTCGCGGGGGGTCGTGGGGAGTAGCCAAACGGGTGGGGCTCGTCGAGGGCGCCGGTTTTCGCCTACGATCCAGCCGATGCGCCCCCTCCCCTTCCTGCAGACCCTCCTCGTCCTCTGCTGCGCCCTCGGCTGCGGAGGAGGGCTCAAGCTGAAGCTCGTCAATCAGTCGGCCAAGAAGCCGAGCAACGTCGCGGTGTACTTCAGCGTGCAGACCTCGGACGGCGAGCCGGTGGGCGGGCTCACCGCCGACAAGTTCGTGATCTACGAGGACGGCGGCAAGGTCTCCGACTTCGAGAGCAAGCAGACCATCCTCAACCCGACCATCGCTGCGGCCCACTACACGCTGCTCCTCCTCGACATGAGCGGCAGCATCGTCGAGTCGAAGAAGGTCGGTGACGTGGTCAACGCCGCGAGCAAGTTCACCGAGAAGGTCGGCAAGTACCACAAGGTGGCCGTGGCCACCTTCGACGGCTCCACCGAGATCAACGGCGTCGTCCCGTTCACCGAGGACCAGAAGCAGGCGCAGGCCGGGCTCGACAAGCTCCTCACCTACAAGCCCAAGGACCCGTCCACCAACCTGAACGGCGCCGTGATCGAGGGCCTCAAGGTGCTCCGCAAGGCCCTCGACGCGGAGAGCAAGCCGCTCAAGTTCGGCACCCTCGTCGTGTTCACCGACGGCACCGACCGCGCCGCCCGCGTCAAGAAGGAGGACGTGGACAAGGCCCTCAAGGACGACCAGTACAAGGACTTCGAGGTCTACGCGATCGGCGTCGGCGCCGAGATGAAGGACAGCCGCCTCGAGGACATCGGCAAGAGCGGCACCATCAAGGAGGGCGACCCCAACAAGGTGGGCGAGGCGTTCGACAAGGTGGCCACGCGCATCTCGGCGGCCATGCAGAAGTACTACCTCTTCTCCTACTGCACGCCCTCGCGCGCCGGCGAGCACGAGGTGAAGATCGAGGTCTCGAACGGCAAGCAGTCGGGCTCGCTGACCTACAAGTTCAAGGCCGACGGCTTCGGGCCCAACTGCGACCCGAACACGGCGCCCGACTTCGACCTGCAGCACCCGGTGGAGAAGGACGCGCCGGGGGGTGGGAAATCCGGCGGCAAGGTCGAGGTGAAGGGCGAGGTCAAGGGCGAGGTGAAGGCCAAGTGACCCAAGCTTCTCCTCACTGAGGCGTCTTCGCCTCCATCGGGGCTCGCGTGCCCCCGTGGAGGTCTCATGCGCAAGCTCGTAGCCGTAGCCCTGGTCGTCGTGTGCCTTCCCGCCGTCGCCTCGGCCGGCGAGAAGAAGAAGGAAGACGTCGAGCACATCGAGTTCAAGGACGCCGACACGCTCACGACCCAGCACGGCCTCTCCGAGGACATGCGCGTCGGGGCTCGCAAGATGGGCGTGCGCACCATCCTCGTGCGTCCGCGGCTCCAGTTCGTGATCGAGCTGCTCAAGACGATCGAGAACCTGTAGCTCCGAGCCGGGTATGCTCCGGCCCCATGGCCGAGATCGTCCCCTGCACCGAGCTGCACCCGATCCCCGACGGCGAGGTCCGGCTGCTCGGCGCGGTGCGCACCGTCACCGGCGCGATGACCCGCGTCGACGTCCCCGGGGCCCGCGTCCTCGTCGATTGCGGCGTCCCGCAGGGGGCCGACGGGCGCGGTTTCCGGCTGCCCGACGCGGCGTCCGAGGCGCACGCGCTGGTGCTCACCCACGGTCACCTCGACCACATCGGCAGCATCCCGACGCTGCTCGATCGCGGCTTCGACGGGCCGATCTACGCGACGGCGCCCACCCTCGAGATCACCGCGCTGTCCCTGGAGGACGGCCTCGGCCTGCAGGGCGCGGCGCCCCGCGAGATCGAGCGCGTGCTCGGGCGGTTTCGCGCGCTCGCCAAGCCGGTGCCCTACGACCGCGCGTTCGACGTGCGCGGCGCCACCGTCGCCTTCCGTGAGGCCGGCCACCTGCTCGGCTCGGCGAGCGTCGAGCTCCGGCGTGGCCGCTCGCGCGTGGTGCTGAGCGGCGACCTCGGTCGGCCCAACAGCCCCATCCTGCGCGACCCGAACACCGAGTGGGCGCGCGACGTCGGCCCCGTCGACCTGCTCGTCATGGAGTCCACCTACGGCTCGCGCGAGCACGCCCACGACCACGCGCGGATCTCGCGGGATCTCGAGGCGATCCTGCGGTCTGCCGTGCAGCGCGGCGGGCACGTGCTGGTCCCTGCGTTCGCGGTCGGCCGCACCCAGGTGCTGCTCTGGTTCATCGACGATCTCGTCGAGAGCGGGCGGGTGCCGCGCATCCCGGTCGCCATCGACACCCCGATGGGGCTCGCCGTCACCGACACCTACCAGCGGTTCCGCAAGCTGTACGACAAGGAGTCGCTCGCCAAGCTCGCACGCGGCGACGACCCGCTCGACTTCACCGAGCTGTTCGCCGTGCACCGCGGCAAGGACTCGCGCCGCCTGCTCGACCACGACGGCGCGCTGGTCGTGATCGCCGGTTCGGGCATGTGCACGGGGGGCCGCATCGTGAACCACCTGATCGAGGGTCTCCCCGACCCGCGCACCACGGTGCTGTTCGTCGGGCACCAGGCCGAGGGCACGCCGGGCGCGCGCATCCTCGCCGCCAAGGGGCGGGGTGGGCGGGTCCAGGTGGGAGACCGCGAGGTCGAGGTGCGCGCCGAGATCGCCGTGCTCAAGGGCCTGTCGGCGCACGCGGACCGCAAGGAGCTCACCGCGTGGATGAACCACCTCCCGGGCCTCGCGCGGGTGGCCCTCCACCACGGTGACGAGGAGGCCCAGCGCTCCTTCGCGGCCTACGCGGGGTAGTCACTCCCCGAGGTGCATGCGGTGCTGGGCGTCGTCGAAGCCCTTCTCGGCGGCGGGCTCCGGCCACAGCCACGACACGACGAGCCCCGCGAGGAACGAGGCGGGCATGGTCACGATCGCCGGGTTCTTGAGCGGGAAGAGGGCCTTGGCCTTGTGCAGGAGATCCACCTGCACGGTCGGTGACAGGAAGATGAGGACGATCGCCGAGGTCGTGCCGACGACGATCGCGGCGACCGCGCCCCGCGTGGTGCACTTCCGGTAGAACATGGAGAGCAGCAGCGCGGGCAGGTTCGCGCTCGCGGCCACCGCGAAGGCGAGGCCGACCATGAACGCCACGTTCTGCCCCTTGAAGGCGATGCCGAGGGCGATGGCCACGAGGCCGAGGGCGACCGTGGCGAGCTTGGCGACGCGCATCTGCTCGTGCTCGTTGGCCTTGCCGTTCTTGATCACGCTGACCCAGAGGTCGTGGGAGAGCGCCGCCGCGCCCGAGAGCGTGAGGCCGGCGACCACCGCGAGGATGGTGGCGAAGGCGACGGCGCAGATGAACCCGTAGAACGCGCTCCCGCCGACCGCCTGCGCGAGGAGCGGCGCCGCCATGTTGCCGCCCTTGTCGACGGCCGTGATGGCCGGGCGCCCCACGATCACCGAGGCCCCGAAGCCGAGCACGAAGGTGATGAGGTAGAAGGTCGCGATGATGCCGGTGCCGATGAGCACCGAGCGGCGCGCGGTGCGCGCGTCGGGCACCGTGTAGAAGCGCATGAGGATGTGCGGCAGGCCGCTCGTGCCGAACATCAGCGCGAGCCCGAGCGACACCGCCTCGATGGGGTTCGACACGAGCTTGCCGGGCGCGAGCACCTCGACGCCGTACCGGTCGGCGGCGGCGGCGAACAAGCGCGCCGGGTTCATGCCGAACCGCGAGAGCACGAGCAGCGCGAGGAGCATCGCGCCGCCGAGCAGGAGCACGGCCTTCACGATCTGCACCCAGGTCGTCGCGATCATCCCGCCGAAGAGGACGTACGCGAGCATGACCAGCCCGACGACGATCACCGCGGTCTCGTACGACAGGCCGAACATCAGCTTCACGAGGTTGCCGGCGCCGACCATCTGGGCGATCAGGTAGAACGCGACCACCGAGAGCCCGCCCAGCGCGGCCGCCACGCGCACCGGCTTCTGGCGCATGCGGTAGGCGACGACGTCCGCGAACGTGTACCGACCGAGGTTGCGCAGCGGCTCGGCGACGAGGAACGTGACGACCGGCCAGCCGACGAGCCACCCGACGGAGTAGATGAGGCCGTCGAAGCCGGACTGCGCGACGAGCCCCGCGATGCCGAGGAAGCTCGCCGCGCTCATGAAGTCGCCCGCGAGCGCGAAGCCGTTCTGGGTCGCCGTGACGTTGCCGCCCGCGGCGAAGAACTCGGCGGTGGTCTTGGTGCGGCGCGCGGCCCAGCCGGTGATGCCGAGCGTCACCGCGACGAACAGGAAGAAGAACGCGACGGCCGGCTTGTTCACGGCGCACCCCGATCGCGCTCGGCAGCAGTGGCATCATCGACCCGGACCCCGGCGAGCTCGGTGTCGTACACGCCGTTCGCCCAGCGGACGTACACGAACGTCAAGAGCCACGAGGCGAGGATGACGATCGCCCCGAGCACGATCCCCACGCTGAGCCCCGGCGACACGAGCCGCCCGAGGAGGGGCTTGTCGAACGCCACGAGGAGGATGAAGCCGAAGTAGACCGTCATGGTCACGGCCGTCAGGAACAGGGCGAACCGGAGGCGGCGGGCCGCGATGCGCGCGAGGCGGGGGCTTTCTTGCACCGCGGGAAGGTATCCCAAACGCTTGCTTTTCCACCCTGTGGATAACTTGTTGGACAACTCCCGGTCGGGCGCGGAGCCGAGAAGCGAGTCGTTCCATAACCATTGGAAACCAAACCAGAAATCTGAATTGGTTACAGGCAGGTGTCTTTGTCGCTTGACCTGTGGAGGACCCTCTGGATCGTCCGCTCGCGCCGGGCGAGGCCTACATCGTCTCCCCAGCGCGGGGCGCAAAACCTGCTGCCACCACTGTCAACGCATAGAGACGCTATGTCGCACCCTCAGGAGCCCAGCTCGACCGCGATGGCGATCTTCGCGGCGCCGCGCTGCAGCACGAACACGACCTTGGTCTCGTGCTGGAGCGCGCCGAGCGCGGCGAGGGCCTCGTCCGGGGTGCGGAGCGGCAGACCGTTGGCCGACACCAGGCGGTCCCCGTCCTGCACGCCGAACTTGCCGAGCTTGCCGACGCCGTGGAGCGCGAGCCCGATGACCTTGCCGTTCTCGTCGCGGACGGGGCGGGTGCTGGCGCCACCGCAGCGGCTCGCGAGCGCCTCGTCGAGCTCGGCCTGGGTGACGCGCAGGGGCGCCTTCGCCCCGCTGTCGGTCGGCTTCTTCGGCGGCAAGAGCGTGGCCTTGCGTGGCGTGGGGGGAGGCGCCGCGATGCTGACGGATGCTGTCACGCTCGGAGGCGCACTCGACGCTGGGCTGGGCGCGACCGCAGGCGTGCTCGCCGCGGCGTGGGCCGCCACCTCGGCGAGGGGGCGGGCGAGCGACGGCACGAGCGCGAGGGCCGCCTGGCGGACGCCGAGCGCGAGGGCCGCCGCGATCACCGTCAGGCCGAGGAGGCGAGCGGCGACCGAGCCCTTCACGGCGCGGCGTCTCCGCGCACGCGGCGATCGATGAACTGCCAGACCTCGTCGCGCCCGAAGTCCTCCACCGCCGAGAACCCGACGACGCGCCGACCCGCCGCCGCCGCCACCGCGGCGAGCGCCGGCTTGCGCTTGGACTTGGGCAGGAGATCGACCTTGGTCGCGACGACGAGGGTCTCGAGCCGGGCCTGCCCCGGGCGCTCGGCGCTCGCGAACTCGAGGAGCTGGAGATCGTCGTCCTCGAGGCCCCGGCGGACGTCGCAGAGCACGACGACGGCGCGCAGCGTGGCGCGGGTGAGGATGTAGCCCTCGAGCAGCGGACCCCAGCGGAGCTTCTCGGCCTTGCTGCGCTTGGCGAAGCCGTAGCCCGGGAGATCGACGAGGTGCACCGAGAGGCCACCGCGCGTCTCGGCGAGGAACACGTTGACGCCGCGCGTGCAGCCCGGCGTGGACGAGGTGCGCACGAGGCCGCGGCGCTGCACGAGCGAATTCATCATGCTCGACTTGCCGACGTTGGAGCGTCCGCCGAAGGCAATCTCGCTGAGCGCGGGTGCGGGGAGGGCCTCGGCCTTCTCCGTGGTCGCTGCCACGAATTCTGCGCGCAGCACGTCGAAGGCGTCGCCGTTCATAGTCCGCCGATCTTGGGCTTCTTCTTGGTCCCGGAGGGGACAGGGCCGATCGGCGGCCCGGTGGGGATCGTCGTCGGTGTGGTCGTCGTGGGGGGAGCGGTGGTGGTGGGGGGCGCTGTGGTGGTGGGCGGGGCCGTGGTCGTGGTGCTCGGGAAGGTCCAGCCCGGCGGCAGGTAGCTCGGGTACGGCTTCGTCGAGGTGGAGGTGCTGGGGGACGGGATCGTGCTCGGGACGACCGTGGTGCTCGGCAGCGTCGTCGTGGTGGTCGTCGTCGATGGCTTGGGTGGCGTGGGCGTTCCGGTCGTGGGGGGCGCGACGGTCGGCTTGGGAACGGTCGCCTCGGTGGGCTTGATGGCCGGATCGTCGTCGGGCTCTTCAGGGCCCGTCGACCCGGGCTCCTTGGTCTTCTTCTTCTTCTTCTTGCCGCCCTCGTCGCCGCCGGTCGCGGGCTGCGCAGTGGGGCCGCTGCTGCCGCCGCCTCCGCGGGTCGCGAAGTAGATGCCGCCGCCGATGAGCGCCACCGCGAGGAGGCCGAGCACGACGAACAGCGCGGTGCGACCGCCACCGCCACCGCCGTCGTCGTCGTAGTCGGGTGCGGCCGCGGGGATCATCGGCGCGGGCGTGACCGCGGGTGCGGGCGCGAACGGCATCGCGTTGGGCAACGGCGCGGCGGCCAGCGCACCCGGTGGCGGCGTGGGCTCGCCGATCAGCGTGCGCTGCGGCTCGCGGCTCCCATCCGGCGTCGCCGCGGGCCCAGGGAACGGCGCCATCATGGCGGTGCCGGAGCCCGTCGGGTTGGGCGCTGGCGTCGGCGCCGTCGGAGCCGGGAACGGCGCCATCGGCTCCATCATCGCGGTCGCGCCCTTCACCAGCGGGGGCGCGGGATCGAGGCTCCCGCCGGCCGCCACCGGGTCGGTGGACGCGAAGGCGATCGGCCCCGGACCGAAGCCGATCGGCACCGCGGGGTTGAGCGCCGGCGTGCCCTCGGGGCCGGCCTCGAGGCGCGCGATCACCCCGTTCGAGCGCAGATCGGCGAGCGGCTTGAGGGCGTCGGCGAACGTGGTGGCGCTCGAGAAGCGACCGCTCGGCAGCTTGGCGATCGCGCGCTCCACGGCGCCGGCCAGCGTGGCGTTGAGGTCGGGGCGCACCTGCCGGATGGGGATCGGCGGCTCGGTGCAGATCTTGACGATGATCTCGTTGTCCGAATCGCCGTCGTAGGGGCGCTTGCGGGTGAGCATCTCGTAGAGGATGACCCCCACCGAGTAGAGATCGCTGCGCGCGTCGGCGGCCTTGGCGCTCTTGGCCTGCTCGGGCGACATGTACGCGGGCGTGCCCATCGACACCGACGTGCGGGTCATCGCCCGCGAGTCGTCGCCCATGATCTTGGTGATGCCGAAGTCGATGAGCTTGACCCAGTCCGGATCACCGGCATGGCCGACGACGAAGCAGTTCGAGGGCTTGAGGTCGCGGTGGACGATGCCGCTGTGGTGGGCGACCTGGAGGGCGCGGAGCAGCTGGAGGGCGAAGTGCACCGCGCGCGCGGGCTCCATCGGCGCGTCGGTCTCGACGATCTTGTCGAGGTCCCGCCCCTCGAGGAGCTCCATGACGATGAACGGGGTGCCGTCCTCCGTGGCCTCGACGCCGTAGGTGTGGACGACGTGCTCGCAGGCGAGGCGGGTGGCGGCGGTCGCTTCGTTGGCGAACCGGCCCATCATGCCAGGGCGCGCCGCGATCTCGGGGGCGGGGAATTTCAGGGCGACGGGGAAGTTCTGGTTGAGCTCGGTGGCCCGGAACACGGCCCCCATGCCACCCTCGCCGAGCATCGCCTCGACGCGGTAGCGGCCAGCCACGATGGTGCCAGGGGTCGGGTACGCCTGCATGCGGCCGAGATCCTAGGAGGGATCGCCCGCAGCGAACAGGCGCTTCCGGGGACGACAGGGCCGCGCTACGTCGTTCTGCGCCTGATGACCGCTGGAACGCCGCAATCCCTGCGCACGCGCTGCCTGGCCTGGGCGCTCCTCCTGTCTCCCGCCCTGCTCGCGGTGGTCCCCGCGTGCAAGAAGAAGCCGGTTGCCGGCGCGCCCGGCGCGGCCTCGTCGTCGCAATCGGGCTCGGTCGCCCACGCGGCGCCGCCCCCCTCCATGGCCTCGGCCGTGCCCACCGGCGCCACGCTGGCCGCGGTCGCCCTCACCACCTGGGTGCACATAGAGCCCAAGATCGGCCAGACCAAGCTCGGCTACCTGCGCTCGGGCGCGATCGTCGCCCGCGACGACAAGCCCTCCGGCACGAGCGGGTGTCAGGGCGGCTGGTACGGCATCAAACCGGCCGGGTACGTGTGCGTCGGCGAGAACGCCACGCTCGACCTCGAGAACCCGGTGGTGAAGGTCACCAAGCACCGCCGGCCCGACCTCGAGAAGCCGATGCCGTACCGGTACGGCTTCATCCGCACCGTCTCGCCGCAGTACCTGAAGGTGCCCAACAAGGAGGAGCAGCTCCAGTACGAGTTCAAGCTCCTGCCGCACCTCGATTTCTACAAGAAGCACGAGGCCGAGATCAACGCGCTCTGGCCCGGCTCCAACGACGTCCCCGAGGCCGAGCGGGACAAGGTCCTGAGCAAGCCGCAGGTCAGCCACGACGCGGGCGGCGCGAAGAAGAAGCACAAGGACAAGGACGACGACGACGAGGCCGACGAGCCCGCCGAGGAGGAGAAGGGCCCGGGCCTCGGCAAGCTCTCGCTGGTCGAGCTGTTCGGCGCCGACGGGCCCAACGACAAGGTGCCGTGGTGGCTCGCGGGCCCCGACCGGTCCATCCCGCACCTGTCGTCGTTCGTCGCGCCCAAGCACGCGGTGATCGCCGGCCGCGTGAAGCGCCACACGGGGCTCGCCTTCATCGGCGCGTTCGAGACGCCCGAAGAGAACATGCTCCGGCGGTTCGCGATCACGACCGACCTGCGCCTCGTGCCGATCGACAAGCTCAAGCCCAACGTCGGCTCGCAGTGGCACGGGTTCTCGCTGAGCGACGATTTCACCCTGCCGATCGCCTTCGCGTACCCGCCCGAGGCCAAGAAGGATCCGAAGAAGCGCCGCGCGATCAAGGTCTACAAGGGGGTCGACGCGGGCAAGGTCACCGAGGACGGCACCCTGTTCTTCCGCCAGGCGGTCGCGCTCACGGGCAAGGACAAGACCCTCGACGGCGCGCGCTACTTCGAGATCAAGGACGCCAAGAACCCGGGGCGCTGGGTCAAGAAGGACGACATCATCATCGCCCGCAAGCCCGACGAGTGGCCGACCTACGCCAAGGGCGACCAGAAGTGGCTCGACGTGAGCATCATCAAGCAGACGATGATCCTGTGGGAGGGTGACAAGCCGGTCTACGTCACGCTCGTCTCCACCGGCCAGGACGGCATCGGCGACCCGAAGACCACCAAGAGCACCGTGCGCGGCACCTACAAGATCCGCGAGAAGCACGTGACCACGACGATGGACGCCAACGAGGTCGGCAACAAGTTCGAGCTCCGCGACGTCCCGTGGGTGCAGTACTTCGAGGCCGGCTACGCGCTGCACGCCGCCTACTGGCACGACGTGTACGGCACCCCGCGCTCGCACGGCTGCATCAACATGGCCCCCATCGACGCCCGCAAGGTGTTCATGTGGACCGACCCGCCGCTGCCGCAGGGCTGGCACGCCGTGCAGGCCCACGAGGAGACGGGCAACGGCACGATCGTGTACACGCACATCTGATGCTGGACGCCGTCCGCAAGGCCTGCCCGACCGCGCTCTACTCGACGGGCGTGAAGCTCGCGCGCGACGGCGCGGTGCGCTTCGACAAGCGCGACGCCCACGAGGCGGTCGCGCGGGTGATGGTGCCGAACCGCGTCGTGCCGCCGACGGTCACGCTCTACCTGGAAGAAGAGGAGTGGTCGTGCGACTGCGACTGCCGCTTCGACGCCTGCGAGCACGTGACCGCCGCGGTGATCGCGCTCGCGCAAGCGCCGGCCGTGGTGGCGCAGGTGGAGGGCGAGCCCGTGCGAGAGGCGCCGAGCGCACCCGCCATCGTGTATCGCCTACGCACGGTCGACCGCTCGCTCGTGCTCACGCGACACCTGCGCGAGGGGGAGAAGGAGACCGAGATCGGCCCCTCGCTCGCCCAGCTCGTCGCGCGCCGGCGTGATCTCGCGCCGACCCACGACGACCTCGCCCTCGATCGCGTGCTCGCGGGCAACGCGCGTGGCCTCGTCCTCGTCGCCAAGGCGGCCGAGATCCTGGGCCGCCTCGCGGGGCGGGAGCTCACGCTCGACGGGGAGCCCGCGCGCACGTCGGGGGAGCCCGTGGCGCCTCGCGCGATCGTGAACGACACCGAGACCGGGGTCTCGCTGCGCATCGAGCGCGACCCGAGCATCACCGCGGTCGTCGCGCGCGGCGTGGTCCGGGTCGGCGAGCTCCTGCGACCGATGGCCGAGACCGAGCTCACGGGCGACCTCCTCGAGAAGCTCCCGAGCAAGCGGGCGTTCGGGGCCGCCCAGCTCGGCGAGCTGTGCACCCGGGTGCTGCCGGCGCTCGAGTCGCGGATCGAGGTGATCGTTCGCGCGCACAAGCTCCCGAAGGCCGTGCGCGACGCCCACCCGCGGATCGTGCTCGACGTGGCGCACCGTGAGGAGGGCCTCTCGGTGGTGCCGCTCTTGGTCTACGGCGACCCGCCCGTGGCCCGCGTCGACGGCGAGTCGCTGGTGCTGCTCGGCGATTCGTCCCCCACGCGAAACCGCACGGCGGAGAAGTTCCTCCTCGCCAAGCTGCGCGACGAGCTCTCGCTGATCCCGGGTCGTCGCGTGGACTTCAAGGGGCGCGACGCCGCGGTCTTCGCGGGGCGCCTGCAGGCGTGGTCGGTCTCCGACCCGGAGCGCGCTCTCGCCCAGGAGCGGCCGCTCACGTTCTCGCTCGAGGTGGACGATCTGCGCGCGTCGTTCGACTTCGTCGTCGAGGGGGACCCGCCGCGCCACGTGGACGCGGAGACGGTGCTCCGGGCGTACCGCGACGGTCTGCCGTTCGTCGCCGTGCCGGGGGGAGGCCTCGCGCCGTTGCCGGGGCCGTTCCTCGAGGCCCACGGGCGCGCGCTCGAGGCGCTGCTCGCCGCCCGCGACGCGGACGGCGTGGTCGAGAAGGCCGCGGTGCCCGCGCTCGCCGAGCTGTGCGCGGCGCTCGATCGACCGCCGCCTCCGAGCTTTGCGCGGCTGCGCCCGTTGCTCGAGGGCATTGCTGCCATTCCTGCCGCGGAGCTGCCCGAAGACCTCGTCGCCGAGCTGCGCCCCTACCAGCGACAGGGCATCGATTGGCTCTGTTTCCTGCGAGAAGCGGGGCTCGGCGCGCTGCTCGCGGACGACATGGGGCTCGGCAAGACGCTGCAGGCACTTGCTGCCATCCGCGGTCGCACGCTGGTCGTGGCGCCGAAGAGCGTGGTGTTCAACTGGCAGGCCGAGCTCGCGCGGTTCCGCCCCTCGCTCACCGTCGCCACCTATCTCGGGCCGAACCGCGCGCTCGACCCGCGCGCGCAGGTCACGCTGACGAGCCACCCCATCCTGCGCCAGGACGAGGCCACGCTCGCCGGCGTGAAGTGGGACCTCGTGATCCTCGACGAGGCGCAGGCGATCAAGAACCCGCAGGCCCAGCTCGCGCGCGCGGCGTTCGCGCTCTCGGCCGAGTCGCGGATCGCGCTCTCCGGTACCCCGGTCGAGAACCGCCTCGAGGAGCTGTGGAGCCTCATGCACTTCGCGGCGCGCGGACTGCTCGGGGGGCTCTCCGATTTTCGCGCGCGCTACGTGGGGCCGATCTCGAGCGGCGACGAGGCGATCGCCGCGGAGCTGCGCGCGCGGGTGCGGCCGTTCCTCTTGCGGCGCACGAAGGCGCAGGTCGCGATCGATCTGCCGCCGCGCACCGAGATCGTGGTGTCCGTGGAGCTCGAGCCCGAGGAGCGCACGGTCTACGACGCGGTCCGCGCGGCGACCCGCAAGGACGTCGTGGAGCGCCTACGGCAAGGGGGCGACGTGCTCGCCGCGCTCGAGGCCCTGCTCCGCCTGCGGCAGGCCGCGTGTCACCGCGGGCTTGTGCCCGGCCAGCAGGCCGACACCTCGTCGAAGGTGGAGCGGCTCGCGGAGCTCGTGGCCGAGGCGGTGGCCGAGGGGCACAAGTGCCTCGTGTTCTCGCAGTGGACGTCCCTCCTCGATCGCGTCGAGCCCCACCTCACGATGCCCTTCACCCGGCTCGACGGGTCGACCAAGGACCGCGCGGCGGTGGTCGAGCGGTTCCAGACCGACCCCGAAGTGTCCGTGCTCCTGCTGTCGCTCAAGGCCGGAGGTGTCGGCCTGAACCTCACCGCCGCCGACCATGTCTTCCTCCTCGACCCGTGGTGGAACCCCGCGGCCGAGGACCAGGCGGCCGACCGCGCCCACCGCATCGGCCAGGACCGCCCCGTGCTCGTGCACCGCCTGGTCGCCAAAGGCACGGTGGAAGAGGGGATCCTCGCGCTCCAGGAGAGCAAGCGGCGGCTCGCGGCCGCGGCGCTCTCGGAGGGGGCGGCCGCGGCCACGCTCGGTCGCGAAGAGCTCCTCGCACTGCTCGAGCTCTGACCGAGACACACCTCGGGTGAGGTGGCATTGATCCAGGACAAGTCGAGGAATCTCAGCGGGTTGGGTCTCCGTGACAGATCGGACACGGTAGACTGCAGAGTTCATGATCACGCCGTCGAGCAGCGTGTCGTTCGCGGGTCGCATCGGGTGGCTCGCCACCTCGACCACCGACGACGCCGCGCCCTTCGTCGGCCGGGTGGCCGAGCTCGCCCGGCTGCGTGCGCTGTTCGCCGCCGGCAGCTCGGTCGTACAGCTCGTCGGGCCCTCGGGCATCGGCAAGACCCGCCTCGCGCGCACCTTCGCGCGGCAGCGTCGCGGCGACTTCCAGCGCGCGTGGGTGTGCGACGTGCGCGAGCTCGTCGAGCCCGACGACGTGCTCGTCGCGATCGTGCGCGCGGTGCTCGGCGATGCGCGCGCGGCGGTGCCCGACCCACGCAAGTCGGCGCCGCGCGTGCTCGAGCGGCGGGGCAAGGCGCTCGTCGTGCTCGACGACGTCGACGCCTCGGCGCGCTCTCTCGCCGAACCGCTCGCCTGGCTGCTCGCGGCAGCACCCGACCTGCGGCTCTTGATCACCGGCCGCACGCTCGTACCCACGGTCGAGGGCGCGCCGTTCCTGCTCGGGCCCCTGCGGTTCGAGGAGGGTGTCGCGTCCGAGGCGTACGAGCTGTTCCTCACGCGGCTGCGCGCGCTGCGCCCCGACCACCGCCCGTCGTCGCGGGAGCAAGGGGCGATCGCGTGGCTGTGCGAGCGGCTCGGTGGCGTGCCGCTCGCGATCGAGATGGCCGCCGCGCGCGCCGCGGTCGAGGGCACCGAGGCCGTGGGGCGTGCGCTCCCCGTGTCGCGGCCGCTCGAGAACCCGACCCCCGAGGCCGCGGCCGCCGCCGCGATCGCCTCGGCATTCAGCCTCTTGCCCCGCGCCGAGCAGGCCTGCCTCGCCCAGTGTTCCGTGTTCGCGGGCAGCTTCGGCCTCGACGCGGTGCGCGCGGTCGTGCAGCTCGAAGCGGGCGTCGACGCGGCCGACGTCGTGGTGTCCCTCGCGCGCCGCAACCTCCTCTCGACCACCCAGCTCGCGCCGCTGCGGTTCGCGATGGGCGCCTGCGTGCGCAGCCACTCGGCCCAGGTGCTCGAGACCTCGCTCTCCACGTGGGAGGTCGACGAGCGGCACGCGCACTTCTTCGGGCGCCTCGCCGAAGCCATCGTGCTGGTCGACCCGGAGCGCGGTTCGGCCTGGCTCACCGACGCTCTCCGCGACCGCGACAACCTCGACGCGGCCATGGCCTTCGCCGCGCGCAGCAACGAGCCCGCCCTCGTGTTGCGCCTCGCGTGGGCGCTCGACGCGGTGTCGCGCGGCGCGGGCATCACGGGCTCCGAGCTCGCCTGGGTCGACCAGGCCCTCGCGCTCGACGACGGCACGATCCCCGCCGTGCTGGTCGCGCACGCGCACGCCATCCGGGCCCGCGCCCTGCTGAGCCTGGGCTGGCTCTCCGAGGTGCGCGTCGCGGGCGAGCGCGCGCTGCCGTTCGCGGTCGAGTCCGGCGACGAGCGGCTCGAGAGCACGCTGCAGCACTCCATCGGACAGGCGTGCTTCCAGCTCGGCGAGATGAACGAGGCGCTCGCGCGGTTCCAGCGCGCCCTCGTGCTCACCCGGGCCCGCGGCGATCGACCCGCCACCTCCGCGGTGCTGCAGCAGCTCGGCTCGGTGTACCAGTCGCTCGGCGACGGCGCCGAGGCGCGGAACCACCTCGAGGCCGCGCTCGCGCTCGCGGTGGCGGCGGGCGACGGCCCCGCCGAGGCCCGCGCCGCGATGAGCCTCGGATCCTACTACCTGGAGCAGGGCGAGCTCGACGCGGCCGACGGGCTCTACCAACGCGCCCGCGACCTCACGCGCGCGCTCCGCATGCACCGGGCCCACCGCATCGTCATCGCGTACCTCGGCGTGCTCGCCTTCGACGCGGGGCGCCTGAACGAGGCCGAGTCGCTGCTGCGCCGCGCCGCGGTCGCGAGCGGCGAGGTGGGCGACCTGCGGGTGGAGGGGATCTTCGAGGGCGTGCGGGGCGCGGTGCTCGCCGCGCTCGATCTGCGCGACGAGGCGCGTCAGTCGTTCGCCCGCGCGCGCGCGCTCCTCGGCGGGAACCTGTTCTTCTCGGCGGTCATCGACGTGCACCGCGGCCACCTCGATCTCGCCGACGCGCGCGTCGAGACCGACGCGGTGCGCGCGCGCTCATTGCGCCTCGCCGCGCGCATGCGGATCGAGGACGCGCACTCCGCCGGAGAGGCGCGCACCGGGGCGGCCGAGGGGGACCACCGCTCGCTGGTCGAGCGCTCCGACGACGCCCGCATCGCGGTCCGCATCCTCGAGAGGGCCCTCGCGCGGCCCGTGCTCGAGGCCGTTCCCGGGTCTCGCCGGTGAACCCAGGCTCGTGCTAGCTTCGCAGCTCCATGTCCCGCTCGGTCTTCTTCGGCTTCGTCACCCTCGCCCTCGCCCTCGGGCCCGCCCTCTTCGGCTGCGACAAGGCCGAGCGCTGGGGCTCGCCGTGGGCTGCCGGCAGCGCGAGCGGCGCGAGCTCGGCCGTCGAGCCGGGCGCCGCCAAGCCCGCGGCCTCGACGCCCGCTGCTCATCACTGATTGACTGATCCCAGACCCCCGGAGGGTCCCAGCATGTCCGACGTCTCCGCGGTGTTGGTCGTGGGCGCGGGGCCCACCGGCCTGGTGCTCGGCACCGAGCTCGCGCGCCGGGGTGTGCGCGTCCGCGTGGTCGACAAGGCCCCCGAAGCGAGCAAGCTCTCTCGCGCGATCGTGCTGCACGCGCGCACCCTCGAGATCCTCGACTCGCTGGGGATCGTCGGGGAGCTGCTCCGGTCGGGCCACCAGCTCGGGGGCGCGCGCCTGTACTCGGGCGAGCGGCTCGTCGTGTCGGCCAGCTTCGACGAGCTCGACACCCGCTTCCCCTTCGCGCTCGCCATCCCTCAGTACGAGACCGAGCGCCACCTCGAGTGGGCGCTGCAGTCGCACGGCGTGAAGGTCGAGCGCGGCGTCGAGCTGACCGATCTCGTGCAGCTCGACGACCGCGTGCGCGCGACCTTGCGCCTCGCCGATGGGTCCACCGAGACCGTCGAGGCCGCCTACGCGGTCGGGTGCGACGGCGCGCACTCGCTGGTGCGCAAGAAGGTCGGGCTCGAGTTCGAGGGCGAGCAGTTCCCGGAGGGCTTCTTCCTCGCCGACGTGCGGTTGCGCGCGCCCGCGATCCCGAGGGAGTTCATCACCACCTACTTCACCGAGGAGGGGATGCTCGCCTGCTTCCCCATGCCCGACGATAGATTTCGCCTCATCGCGACGAGCCCGGTGGAGAAGGACGGCGCGCTCACCCTCGAGGAACTGCAGGAGTGCCTGGATCGTCGCGCGCCCGGTGGAGCCATCGCCTTCGACCCCGCGTGGCTCGCGCGCTTCCGCGTCCATTCGCGACAGGTCTCGGCGTACCGCAAGGACCGTGTGTTCCTCGCCGGTGACGCCGCACACATCCACAGCCCCGCCGGCGGGCAGGGCATGAACACCGGGATCCAGGACGCCCACAACCTCGGGTGGAAGCTCGCGCTGGTGATCGGCGGTCACGCGCACGACGTGCTGCTCGACAGCTACCACGCGGAGCGCCACCAGGTCGGCGCCGCGCTGCTCCGGTCGACGGAGCTCGCGACGCGGGTGGGGACGTTCAAGAGCCCGGTGGCGCGCGCGGTGCGCGATCGCATCGCCCACTTCATGTCGAGCCTCGAGGTGGTGCAGCAGCGGATCATGCGGTCGATCGCCGAGCTCGACCTCGACTACAAGGCGAGCCCCATCGTCGAGAACTTCCAGGAGTCGCTCTTCACCGCGCGCGTCGGCGACGAGGCCGCCGGCGAGGGCCCGACGATCCGCGCCTGGCGCGAGTTCCACGCGGCGCCGCACGCCGGGGCGCGCGCGCCCGACGCGACGTGCCTGCTCGATGGCAAGGAGACGCGGCTCTCGGCGCTGTTCGGCGGGGGCGCGCACACGCTGCTGCTGTTCGACGGCCGGGCGGCGACCGAGCACGGCTACGACAACCTCGCGCGGATCGCCGCGGTGGTACACGCGCAGCACGGCGATCGAGTGCGCGTGCACGTGGTGGTGCCGCGGGCGGTGCGTCCCTCGAGCCTCCCGGGCGACCTCTCGGTGCTGCTCGATCCCGAGGGCGAGGTCGAGCACCGCTACGGCGCCGCGTGCGAGTGCGCGTACCTGATCCGGCCCGACCTGTACGTCGGCTTCCGCATGCAGCCCGCGGTGCCCGAGCGCCTCGTGCGCTACCTCGAGCAGACGCTGCGACTGCGCTAGGCCTCGCCCTTGGCGCCCTGGGCGTAGCGCTGGGTGATCTCCTCGACCGCGACGGAGAGGTCCTCGATCGCGCCCTCCTTGTCGCCCTTGAGGTAGGCGCGGAGGCCGTCGACGGCGACCATCGCGATGGAGGCGTTCACCCGCCGGTCGGCCAGGACACCCTGCACGTCCGGGTTCTTGAGGAGATCGACGATCTCGTCGAACAGCTCGTCGATCTCGCGGGTGACGGACTCCGGACTCGTCATGCCGTTCGGCGTAGCCCGCGCTACGCTCGCGGCCAACCATGAAGCGCACTTTCGTGTGGTCGCTGGTCGTCTTCGGTCCGGTCTTCGGCTTCGCGGCGCCCGGCTGCGCCAAGAAGCTCACCAAGGACGAGTGCAACGCGATGCTGGGCCGTTCGATCGGCATGCTCGCCTACCCCGGTGGCTCGGGAGAGCCGCGCAACGAACTCGGCCTCTACGGCGGCATCCCCGGGCTCGACGTGGAGAAGCTCCGCAAGGACGCGAAGGGACCGACCAAGGCGGCGATCGAGGAGTTCGACAAGGTGTGCATCGGGGCGACCGATCAGGCCGCGTTCCTCTGCGCGCGGCACGCCAACGACGCGACCCAGCTGTGGGCCTGCGGCGGCATGGTGAGCGAGGCCAAGAAGGCGGCCACCCTCGCCAAGGACATGCTCCCCCGGAAGTACGACGCGAACCAGTGCTCGGCCTACGCGCAGCACGCGATCGCCATCGGGGCCCTCACCGCCGACGACGTCAGCAAGGCCGTCCAGGACTGCGACACCTGGCTCCCGATCGGGCGGTACGATTGCCGTATGGCCGCCAAGGACGCCCAGGCCTGGAAAACCTGCCCGTAGCGTGATACTTCGCACGCTAAGCAATGGCCAGCCCGCTCTTCGACAAGGTCCTCATCGCCAACCGCGGCGAGATCGCCCGCCGGATCGCCCGCACCTGCAAGCGCCTCGGCATCGCGACCGTCGCCGTCTACAGCGACGCCGACGAGTCCGCGCCGCACGTCCGCGAGTGTGACGAGGCCGTGCGCCTCGGCCCCGCGCCGGTGAAGGAGAGCTACCTGAACGTCGAGGCCATCCTCGCGGCCGCGAAGCAGACCGGCGCGCAGGCGATCCACCCGGGCTACGGGCTCGTCAGCGAGAAGGGCTCGTTCGCGCGCGCGGTGGTCGAGGCGGGCCTCGTGTTCGTCGGCCCCCCGGGCGACGTGCTCGACCAGTTCGGCGACAAGATGAAGGCCCGCCACGTCGCGCTCGCCGCCGGGGTGCCGCCGGTCCCCGGGATCGACGCGCCGCTGCCCGCGGGCGACGTCGAGATCGCCCGGCAGGAGTGCGCGCGCATCGGCTACCCGATCGTGGTCAAGGCGGTGGGCGGCGGCGGCGGCATTGGCATGCAGATCGTCCGCGACGAGGCCGGCCTCGAGCGCGCGCTGAAATCGTGCAGCGACCGCGCCGCGCAGGCGTTCGGAGACGCGCGCGTCTACCTCGAGCGCTACCTCGAGCAGCCGCGCCACATCGAGATCCAGGTGTTCTGCGACACCCACGGCAACGCGGTGGCCCTCGGCGAGCGCGAGTGCTCGCTGCAGCGTCGGCACCAGAAGATCCTCGAGGAGTCGCCCTCGCCGCTGCTCGACGACGCGGCCCGCGCCACGTTCTTCCGCCGCGCGCTCGACGTGGTGAAGCACGCCAACTACGTGAACGCCGGCACGGTCGAGATGATCGTCGACGCGCGCAGCCCGGCCGAGCCGTACTTCCTCGAGGTGAACGCGCGCCTGCAGGTGGAGCACCCGGTGACGGAGATGTGCACCGGGCTCGACCTCGTGGAGGCGCAGCTCCGCGTGGCGAAGGGCGAGCCGCTGCCGCCGGAGCTCCTCTCGGTGCAGCGCCGCGGGCACGCGATCGAGGTGCGCATCTACGCGGAGGAGCCGCGCAAGGGATTCCTGCCGCGCCCGGGACCGATCGACCAGGTGACCTGGCCGAAGACGGACGCGGGCCTGCGGGTGGACGCGGGGGTGGAGCAGGGGTCGAAGGTGACGCCGTTCTACGACCCGATGATCGCGAAGATCATCGCGCACGCGCCGGATCGCGCGAGCGCGATCGCGCGGCTCGACGCGGCGCTGGCGGAGCTCTCGATCGGGCCCTGCATCACGAACACGGAGTTCCTCCGCGACGTGCTGAAGAGCGAGCGCTTCGGCAGCGGCGCGTACGACACGCTGTTCGCGGAAGCGTTCGCGAAGCAGCCCCGCACCTGACGATTGCGAGGGCGGCGGCGCGTCGGTAGGACGCAACATGTCCACCGAAGTCGAGACGTTCGTGCCGTGGGCACCGATCCCTGGGGCGCCGGCCCGGCCGAATCCACGCTTGTCCGGCCTTCACTTCACGCAGGGTGACCTGGTGGTCCAGCTGCTCGTGGGAGAGAGCGACACGCCCGCCCGGATGACCTTCGAGTCGGTCGTGGCCTTCCGGGCGACGGACGAGGGCAACAAGCTCGAGCTCTGGGCCGGCCACGATCAGTGCCTCGGCGGCCTCCACCTCGTGGAGCACTCGACCTACCTCCGCGAGACCTGCGCGGAGAGCTGCGGCGTCCTCGAGGCCGAGGAGCTCGTGCACTACGCGATTTACACGGACAACGAGTGCGTCGACGTGATCGCGCGCCGTCCACCGAACGTGGTCGTCGGGGAGCTGCGGCCGGGGCACTGCTGCGACTGGATGGAGCGCCAGGTCGCGGTCGAACCATGGGAACAGGCGAGCCCGGATCGAGCCGTACGCTTCTCGACGAAGTACTGTGAGTACGGCATCGCCATGGGCGGGTCCACGATGCGCATCGCCCACTGTCCCTGGTGCGGCAGTGACCTCCCGGCCTCGCTGCGAGAAGCTGCGCTCGCCGAGGTGGAGTGGAGCGGCCTCGATCCTGCCGTCGACGCGCGCACGGCCGACCTGCGGATGGAAGGCTGGCGGAAGATGTGACGGACTACCCCGGGAGCGCGCGGGTCGTGCGCAGGGACGTGAGGATCGTGTCGAGCTCGGTGAGCTCCGCACGCGCGAGGCGGGCATGGAGCTGGTCGTCGACCGGGATGGCGAGGAGCTCGCACACACCGAGGATCGCCTCGACACGTCCCTTGGCGAGTCCCACAGCAAGTCCTTGATCGAGCCCCTCGACGCGTCCCTTGGCCATTCCTTCGGCGAGCCCTTGCGTGAGACCTTCGGCCCGTCCCTCGGCCCGCACGGTTTCGTGGACGGTCTCGAGGAAGAGTCGTTGCTTCAGGCGCGCCTCGTAGAGGGCGCGCGCGGCCGGATCGGCCGAGAGCCGCTCCAGTGCTTCCTTCGCCTCTGCCATGATGGGGTGCTCCTTGGCCAAGGATTCTAGCTCGCCGGCGTCGACGGTGCGAAGGAAGCGGACCCAGTAGTGGAGCAGGTCGTCGGGCGCCGCATCCAGCAGCGGCAGCTCGAGGAGGTGGATCTCGAGGAGCTCCTCGTCGCCGAACGGCGTGTGGTCGTGGACCTCGCGGAGGGCGTAGATGGCGTGGAAGCGGCCGCTGATCCGGGCGTCGAGGAACACGATGCCGATGACGCGCTCGAGCTCGGTGTGCGGCTGGCCGCGTTCGAGCTGGCTGCCGAGGACGCGCGCCCACTG
>Ga0154020_10002760_pt1 | contig 21369 bp, 15 predicted proteins | sample Klosneuvirus_201_FD_109709 | JGI IMG/M metagenome (GOLD analysis project Ga0154020, IMG submission 109709) | Active sludge microbial communities from wastewater, Klosterneuburg, Austria - Klosneuvirus_20160825_MG | ecosystem: Engineered > WWTP > Aerobic digester > Activated sludge | place... | reverse complement strand
TTTTTATTTCTCACCATTACTATGGCAAAGCCCAGATTGATAGTACCCGGGTCAATGCCCAGTATGGTTGTTACCTCATCTGCTTTCAAAACTATACTTTATTTATTACAAAAATATGTAATTTGTACTTAGCCAAAGGTTTTATTTATTTTCACCACTTAATATTGAAATTGGAACTTATATCTTCAATAAAGCGAAGTCACGCAATCTATTCTGTGATCAAATGGGGCAGCCTGATTGTCTTGGTTTTGCTTCTTGCGTTTCATTTTGAAGACCTTAAGCATAGTGTCATCTTGTGGGATACACTGAATACACTCGTTAGAGACAGTGATAGCTGGTGGAAGATAAGTGTGATGCTGATTTTTGTTATCCTCAATTACACGATAGAGGCGGCAAAGTGGAAGCAATTACTCCGTCCCATTACCGCTATTTCGCTATGGCACGCTTTCAAAGGCATCATGATGGGTATTCTATTTTCTGTATTCACCCCCGGTCGCCTTGGTGAGTTTGGCGGTCGTATGTTAGTCCTCGAGCAGCGTCATAGGTTGAGTGGTGTGGCCTCTGTATTGGTAGGTAGTCTTGCTCAGAACCTCAGTATCATGGTATTGGGAAGTATCTCTGCACTCTATTTATATAAGCTATCATCGGGCTTGCCTGTGATAGTGCTCGCAAGCACCTGGATATTGATACTTAGCGCAACAGGCATAGGTTTAATGGTCTATTATAATATTACTCACCTCATCAGTTTCATTGAAAAATGGGAAATACGGCCCTCGTGGAAAAAGCACATTCACAGTTTAACTGTCCTATCCAATTACTCTAGTCGTGAATTGTCTCGGATTCTTATGATCAGTATTCTACGAATTGCAGTATGGGTCGCAACGTACTTATTTATTTGGCTATTCATATTCCGCTTAGCGATAGATGTAAATTTTGTAGCTGCTGCTTTATTACTGTTTATGCTCCAGACTGGAGTACCCTTACCTCCTATCACTGGTATCCTGGCTAGAGGGGGGCTGGCAGTATTTATATGGGGGCATTTTGGAATTGATGAATGGAGTGCACTAATCGCAACATTTATTTTGTATTTTTTTAATCTTATTATACCATCAATTGTTGGAGTATTCGTTCTATTGTTTAATTACAGGAAAAACTAACATGTTGATTAAAAGCGCTTTAACTTTTATTTTATTCTTCTTTAACTCATATTTAACACCCTCTGTATTGCTAGAGGCAGATGCGAGATCAGAGGTAAGAGGTGATTGTTACATCGAGAACAATTGCTTTAAGGATGGAGAAGAATTGAGATATAACGTTTATTTCAATTGGGGACTGCTCTGGTTGTCGGCAGCCGAGGTCGTATTCAAAGTTGATGAGCGCCCTTCCGGATATTATATCACTGCCAGAGGTAAGACCTACAAGAGCTACGAATGGCTATACCAAGTGGACGATAGATACGAGGTAATGGTAGATAAAAAAACACTGCTGCCATTATGGAGTATCAAGCATGCCCAAGAGAATGACTACCATCGATATGAGAAAATGGTTTATAACCAGGATTCTAAGATGGTCACTTCCTATGAAGGACCGGATGAAAAAAACATTACTACAAAGGTGGTATCGATCAATGAATGTGCTCATGATATTTTGAGTATATTTTATTTCATGCGGAATTATGAGTATAATTCTTTCCGTAGTGGCAAGACTATCGATATTAATCTCTTTCTGGATCGAAAAATGAATTATCTCAAAGCAAAGTACGATGGTAATGTAAATAACAAGGTAATCAAAGACCTTGGTGTATATAATACTTTCCGTATCTCACCGGAAACCATCGAAGGGCAGATGTTTTCATCAAAGAAGGGCTCATATATGTATGTATCCAGGGATAATAATCAGATTCCACTACTGATAGAATCTAAGCTTTCTGTAGGTTCTGTAAAAGTCGTATTGAATTCTGTCAAGAATCTACGTTATCCACTTACTTCACGGGTGAAGTAGCTACATTTTCTTCCAGCAAATGTCTGAAGAAATGTAGAGTTCCCTGTAGGTTTCTCAGTTTCTTAACTTGTAGAATAAGGCTCCTAGCTGTCTTTTTGATTTGTACTGAAGGCACATTTCTTTTACCAACTTCGGCCATAATTTGTTGGAAAGTGGACGTTTCGTAATATGGAGATTGAGGGTTCGCCGGGAAATAGGCATTAGCTATTCCCCCTTTTAATACCAGTCTTTCAATACCTAGCTTTCTCAGGTACCAGCGCAGTCGTAATCCATCGCTGAGTTCATTGACCTGTTCAGGAAGTGTACCAAAGCGATCGTTCAGTTTCATGAGATAGACCTGAAGCTCAGGCTCAGAAGTGAGTTGATCCAGTTCATTGTAGAGTGCCAGCCGCTCGGTAGTCGAAGTAACATATTCAGCCGGAATAAGCATCTCAGTATCAGTTTCGATTAGCACATCTCTTGCTTCTACCACCCGGTCTGATTGTTTATTCTGATCAAATATATCACTGAAGTCAGTTTCCTTAAGTTCCAAAATAGCCTCTTCCAGTATTTTCTGAAAGGTATCATACCCGATCTCTGCTATGAAACCACTTTGATCCACTCCCAGCAGATTACCTGCACCTCGGTGATCTAGGTCTCGCATCGCTATTTCGAAACCACTGCCCAAATCAGAGAATTCAACGATTGTCTTTAGTCTCTTTCGGGCTTCATTATTCAGTGTAGACATCGGCGGTGCAAGTAGATAGCAATATGCCTTGCGATTCGACCTGCCGACGCGCCCACGGAGCTGATGGAGATCACTCAGGCCATAATGATGTGCATTATTGATGATCATCGTATTGGCATTGCTTATATCCAGCCCTGTTTCAATGATATTGGTACTCACCAACACATCTATCTCACCATTGATAAAGCTCATCAGACTTGATTCCAGTTGTTTACTATCCATCTGACCGTGTGCACTGGTGACAATGGCATCCGGAATTAACTGGCGAATCATCTGTGCCAGCTCATCCAGGTTTTTGATTCTGTCATGTACAAAGAATACCTGACCGCCCCGTGCCAGTTCGAACCGTATAGCATCTACAATAATCTTCTGATCGAAGAGCCTGACTTCAGTCTGAATGGGTTGCATATTGGGTGGTGGAGTACGCATCATAGACAGATCACGCGCCGCCATAAGTGAGAACTGAAGCGTCCGTGGTATGGGAGTCGCAGTGAGTGTGAGTGTATCCACATCAATTTTGATACCTCGAATCTTTTCTTTCGCGCTTACGCCAAATTTTTGCTCTTCATCAATGATCAGCAGACCAAGGTCTTTGAAACCGATCTCTTTGTTGAGTAGCGCATGTGTACCAATGACCAGATCTGTCTGCCCGGATTTGATGCGCTCATATATTTCTTTTTTCTCCCGTGTACTTTTAAATCGGTTGAGATATTCTATCTCTACTCCAAAATCATTCAATCTTCCCTTGAAAGTTTGATAGTGTTGTAATGCCAATATGGTAGTAGGTACCAATATGGCTACTTGCTTTCCATCAGTGATAGCCTTAAAAGTCGCTCTTACAGCTACCTCTGTCTTACCAAAGCCGACATCACCACAGATGAGGCGATCCATAGGATGTGGTCGCTCCATATCTTCCTTTACTTCTTGTGTGGATCTATACTGATCAGGGGTGTCTTCATACATGAATGAAGATTCCAGCTCAGCCTGTTGGTGGCCGTCAGGTGAAAATGCAAATCCCGGTACTGATTTTCTTTTAGCATATAGCTTGATGAGCTCTGCTGCGATATCTTTTACCCTCTTCTTGGTCCGCTGCTTTAGTTGCTTCCACGTATCTGTGCCCAGCTTACTGAGTTGTGGTATATCCCCCTCCTTACCTATATAGCGTGAGATTTTGTGTAGTGCATTGACACTTACATATAGTATATCATTATTTTTATAAAAAATCCTTACTGATTCTTGCTTGACACCACTGATTTCGATAGTCTCCAGCCCGGAAAATCGACCTACACCATAGTCGATGTGAGTGACATGGTCTCCTGGTTGCAGCTCTTTCAGCATTTTCAATGTCACCGCTTGGTCTCTGGTATAACCCTTCTTTAGACTGTACTTATGGTACCTTTGAAAGACTTGGTGATCCGTGAGAACTTCCAACTTTAATTCTTCATCTATGAATCCCTCATGCACAGATCCGATCAGCGGCTGGAACTGAATAGAGGCATTTAGGTCAGTAAAGATCGCCTCGAGCCGCTCTATCTGTTTGTTGCTTTCTGAGAAGAAGAATGTCTCAATGGTTTTCTTCCTTCCTGCTTCCAGATGCTCGATCAGTAGCTTGAAGTGCTTATTGATCGTAGGATGTGGCTTGGAACTAAATTCTATTTCATGATTGAACTCCACATTCGAAGCCGGATTTAGGGCAATTATATTGAACCTGCTTATGTCCTTTATCAATTCAGCAGGACTTACAAAGTGATGGGAAGTGAAGAAAGTTAATATTAACTCATCTTCGATCAGGAATGAGTTTTGTGTCAGATTTTCCTTTTCTACTTCGCATTTGTCCCACGTAGCTGTGACAGTATCCATATGATCGATCCAGATCTGGGTGTCCGGCGTAAGTATGCTGAGCAGCGAGACTCGTTTAAAGCCTTCCATCTGCCTGTTGGTATCGGGCAAGATGGACAGTTGGCTGACATTCCTTACTGAGAGTTGTGTCTCAGGTTGGAAAATGCGAATACTTTCTATTGTCTCATCATCCAACTGGATTCTGAATGGTAGCTCATTCCCATAGGAGTATATATCTACTATGGCTCCTCTGATAGAGAATTGTCCGGGCTCATACACAAAATCTACTCTCTGAAACCCATATTCAATCAAAATTTCGATTATAAAATCAATCTCAAGCTTTTCACCCGTAGCTACTGAAAGTCTGTATTCATTGATGGAATTACTATCTACAACTTTTTCAAAAAGAGCTTCAGGATAGGTAAGTATGATATAATCATTATTGCTTAGACCCAGCTTACTGATCGCTTCAGTGCGGAGTAATACATTACTCTGGTCCAGTTCCTGGAAATTTCCGGGTTGTCTAAATGAATCCGGGAAATACAATAACTGTTGCTGACCCATTAGCGTCACGAAGGTGTCGTAGAGATATGCCGCCTCGTCTTTAGAATCAGCCAGAAAAAGCAAGTTTCGACCCGGAGATAACTTTCGTAACGCAGTAATAAGGAAAGCATGGTAAGATCCTGCTATACCTTGCAATAGAGTCTTATCCGCAGCTGAATTAAATCCTGCAAGCGTATTGATCTTGGGTGCCTGGAGAAATTTCCCGATTATCTGATCTCTGATGCTCAAGAACGTTCTTATCTCTTGGTGAGTACTAATTAATTTGAAATAAATGCCGGTGACTATCCGATTTTCACGAAAGGCACTTTGACAGTTTCTGCAGCGTATTTTTTACCATTGATATCTATAAAAATCTGCCTACCCGGTACGGCATCACTGGTCTTTATATACCCCATTCCAATCGGATAGCCCAATGAAGGTGACATTGTGCCTGAGGTTACTTCACCCAGCGTATTACCCTCGCTATCCAGTATCGCATAGCCATGCCTGGGCACGCGTTTTTCATTCATTTTGAATGCAGTAAGTTTTTTCGTTACACCAGCACTTTTTTGTGCTGCCAGAATATCACTCGCGATGAAATGTCCCTTTTTTAGTTTAGTGATCCAACCTAGTCCAGCTTCAAGCGGAGTGGTCTCATCATTGATGTCATTACCGTATAGGCAGAAGCCCATCTCGAGTCGAAGCGTATCACGTGCGCCTAAGCCTGCAGGTATCAATCCTTCCGACTTTCCTTGGGTCATGATCGCATTCCACAGTTCAAGTGCATCCTTATTGTCGCAATACAGTTCATATCCGCCTGAGCCGGTGTATCCGGTAGCAGATATGAGCACATTAGAAATGCCGGCCACAGTGCCCTTCGCAAAGTTGTAATAATCAATGGTGCCCACAGGTACAGTGGTTAATGCGGATAAAATAGAAGTGGCTGCAGGCCCTTGCAGCGCCAATAGAGCGGTTTGATCTGAAATATTTGTCAGTTTTACATCGTCATTGGCATATGAACTGATCCAATCCCAATCTTTCTGGATATTTCCGGCATTTACCACCAGCATAAACGCCTTCTCGCCTTCCGTGCATTGATCTTCATACAGGCGATACACCAGCAGATCGTCAACAATACCACCCGTTGTATTAGGCAGACAGGAATATTGTATTTCTCCCGGTTTGAGTGCACTGACATCATTAGAGGTTACTTTATCTACTAATTCCTGTGCTTTTTTTCCCTTAACTATAAACTCACCCATATGACTTACATCAAATAAACCGGCTTTATTTCGTACAGCCAGATGTTCGTCAATAATTCCCGAATAAGATATGGGCATATTATATCCGGCAAACTCAGCCATTTTAGCGTTTAGTTCTATGTGAGTGGCGGTTAGTGGCGTTTCTTTCATTTTATAGTTATTTTTTTAATTATGTCTCCTCTTTTTATGTGCTTTACTACATCTTCTCCCGAAATGACTTCAGCGAAAATGGTGTAGCGGCCATCTAAATGGGGTGTGGGCGCTGAGGTGATAAAGAATTGGCAGTTTTCTGTGTTTGGCCCTGCTGAAGCCATACCTACCATTCCTGGTTTGTTGTAATAGACCATAGGTAATTCAGATCGAATGAGATAATCCAGAGAGCCGAATCCATCGCCCCTGTTACATCCGCTTTGTATGACAAAATTGGGTACCACGCGGTGAAAAATCTTACCATTGTAGTAATTCCTTTTTACTAGTTCGATCCAGTTGGCTACACTTAGTGGTGCCACTGAAGGTAATAATCGCAAATCTATCTTGCCGCGATTAGTTATGATCTGGCATTGGGTAGAATCAGTGATGTTGTTCAGTACTGCCCAGTCGAGCATACGAAATCCCTTATCAGGCAATGGTCTGGGAGGCAGTCCATTCCAGAAGGAGAGTGTCTTGGCTACTTCATTATACGCTTCTGCTCCTTCAGGTAATTTTATCTTCTTCAAGGCAATTTTGAAAATAGAATCACCCGGTAAGAATGTCTTAAAGTCTAACTCCGGTCTTCTAAGTGTGACTGCTGCAGTAGATGTAACTCCTACGTCGCCCGAGAGTAACCCCTCGATAAGATAGCTGAAGATTTGCTTTTTGTATGGTATATAATTTGACCTATATATCTTGGCAAAGTAAGGATTGGCTAATATATCACCATACGATTCCATACCTGCGACTTGTATGATTTTATCAGGCGCATTCTTGGTTACATCCCGGATAAATGAAAAATTAGTAACATCTCCACCAAGATATTTGATAATATCTGCTTTTCTATACACGTCCGGTAATCGCAACAGTGAATCTTTGAGTATTGCATTTACACCTTGCTTCAACTGATAGTTTATCGGCGTGTAAGGGAGGTATTTGTTTACAGCACCAAGTAATTCCAGTTGGCACGCTCGATTGGTCTCCGGACTTAAGAATTTATCGAAGTATCGCTTAGCATCCAGTTCTGAACCATGATTAAACAAGTACAATCCAGCCGCTTGTGCTATCTGATCGTCCTTGTCCTTAATGTAAGTAATGGCAAGTGTGTCTCCATCTTTATAGGACAATTGATTTACTCCATTGATAAGTGCATAGCGGAGTTGAGGATTAGAACTGGATTTTAGTTGTCCATTAATGAAATTGACTACCAGAGTGGGATTCCCTTTTGAAATTGCATTGATGAGTGGTATTCTTATGTCTGTTTTGTTGCTCACATTATATAGTGAGATGAGCGAATCTGTGAGTGACTTGAGCTCTGATGCGGGTAGTTTTGAAAAGTAGTGAGCGGCGTATAACCGAGAATTATCTGAATATTGCTTATTGTATAGGTAGTTAAACATTTGACTATTACCCGCTTTGGAATACATATTCCTCAGCGCATATCGAAATACACCTTTTGCCAACCCGGAAGTAAGCAATGAGTCTGTATGTGTATATGATTTTACCGACGTCATCAGTTGGAGGCTATTCCTGCTACCACACTTACCTAGTGCTTCCAGTATGGTGGCATTGAATAAACCACTGTTGTTCAGACTGTCGAATTTTACAAATGCATCTATCAGATAGTGCTCTGCCTTTACACTTCTCAATTGTCCCAAGACATACGCGGCGGTAGTCCGTACTTTTTCCTCAGAATCCTTGAGCAGAGGTGCGATCGAATCTATCAGAGTAGAATCACTTGAAGAGGCAAATGAATTGAGCGTGATAAATCGAATTGTTGGGTTGGCGTCATGAAGAAGTTCGAATAAGGTATCATTGGCGTGTTTGTATCCCGCCTCGAAAGCTTGCTGGACGTCTTTGCTCGTCAGATTCATGTTGAATCCAATTACATTCTTGGGATTATTAGGTACACACGCTGAAAAGAGAGCAATGAATAAAACCAGTACGAAAAAACTACTTTTGAACATCCAAAAATGTTAATTATCTATATGGGTCAATGGTATTGAAATGAAGGATCGCTTTATTCGTTTCAGGTACAAATGTAAGATTATTTTGGGCAAAATCGGCCTTTCACGACCAACTGCTCAAGATCTGATACACGATGAGACTTGCAAGATAGGCAAATCCGCTGTAAGCGAATAATTGGATCATGGGCCATTTCCAGCTACCGGTTTCCTTTTTGACCACTGCCAATGTACTCAGACATTGGAGTGCAAATATATAAAAGACGATCAGTGATGCTGAGGTCGCCAAATTAAATACCTTCTTGCCCGTGTTGGGATTGACCTGCTTAGCCAGCATTGCTGACAGGTTTTCAGGAGAATCATCTTGCTGAGCACTATAGATAGTCGCAATAGTACCGACGAATACCTCACGTGCTGCAAAAGAGGTGATGAGTGCTATTCCTATCTTCCAGTCGAATCCCAATGGCTTGATCACCGGTTCTATCCACTGGCCCATGAGACCTGCATAGGAATTCTCAAGTCTTATGGCTTCTACATTGGCAAGCTGTTCACCCGGCTTTGGATTTTCAAGTCTTATTTTTTGAGCTGCTTCTGCCTGCGCCATTCTGTCTCCGGGTCCATAAGATGCCAGTGCCCATAGTACTACTGATATCATCAGAATGATCTTACCAGCTTCAGAAATAAAAGACCTTATCTTCTCATACACATTGTGATATATATTTTTTAAAATAGGGAGCTTATAATCCGGTAACTCAAGCATCATCTGACTGGGCTCGTCTGATTTTACCATTTTTTTAAGTAAAAAAGCCACAAAGAGGGCAAAAAGCGTACTAATTACATAGATAGAAAAGAAGGCCAACCCTCTTTTATTAATAAAGCCCCACATAAAGCCGGCAGGTATGACATAGGCAATAAGAAGAGAATATACAGGCAGACGTGCACTGCAACTGATGAGAGGTGTAGCCATAATGGTAATCAGTCTCTCCTTGGCATTACCGATAGTTCGTGTACTCAGTATTGCAGGGACCGCACAGGCGCCCCCTGAGATCAGTGCTACTATACTGCGGCCATTCAATCCGAATTTTCGCATTAGAAAATTAAACAAAAAGACCACCCGTGTCATGTAGCCTGTCTCTTCCAGTATGCTTATGAATATAAATAGCAGCGCTATCTGAGGTACGAAGACGATTATTCCACTTAGTCCCGGTATGATGCCATTTGCGATGAGATTAGTAACCCATCCTGGCGGTAATAACTGATGAACCCAGCCTACGACGTAGGTAAATGAAGTCTCCAGCATATCAATGGGCTTTTCAGCGAGATTAAATATAGACTGGAAGATGAGCCACAGAATGATGATAAATACAATTATCCCCCAGAAGGGATGTAGCAATACTTTATCCAGTTTCTGAGTAAGCTCATTGGAAGGTGTTGGAGATTTGCGCAGTTCAGGCGCCAGCATCAGAGGTTCCAACTTTTCAAACCGAAACATGGTATCCCACACCTGCAGTCCCAAAGCCGACTTATGGAGCGTACTATTATTAACTATATCTACTAGTTCCCTATATTCAGGAGCTTCAGGCCCGGTATTTAATTCAGACCACTCAGCCCGTCTCAAAAGTTCATCTTTTGGGAAGAAAGATTTGGAACTAAGGCCGGTCTCCGGGTTTTCAAGTACGCTGTTGATTAATGTCTTGAGTGCCACTAATCCCTGTCCTGTCTTCGAACTGATCTCAAGTGTAGGTAAATCAAAAAACTCATTGATTAGCTTGACTTTTGGCGCAAAGTTGAGATCACGGTCCGCCATATTGAGCGCGATAATGAGCGGAATTTTTAAGTCTATTAATTGAGTGAGAAATAACAGATGTCGTTCTAAATGTTCTATATCCACCAGATAAATAGCCAAATCCGGATAGGCCTTTTCCTCAGGCTGGAGCAAGACAGAAGTTACTATTTTCTCATCAAGTGAAATCGCATGAAGACTATATGAGCCCGGAAAATCAATCAGATCAGCTTTAATATTCTTACCTAGCGATAGCTTGCCGACTTTCTTCTCCACCGTAACACCGCCAAAATTCCCGGTCTTTTGTTTCAATCCGGTCAGCGCATTGAATAGCGATGATTTTCCACTATTGGGGTTGCCAAAGAGGCCTATTTTCTTGTGAGTGAGCATCCCTAGACCAGCTGTATTATTAATTGATGATGATGACAGCAGCTTCCTGTGGGCTGAGAGCAATATTGAGTGATCCTATACTCAAATACAATAATTGATCAAAATAACTTCTGCGTATGACACGCACTCGTGCATGCGGAAAGACACCCATACTGATAAGTTTAGGAGCTATTTTTTCATTCTCTATAGTCAGAATGATTGCCTCTTCACCTATTTTAAGTGTACTTAACTTTCTCATTGTATTGACATCGACGGGCAAATGTACAGAAAGTATCTCTTTAGACATAATCTAAATAAGAAGTAATCTATTGGCAATTGTATTCTCAAAACACATCATTTATCAATAAAGAAATATCTAAAGTTAATCCCAAAATTCATTTTTGAAATGTTAACCACATTAGGGCCAAAAGCCCTCAAGTAAGAAAAGCTGGGTTCGATGGCAAATCGGAAAGTCGCAGGTATAGAGTAGCCAATTTCTCCTAAGACATTCGGAACATATTGATAATACAGATCCACCTCGCTGCCGGCTGCTACAAAGGCGCGTTGCCAGAAGTAATATTTGAGGTACACTGCAAGAGTCCTGTTATTACTGATGGTGACCTTGCTCGGTGTTGTTAATTTTGAATAATCCAGTTGAAGTCTGGCGCCCAATCCCAAATTTTTTGCAAAGTAATACTCCAGTGATGGTCTTACTTTTATTCCCAAATCAGCTTCCTCACTCAAGGTCGTGAAGAGATCGATTCCCAGACCGGTGGAAAAGGTATGTCTTGGTATTTCCTGTGCATTCACTTTTATAGCGGTGATAGCTATAGTGACTGTAATTACAACTCTCCATAACAGTGTCGACATGAAACGTGAATTTATCACCTAAAAGTAGTAGAATTAATTTTTCCTGAACAACTAATATGCTTTTGACGGCTATTCTCGTCATAAGCTGCTATTTTCGCACCTTCAATCCAAAAGAAAGAACCATTATGTCAGCACATATAGAAGATTTTAAGCGAATAGTAGGCTTTGCCAAGGAATATGGTTTCATCTATCCCTCGAGTGAAATATACGATGGGCTTAGTGCTGTATATGACTATGGACCTCTTGGTATTGAATTAAAGAATAATATTCGCAAGTACTGGTGGCAGTCTATGGTGCAGCTTCATGACAATATAGTAGGCATTGATTCTGCGATTTTTATGCATCCCCAGATTTGGAAAGCAAGTGGACACGTAGATGCTTTTAATGATCCGCTGATTGATAATAAGGACAGCAAGAAGCGCTTTCGGGCAGATCAGTTGGTAGAGAACTATATGGACAAGCTGGAGGATAAGGCTAATAAGGAAATCGAAAAGGCAGCCAAGAGATTTGGTGAATCATTTGATGCTGCACTGTATCGCACGACCAACCCTCGGGTAGTGCAAATATGGGAAGAACACGAATCTGTTCGGACAAGACTGGCTGATGCTATGAGTACTGGGGATATGCCGGCACTAAAGCAACTGATCGAAGACCTGCAGATAGTTGACCCCGACAGTGGGAGTAAAAACTGGACTGATGTAAGACAGTTTAATCTGATGTTCTCCACACAACTGGGTAATATTGCAGGTGAAGAAGGCAAGTTATACCTTCGACCGGAGACAGCTCAGGGTATTTTCGTCAATTTTGTCAATGTACAAAAGACTTCAAGACAAAAAATCCCATTTGGTATTGCTCAGACCGGTAAGGCATTTCGCAATGAAATCGTCGCTCGACAATTTATTTTCAGAATGCGGGAATTTGAGCAGATGGAGATGCAATTTTTCGTCACACCCGGGACCGAAATGCAATGGTATGAACACTGGAAGAAGTTTCGACTTTCATGGCATCTGGCACTCGGTACACCAGCAGAGAAACTGAGGTACCACGATCATGATAACTTGTCTCATTATGCAAATGCTGCTGTGGATATACAGTTTGAATTTCCATTTGGTTTCAAAGAACTGGAAGGAATTCACAGCCGGACCGACTTTGATTTAAAAAGCCATCAAGAACTGTCGGGTAAGAAACTGGCCTATTTTGATCAGGAGCGAGATGAGTCTTACATTCCTTACGTGGTAGAAACTTCTATTGGTCTAGATAGAATGTTTCTCGCGCTACTCAGCGAGGGCCTGCGTGAAGAGACTGTCCCGGACGCTAAGGGTGCTGATTCTACACGGTTGGTTTTCAAGATAAATCCCGCGCTTGCTCCGGTGAAATGTGCTGTATTACCACTCGTCAAGAATAAAGAAGAGCTTACCTCAAAAGCGAGAGCCATATATGAGGAATTAAAATGGCAATTCCCTTGCCAGTATGATGATAAAGATGCGATAGGCAGACGCTATAGACGCCAGGATGCTATCGGTACGCCGCTTTGCATCACAGTTGATTTCGAGACACTCGAGGATGATACTGTAACTCTGAGAGACCGAGATACCTTGATCCAGCAACGAGTGCCCATAGATCAACTGGCCACACTCATACATGAAAGGACTAACTTAGAACAGATCTTGAAGAAACTGTCTACTGCCCAATAGGCTGCTGATAGATGGTTTTGCTCAGCCAAATAAATTCAAGGATGAAATTATCGATTTGACGCTGAAAAGTGGGGTCAACAAGTGTGCCGTCCTCTTCGAACAGTTTATGCACCCTGGGAATTACCAGCATGGTCGCACTGGGGATACCAAAATGAGCTATTGAGAGTAATTGAAGTTGCTGTGCAGCGCGCATGCCTCCCAGCGCACCATCAGAGGCAGTTACGATCCCAATAGGTTTGTGACTGAACTTAGGAAAATGGTTGAGCAGGTTCTTTAAAGCAGGTGTATAACAGCCATTGTATTCAGGAGTCACCAGTATAAAAGCATCCGTGGCATATATAGTGCTAACTAAATCTGTAAGGTGCTCCGGTGCATCTCCTTCATCCTGATATACCTGGATATCAAGCGGTATATCATAATCACGTACATCTATGATGGTGATTTTGTCTTCACTGAGTTCCTTGGCTAACCTGTCTTCGAGATGCTTTACCGCCCGAAAAGTGATACTGGCTCTATTTTGGCTTCCTGAAATTATTGTATAATTCATTACAGTTCGATTTTGGATTAAAAGACCAAGCCCATGATTTCAAAGGCTTGCTTCGCTTCGGCTTGATCTTTATAATTTTTTTCAAGAAAATTTTTCAACAAATACAGATTATTCTGGCTCTTCCAGAGATTCATCGGAATGATATTATCCTTTGCCCACTGGACCAGCGAAATTATGTCACTGAGATAAGTTCCGGTGTTGTCCTTCACAAAAGTGGACAGTAAGTCGGCAATTTTCCTTTCAATCAGGAGTGCTATTCTAGTTTTATCCATGATTTCCAGTTCCCATTGATTAAATTCATGCTCGAGCGCCAAAAGCTTTTTAGCGGAAAAAGAAGAATTCTGTTCAAGCAATTCAATCAGGTTTGCATTCACCTTAAATTGGATTATTTCATAGAATACTTTCGGCACAGGAATATTATTGAGCTTCATCGCTTCTATGAGCGGGTAATTCTTATTGTATAGTGTCTCTGCAAGGCCGTCTGCCTCGATCACGTTGCGGTGGGCTATTGAGTTTAGTAGTTTGATTTTTTCATCTTTAAATAAGCTCTCAAATTTAAACTGATGGTCATCAAAATAATTCAATAAGCATTGATTCAGATCAGGAATTCGGAATTCGAGGATACATCCTTTGATTTGAGTTTTTAACAATTCAAAATCACCTGCATCAATACTTTCCCGCTTATAATATCCTCTGATATTTAATGCACCGTGATTTACCGCCACGAAGGTGTAGTCCATATGCGAGCGCGTGATCCTGGACTGAACAGTGGCATAGCCCATGACCAGAGTAACCTCGCCCTGTATATATCGCTTGAAAGCGTGATAGGTTACTTTAAAATTGTAAAGAAATGTCTCCTGTGGCGTGCGTTCGAAAAGGGCAAAGATGGAAATGTGCTTGGCTACGTTTAACAGATCAATTTTTTCGGTTAGTACAAAGTGCTGATATACGTGTGCGCCATTCCGCATATGAGGATAATTGCTTGGAGCCTCTTTGAGTCTTTTGGTAAATTCGGCTTCACCATTAAAGCTGAAGTAACCGGCCAAATGAATAGCTCTGGCCGCATATTGTAAAATTTGAATAGTCTCAATGCCACTTATTTCATCAAAGAACCATCCACAACTGGTGTACATCAACATAGCTTGACGCTGCATTTCAAGTAAGCGTAAGCCGTCATTGGTCGTATCTTCAGTAATAGACCCGATAGCATGTTGCTGAAAGAAAGCCTCGACGTTTGTATCTGAGCGGTCTAATATGATCTTTATATAATTATCACGCGCCTCCCAAATGTCTTTAAATATTACCTTTCCTTCTTGTTCAAATAGTTGTACGAGTGCATCGCGAAGCCAGTCCAGTGCCTGTCGTAAAGGTTCGCGATATTTCTGATTCCAGCCTTCGTGGTTGGTTGTTTTGCAACCACAGTCGGAGCGCCACCTCTCTACACCATGTACGCAGCTCCATGAGCTATTTTCTTTGATTTGAGCTTCTTGAGCCTCAGGGAATTTATAAAGAAAATATGCATAATTGGTCACCTGTGTCTCCTTATGAGGCGGAAGCTGCTCAAGGCAGCTTGCCAATGCCATCTCACCAAATCTATGATGGTGACCATAGGTCTCGCCATCTGTAGCCAGATGCACCAATGTGCTGTGTTCCGGATTAGTGGTGGCAGATATAATCCTATTCGCGAATTTTGTGCCATTCTCGAGCAGCCCGTTAAAGGCAACCTCCTGAGAAAGTGGGCCATTATAGAAGAAGACGATGATATGCCTTCCACTGGGTAGCGTCACACGGTAGGGTCTTGTAGTATCTAGTGTATGCTCTTCGCTCGGAATCCACGCCTCGCTGCTATTCTTTCGAATGGAAGCAATTTGCCTGGGTGCAAGGATGGTAAATTGAATATCTGCTGCTGCCAGTGCTTCCAGCGTGGGCGTATCTACGGCAGTTTCCGATAGCCACATACCGGCAGGCTTGCGCTTATATCGATGTACAAAGTCAGCAATACCCCATATGACCTGCGTCTGTTTATCCCGTTCATTAGCCAGTGGCATTATCATATGATTGTATACCTGTGCTATTGCATTTCCATGGCCTTCATAGTGTATCTCGCTGAGTCTATCTGCTTCCAGTATCTTTTCATACGACTCAGGCGCAAATTTCTCCATCCAGGAGAGTAGGGTAGGGCCGAAGTTAAAACTGATCTGCTGATAATTGTTGTTTATGGAGGCGATGTGATTGTTGCCATCATAGATGCGAGCTGCCCTGTTGGGGGCATAGCACTCATAGTTGATGCGCTCATTCCAGTCGTGGTAAGGAGCAGCGGTAGGTTGGATTTGAATGACCTCGAGCCAGGGGTTTTCTCTTGGTGGTTGGTAAAAATGACCGTGAATACATACAAACATCCGCGATTATTTCGATTTATAGCTGAAATCCAGATTTTGTGCCAGATAATCCGGTAATTCAGGTAAGTCAGATCGGGGTATCATCATCGTGGATAGATTATATAAATCAGTAAATATCCTATGCTTGATGACTGTCTCGAAGAGATAGTCATGGCCCGAGGAGCCGCCTGTACCCACTTTTCTGCCCAGCATCCGCAGTACCATCTGAGAATGACGGAAGCGCCAGGCGGTCAATAACTCTTCTATGTCGAGCAATCGCTCCAGAAATGCATTCGGCATCGCCAATATGGGTTGATCCCGATACAGTTTTATAAATAAAGCAGCTAAAGTAGCTTTGTAACTGAGTCTAAGTTCGCCCTTGGATATCAGCTCATTGTGCTTACCTTCATCGAATATGCCCTCAAAGAAGGTGGAGGTATCACCCATCATTTTCAGTCGCATCTGCTTCTCTTCTTCAGAGAGGAATTTATTTTCGGAGATATTGGCTGATTCGCGTGCGACCATTTGATCCACTGCACTTCTATAAGCCGCCAGGAAAGTGAATGAGTCGAATTTTAGAAATGGTGTTCTTTCGAGCCATTTTCCCACCTCGTCATGCAGGCTGCCGGTGGCTTCTATGAGCTGAAGCTCAGCAGTCTGCTCTTCGGTAAAGAATTGATGATAGGGCTTATTGTTGTAAGTAATGCGTCGATCAGACTTTAGTCCCAGACTTACTTCTAGCTTGCGAAACTGGAAGGACTGAAAGCCACTGGCCGGAAATAAATAATTTCTGAAATCAAGAAAATCGAGTGGCTTCAACGTTTCCAGCACTGTAATCTGCTGAATACACACTTCGAGAATACTGACTACCCGATCAAAGCGAGCTACCGCGGTACTGATACTGCGCTCATCTACATAATCGTCTTTAAACATCTTCATGACTGACTCTACTTCATGCAAGATCTGTTTAAACCACAGCTCATATACCTGATGAATGATGATAAAAAGCATTTCATCATGTGCAGGTTTACCCAGTGCAACTGATCTTAGCTCCTGAGCGCCAAGAATATCATCAATTCTGAGATAATTGCGGTAGTGAATAGCAGCATAAGGATCTTTCTTCGCGTCGCCCATAACAAGGTTGTTTTAGGCAAATTTAGTTTTTTAGAACTAAATCATTCAAGTATCTGAGTAGTGAAATCCATTTTCTTACGTTCTCGTGAGAAAGAATGCAGCCTAAATGAGAATGAAAACTTTATAAGTGCGGTGAGTTTTTATCACACATTGAACCGAAAATGCATGATATCTCCATCCTTTACCACATACTCCTTACCTTCTACAGCCATCTTGCCAGCCTCTTTGACGGCTGCTTCTGACCCATAAGCGATAAAATCTGCATAAGCGATTACCTCAGCCCGAATAAACCCCTTCTCAAAGTCGGTGTGGATCACACCTGCGGCCTGTGGCGCTTTCGTCCCCTTGGTGATGGTCCAGGCGCGAACTTCTTTTACTCCGGCAGTAAAGTAGGTATATAAGCCCAGTAGCTTGTATGAAGCATTGATGATTTTATTCACACCCGGCTCATCCAGACCCAGTGACTCTAGAAACTCCAGTCGCTCTTCTTTGGTATCCAGCTCTGCTATATCGGCTTCTATAGCCGCAGAAATGAGTACCACTCCGGCGTGTTCCTTTTTTGCCAGCTCCACAATGATGTCAGAAAAATTATTGCCATTCACTGCAGCACCTTCATTGACATTGCAGACGTAGAGCACCGGCTTAGCAGTAAGTAATTGGATATCGTCCAGCAGGCTTTGTTCTTCATCGGATTCTATTGCCATCGATCTGACGTTTTTACCCTGGATGAGGTGATTTTTGATCTTTTCGACAAACTCTGCGGCTGCTTTTGCCTCTTTATCTCCGGTCTTAGCTGCTTTTTGCTGCTTATCGAGCCTTTTTTCGACTGTCTCCAGGTCTTTTAGTTGCAACTCGGTATCGATCACTTCCTTGTCACGAAGCGGATCTACAGAGCCATCCACGTGTACTACATTATCATCTTCGAAGCAGCGTACTACATGGATGATGGTATCCACCTCACGAATATTGGCCAGAAACTGATTGCCCAGCCCTTCGCCCTTACTGGCGCCTTTTATAAGACCTGCTATATCAAGTATCTCGATGGTAGTAGGTTTGACATTCTGCGGATTGACCAGTTTGGTCAGTTCGTCGAGACGGATATCCGGCACCGTGATCACACCCAGATTGGGATCTTTAGTAGCGAAGGGATAATTCGCAGCAAGCGCTTTTGCAGAAGTAAGTGCATTGAAGAGAGTGGATTTTCCTACATTGGGCAAACCGACAATTCCACATTTTAAAGCCATAATAGTCTATTTTTGAGGCGCAAAGATATATTTTATCACATAATACCGAATTGAATTACCTCGCACATTCCTATTTTTCACCTCCGGACCCGGATATTCTGTGCGGCAACCTGATCGCTGATATGCTCAAAGGTAATGAACGAAAGACGATTGCGACTCAATTTATGCCCGGACTTCGATTGCATTATTTTATCGATTCCTTTACAGATCGACATGAAGGATTAAAAGTGGTCAAGCGGCAATTGCGGACTGATTTCGGGAAGTATGCGCCGGTAGTGGCTGATGTTTATATGGATTTTATCCTGGCCACAGCTTGGGATTCTATCAGTTCGGTTTCGTACCAGATGCATACTGCTTATGTCTATACTTGCTTGCAGGCTGGGTTAGATTTACTTCCGGCCGCTATTCAGCCTAGATTGATGCACATGGTCCAGTCCGATTGGTTGAGTATCTATTTGTATCCACAGAGTCTGGAAAGAATCTTTACAAACCTGAGAAAGAGAGCCTCTCATCCACAATTGCTGCACAAAGGACTTGAAATATACGAGCGAGACAATGAAATTTATCTACCCGTGTTTCTGCTATTTTTTAGAGATCTGCAGCAAGCGGTGATGCTTTACCAAAATCAATAGCCAAATCTACTCAGCAAGTTTTCATCATTTCGCCAGTTTTCCTTCACTTTTACGTGCAGTTCCAGATATACCCGGTATCCCAGGAAAGTTTCTATCTCTGCTCTGGAGCGGGTCCCCAGTTCCTTAATTTTTTCACCTCCTTTGCCTATGAGAATATTCTTCTGTGAATCTCTGCTGACGAAGATGGTAGCGCCAATGTGGGCGAAGGGAGCCCCGTTTTTCTCAGATTCTGTGAAGTGCTCCACTATGACTTCGCACGAATAGGGTATCTCTTGCGCATAACCCTCCAAAATGTATTTTCTGATAATTTCAGCCACAAAAAAGCGCTCCGACTGATCACTCATTTGATCCTTTGGATAATAGGCGGGTCCGGGTGGCAGCATCATTTTCAACTCTTCCAGGAGTGATTGGGTGTCGGACTCATTGAGTGCGCTGATGAGACGGATCTGACTCCAACTGATCGGATGTGGCCAATTCTGAAGTAGGTGAGCCTGAGTGGCTTCCGGTCGCACGTCTCTCTTATTGATGATCAGTATCTTCGGCACTGCGGTGCGTTCTAAAATGGTCGCAAATTCAGCCGACCAGGGCTCAGGATCATCTATATCAGCCAGAAAGAGTATAATATCTGCGTCCTCGAAGGACTGAGTGATATATTTATTCATCTTCTCCTGCATCTTATAGGCGGGCTTGTCTATAATCCCCGGTGTATCTGAAAACACAATTTGGTGCGCTTCATCATTCCAGATACCGAGTATGCACCTTCTCGTAGTCTGCGATTTGCGGTTGGTGATGCTCAGATTGGTGCCGATGAGCGCGTTCAGCAGTGTGGATTTACCCGCATTGGGTTTGCCTAGTATGTTGACAAAAGCGGACTTATGTTCTATGTGCGGTGTGTTATCTTCCATTTTAGCTTATTTAGCCGGGTAATAATTTAGGTTTATCAACATATTCTTCCACTTGAGAATACAAATCTTGTGGCGTGAAAGACCTCCAATTTATGCTATTCCAGCGTAATCCGTAGAAAAAGTAATGGAATAATCTGAGTCGGTTCATTTCTTCTATGACATGGGGTAGTAATCCGAGACAGACTACCCACCCATCTACCTCCTGCAGGTCATCATACCACTCGGCATAATAGTCGTCGTCTGAATTGTGAAAGTTCAATACATTCTCACCTATGAGAATAAATTTTGATATACCCTCTTGCATGAGGTGATCTGCGATATCTCTCTTGAAAAACATGATGTCATTGTGCAGTGCGTCATTCCACTCACCGATCAATTCGATGATGGCATATCCATCATCATAGTCCACATACAACAGTTTTAAATACAGCGTACTGGAGCCAAAATCATCCCACTGTGGATGTATGAAGTAATTATACACCTTGTTGGTAAAATGGAACTCATTGTAGTCCCGCCGGAAGAATGGCGACCGCTTATCCTCTTCCGATATATAATAATCTCGCCACTGATAATAGGGCTCTAAATCGTGCATTTTAGATTTTTAAAAGCTTTTCCTAAGAACACCGTTCTTTCCTCAATAGTTGATTTTGGTCAGATTGGAGGTGACTTGATCAGCTCATGGAGCTCAATTATCGCTTTGCAATCTCAAGATTAGATTTATTACATTTTTTTTTGGGTAATATTAGAATAAGTTTGATTACAACTGAAGATAGTGTAGGTACATTAATCAGATGTGATGAGTTGCTATCACAAGTGCGCGTTGAATATTGCTAATATGATTGCTCTAAGTGTGCAAATCGTCTATATTTAAACGAATTCATCGAGTACATTTCCATCAATCAAAAATATTTCTTTTATATTCACCTGGACTCAACTGGGTAATAGGGAAAAATTCAAAAGGCAACTTCCTTTCTGAAAAAATAATTATTCAATAGACTATCAATATAATGGCGATATCTAAGACATTTCTTCTTCTGCGTAGGTGTTCACAGTGCATTTTTATACTGCTGCTTTTAATACTTTGCGTGCAGAGTGGCCATGCTCAACTATTCATAGCGAAGCTTGTACCGGATCAGCCCTTCAATGCTAAGAATTATATAGGAGGAATGAAAGTCATAGCAAAGACAGATGGTAGCGGCTTCTACGTATCCACCTTTACCACCGAAATGGATAAATGGGATTTCGCTCCCCAGTTAAGTGCCAATGGCGTAGAGCTTTACGATGTGTC
>Ga0154020_10002759_pt1 | contig 21370 bp, 23 predicted proteins | sample Klosneuvirus_201_FD_109709 | JGI IMG/M metagenome (GOLD analysis project Ga0154020, IMG submission 109709) | Active sludge microbial communities from wastewater, Klosterneuburg, Austria - Klosneuvirus_20160825_MG | ecosystem: Engineered > WWTP > Aerobic digester > Activated sludge | place... | reverse complement strand
GGCCGCGGCCCTCAGTCGATGCGCACGCCCGAGTCCCTGACGACCCTGCCCCAGCGCACGCCGTCCTCGCGGATCAGCGTCGCGAACTGCTCGATGCTGCCGCCGGCCGGGTCGGCGCCTTCGTCGCCGAGCTTCTTGCGCAGCGCCGGCTGCTGCAGCGCCTTGTTGAACTCGGCGTTGAGCTTCTGGATCACGTCGGCGGGCGTGCCGGCCGGGGCCAGGAAGCCGAACCAGGTGACGGCGTTGAAGCCCTTGTAGCCCGACTCGTTGATGGTCGGCGTCTGCGGCAGGTCGTCGACGCGCCTGTCGGACGTGACCGCCAGCGCACGCAGCTTGCCCTGCTTGATCTGGCCCAGCAGCGTGGGCACCGACGACATGTAGAGCTCCACCGTGCCGCTGATGACGTCGGTCAGCGCCTGCGCCGCGCCCTTGTAGGGGATGTGCTGCGTCTTCACCTCGGCGGCCTTCTGGAAGAGTTCGCTCGTCAGGTGCGCCACCGTGCCGTTGCCCGGCGACGCGAAGTTCACCGCACCCGGCTTGGCCTTGGCGGCGTTGACGGCATCGGCCAGCGTCTTGTAGGGTGAGGCGGTGCCGGTGACCATGACCAGCGGCGCGTTGGCCACCAGCACGATGGGCGCCAGGTCCTTCTGCACGTCGTAGGGCATCCTGGCGTAGAGCGTGGGGTTGATGGCCAGGTTGCTGGTCTGGCCCAGCACCAGCGTGTAGCCGTCGGGGGCCGACTTGGCCGCGGCGTCCACGCCCAGGTTGCCGCCGGCGCCGGGCTTGTTCTCGATGACGAAGGTCCAGCCGGTGCTGGCCGCCACCGTCTGCGTGACCTGGCGCGCGATGATGTCGGTGCCGCCGCCGGGCGGGAAGGGCACGACGACGCGGATCGCCTTGTTCGGGTAGGCCTGCGCGTAGGCGCCGGCGCTGAGCATCGTCGCGGCCAGGGCCAGCAGGGTGCGGCGGGTGGGGTGCATGTCTGTCTCCGTCGGTGTGGGTTGGCCGCGAAGTGCGGGCGTCCCGTGGTGGTGTGGCGGAAGTATTGGCGCCCGAAAAGATACAGTCCAATCGATTCTTTCTTCGAAATCATCGATGGGACTTTTGTAATGGACCTGCGAGACCTGCGCTACTTCGAGACCATCGCCGAGCTCGAGCACATCGGCCGCGCCACCGAACGCCTGCACCGCACGCAGCCCGCGCTGTCGAGCTGCGTGCGCCGGCTGGAACAGGCCTGCGGCGCGCCGCTGCTCGAAAAGGCCGGGCGCGGCATCCGCCTCACGCCGGCGGGCCGCGTGCTGCTGAAGTGGGCGCAGCGTTTGCGTTTCGACATCGAGGACGCGCGGCGCGAGATCGGCGACATCGGCCGCGGCCTGTCGGGGCACATCCGGCTGGGCATCGTGCCGACGGCGGCGCAGTTCCTGCTGCCCGCGGCGGCGCGCCGGCTGCTGGCCGAGGCGCCCGAGGTCACGCTGCGCACGACGGTCGGCCTCATCGACACGCTCAAGCCGCTGCTGCAGGCCGGCGAGCTGGACCTGATGGTCGGCACCGAAAGCCCCGACGAACCCGGCTTCGTCTCGCAGCGGCTGACCGAGGACCACATCGTGGTGGCCGCCAGCGCCACGCATGCGGTGTTCGACGGGCCGGCCACGCTGCGCGCACTGACCACGCACCGCTGGGTGCTGCAGCCCCCGGGTGCGCCCACGCGCGACTGGCTCGACCAGACCTTCGACCGCAAGCGGCTGCCGCGGCCGCGCGTGCAGGTCGAAAGCTCGATGCTGCTGATGCTGCCGGCGCTGATTGCCGAGACCGGCCTGCTCAGCTTCATCTCGCGCCACCACCTCGATGCCGGTGACGGCCGCTCGCTGCTGCGCGAGGTGCCGCTGCCGGAGACCACGATGCGCCGGCGGCTGGTGGTGAGCTTCCGCGACAGCGCCTACCTGGTGCCCGCGGCGCGCCGGCTGATCGTGCTGCTGGCCGATGCCGGGCGGCCGCGCGAGCCCGAGGCACCCGCCGCGCCCGTCACACCGGCGCCGCCGCCGGCCGGGCGCCGCCGCTCCGGGTAAACCACGGGCCGTGCGATACGCGGCTACTACCCGCGGCCGCCGCCGCTGCGAACAATGGGGTTTTCCTTCCCACCCCCACCCGACGGAGACCTTCGAGATGAGCAAGATCCTGATGCTGTGCGGCGACTTCGGCGAAGACTACGAAACCATGGTGCCCTTCCAGACCCTGCAGGCCGTGGGCCACACCGTGCATGCCGTGGCGCCCGACAAGAAGGCCGGCGACTTCGTGATGACGGCGATCCACGACTTCGAAGGCCAGCAGACCTACAGCGAGAAGCCCGGCCACCGCTTCACGCTGAATGCCAGCTTCGCCGACGTCGACCCGGCGCGCTACGACGCGCTGGTGGTGCCCGGCGGCCGCGCGCCCGAATACCTGCGCATGAACGTGCGCGTGGTCGAGATCACGCGCCACTTCCTGGCCGCCGACAAGCCGGTGGCCGCCATCTGCCACGGCGCGCAGCTGCTCGCCGCCACCGGGCTGATCAAGGGCCGCCGGATCAGCGCCTACCCGGCCTGCCAGGTGGAGGTGGAACTGGCCGGCGCCGAGTACATGGGCATCGCCATCGACGCGGCCGTCACCGACGGCAAGCTCGTCACCGCACCCGCCTGGCCCGCGCACCCGGCCTGGATGGCGCAGTTCCTGGCCGTGCTGGGCACGCGCATCAGCCTTTAGCATGCCCGCCCGGCCAACCCCACGGGAGCCACCCCATGTGCAGGATCTTCATCGGCGCCGACCCGGCCAGCTACGAAAGCCGCACACGTTCGGTGCGGCTGCACGGCGTGGTCACCAGCCTGCGGCTGGAGAACCTGCACTGGCAGGTGCTGGAAGAGATCGCCGGCCGCGACGGCATGACGGTGGCGCAGCTGATCGAGACGCTCTACGACGAGCTGGTGGCCGACCGCGGCGCGGTGGGCAACTTCTCGTCCTTCCTGCGTGTGTGCGCGCTGCGCTACGAGAACCTGATCGCGCAGGGCCTGGTGCCGCGTGATGCCGGCATTCCCATCCGCTCGCTGGATGCCGAGCAGGTGCTGCGCGGGCAGCCTGCGGTGCCGCGGTCACCGCGGGCACCGCAGTCCGCGGCCCCGTCGGTGGCGCCCGGGCCGGCACGGCGCGCGCTGAACTGAGGGGCCGCGGCAACGGCAGGGCGGGCGCACGGCGCTGCCCAGGGCACGCTGCCCTTGCCGTTTGAATTTGACTTGCGTCAACTTGCCATCGAATGGGGCACCGGGGCCCGGGTGCAAGAGCACAGACCCCCGGCAAATCCATTCATAGCATGGGCTTGACCGCAACACGGCGCTGCAACCAGTTGCTTGCCGCCGGTGCAGCCTTCACCACCGCACGTCAGGAGTCGCCCCATGAAGACGAACATCGTCCGCTCCGGTCTCATGGCCGCAGCCGCGCTGGCCGCGCTGCTGCTGGCGCCGCTGGGCGCGGCGGCGCAGGCCGTCAAGGGCAAGGTGATGGACGGTGCCAGCCTGCCGGTGGCCGGCGTCACGGTCTACCTGGTGCCCGGCGCCGACGTCGCGAAGATGAAGAAGGCACCCAGTTTCGACATCCGCCGCAACGTCAGCGACGACGAGCCGATGGAAGACAACCTGGCCGGCAACCGCGACAAGTACGCGCAGGGCCAGACCGACGCCAAGGGCAACTTCAGCATCGTCCAGGTGGCCGATGGCCGCTACTACGTCTATGCCGAGCCCACGGGCACGACCTACCTGCCGGGCGGCAACCTGTCGAACAAGTCGATGACCGCGGCCGAGCTGCGTGCCAGGCCGCTGGAGATCTCGCTGTCGGGCAACATCCCGGCCAACGCCACCTTCGTGGGCAGCACCGAGTGCCTGGAATGCCACGAGGAGCAGGGCAAGCTGACCAAGACCGCGCACAAGCTGGGCATCCAGGTCGTGGGCAAGACCAGCAAGCTGCAGGACCTGTCGCGCTTCCCGGGCATCAACGACGGGCTGAAGTTCCTGCAGGCCGGCGCCAAGTTCTACCTGCATGGCTACGACAAGTCGCGCGGCTTCGACAAGTACCTGGTCGGCACCAAGGCACCGGCCGACCCCGCCACCCTGAGCTTCACCGCCACCTTCTACAACGAAGGCGGCAAGCTGATGCTGCGCACCGAGAACGCCCGCGACCCGGCCGACAAGCCGCGTGTCTACCCGGTGGACATGACCTACGGCGGCGCCGTCTACAAGCAGCGTTACCTGCTGCGCGTGGGCAACGCCACCTTCCCCTTCCTGCAATACAACCCCGAAGGCAGGGACGACTACGCCGACCGCACGCGCAAGCCCTGGCGTGATTACCACGGCGACTGGCTGTTCAACGAGACCACGGGCAAGCTGGCCGACCCCCCGAAGAGCAAGTCCTTCGAGATCCAGTGTGCTTCGTGCCACTACGCCGGCTACTCGCTGACGCCTACGGTGGAAGGCGGCTTCATCGCCGGCGCCGCGAACGATGTCGGCGGCGAGGCCGACATCGACGGCGACGGCGTCAACAACGAACTGAACCTGGGCTGTGAAACCTGCCACGGCGCCGGCTCGGCGCACGCGAAGGCCAAGAACAAGGCCAAGCCGTCGCTCATCGTCAGCCCCGGCCGGCTGGCCGCCGAACGTGCCACCGTGATCTGCACGCAGTGCCACAGCCGGCCGCAGGGCACGATGAACAACGACCAGCCGATCAACAAGGACAACCGCATGCTCACGCCCGGCATCAGCCGCAACGAGTACCTGGTGAACCACACCACGCGCGAAGACGCGGCGCAGAAGGACTTCTGGGCCGACGGCGTGCATTCCAAGTCGCACCACCAGCAGGGCACCGACCTCATCCGGTCGAAGCACTACGCCAACGAGTACCAGACCCTCAGCTGCCACAGCTGCCACGACCCTCACGGCGACAGCGGCCTGAAGCACCAGATCCTCAAGCCGGTGCGCGACGGCAAGGACTCGCTGTGCGCCACCTGCCACAAGGTCGAATTGAAGGCGCACACCACCAAGACCGTGGGCGAGGCGCACACCAAGGACATCGCCTGCGTGGACTGCCACATGACCAAGACCATGCAGACCGGCGCCGGCCTGGGCAAGGGCATCGTGGGCGCCGGCGGCAAGAACTACTGGATGAACGACATCTCGTCGCATCTGTTCGACGTGCCGCGCATCACCAACAAGGCGGTCAAGGGGGTCGAGCCGGGCAAGGCGATGCCCAATCCCTACACGAACGCCTGCGGCGAGAGCTGCCACAAGGCCGAGAAGATCCCGACGCAGTGAGTTCGGTTGACGCCCGCCCGCATGGGCCCGCTTCGGCGGGCCCTTGTCCATGGTGCGGGCGCCATGCACGGCCCGGCGCGCCCGCTGCCGCCCTGTCACCGGGGTGCGGGGCACATCGGGCAGACCCGGGTTGGCTTCGGTGGGCGACGCGCTAGAGTTTTTGCACCACCCACGAGGTAGGACCCTGCAGCCCTTGCAGCGTGTACCGCCCACCAGGAGACAGACATGCGAACCACCCCCAGCGCCGTCGCGGCGTGCGCCTTGACGCTCACCGCGCTGGCCGCGGCCAGCCACGCCGCCCCGCCCGGGCGCGACTACCACGTGCAGGTGCTGCGCACCAGCTACGGCATCCCGCACGTCCAGGCCACCGAGTGGGGCAGCCTGGGCTACGGCTACGGCTACGCGTTTGCGCAGGACAACGTCTGCGTGCTGGCGCGCGAGGCGCTGGCCGCGCAGGGCCGACAGGCACGTTTCTTCGGCGCCGGCACGGGCAGCGCCAACCTGGCGTCGGACTGGGTCTACCGCATGGTCAACAGCGAGGCGCGCGTCAACGCCGCCTGGGCCAGGCTGGACGACGACACGCGCGAGCTGCTCACCGGCTATGCCAGCGGCGTCAACCGCTACCTGCGCGACACCGCGCCCGCCGCGCTGCCGGCCGATTGCCGCAGCCAGCCCTGGGTGCAGCCGCTCACGGGCAAGGACGCGCTGAAGGTGCTGCGCAAGCTGCTGGTGCGCGCCAGCACGGGCAACTTCGTCACGGCGCTCGTCGCCGCCGCGCCACCGGCCGCGGTGGCGGCGATCGCGGGCGATGTGCAGCAGGCCCGCCGCGCCGCCCGCGACGACGAGGGTGCAGCCGTCGCCGCGCTCGACACCGCCGGCCTCGGCCTGCCCGACTTCAGCCCCGAACGTTTCGGCAGCAACGCCGTCGGCCTGGGCAGCGAACTCACGCGGGGCGCCGGCGCGCTGCTGGGCAACCCGCACTTCCCGTGGGTCGGCATCGAACGCTTCTACGCCGTGCACCTGACCATACCCGGCCGCTACGACGCGATGGGCGGCTCGATCTACGGCTTCCCGCTCGTCAACATCGGCTTCAACAAGCACGTGGCCTGGAGCCACACGGTGTCGACGGCGCGCCGCTTCATCCTGCGCCAGCTGAGCATCGTGCCTGCCTCGCCGACGTCCTACGTCGTCGACGGCCAGGTGCACGCCATGACGCCCGAGACGGTGACGGCCGAACTGCTGCTGGGCGACGGCAGCGTGGTGCCCGTGCCGCACACCTTCTGGCAGACGCAGTTCGGCCCCGTGCTGGTGCCGGCGAACAACCCGGCCGCGTTCTGGACACCCACCGGTGCCTACGCCATCACCGACGTCAACCTCGAGAACATCCGCGCCTTCCGCCAGTACCGCGAGATGGGCCAGGCGCGCAACCTCGACGAGTTCGCCGCCACGCTGCGCCGCCACGCCGGGCTGCCCTGGGTGAACACGATCGCGGCCGACAGCGGCGGCAAGGCCTTCTACGGCGACATCGGCGCCATGCCCAACGTGAGCAACGCCCAGCTGGCGGCCTGCACGCTGCCCGGCCTGGCGCAGGTGCTGGCCACGCAGCGTGTCTACGCGCTGAACGGCGCCAGCTCGGCCTGCAACCCCGCCACCGATGCCGACGCGCCCGAGCCCGGCATCTTCGGCGCCGGCAACATGCCCGGCCTGATGCGGCGCGACTACGTGCAGAACTCCAACGACAGCTACTGGCTGGCCAACCCGGCGGCGCGGCTGGAGGGTTACTCGAACATCATCGGCGCCGACGAAAACCGGCCGCAGAACCTGCGCACGCGGCTGGGCCTGACGCAGATCGCCGACCGCCTGGCCGGCAGCGACGGCCTGCCCGGCGCCGGCTTCGGCCGCCAGTGGCTGCAGGACGTGCTCTACGCCAACCGCCACCACAGCGCCGAGATCATGCTCGACGGCGTGCTGCAGCTGTGCGCCACGCAGAGCCCGGACGTCGTCATCGGCGGCCAGACGGTGAACGTGTCGCAGGCCTGCAGCGTGCTGGTGAACTGGGACCGCCGCAACAACGTGGGCAGCGTCGGCGCGCACGTGTGGACCGAACTCTGGCGGCGCCTGAGCGGCGCGCCCAGCGCCGGCCTGCCTGCCGTCGGCAGTGCGCTCTACGCCGTGCCCTTCAGCGCCGCCGACCCGGTGGCCACGCCGCGCGGGCTGAACGCCACGAATGTCAGCGTCATCGCGCGCACCATGGGTGAACTGGCCTACACGGTGAAGTTCTACGCCGACAGCGGCATCCCGCTCGACCGCCCCTGGGGCCAGGTGCACTTCGACGTGCGCAACGGCGTGCGCCTGCCCATCCACGGCGGCTCGGGCAATTCAGGCGTCTACAACGCCATCACGCCGTCGTCGCTGATTCCCGCTGTCGGCTACACGCCCATCCTGGGCGGCACGAGCTACGTGCAGTCGGTCACCTTCACGCACAAGGGCCCCGAGGCGCGTGCGCTGGTGACGTATTCGCAGTCCAGCGACCCGGCCAACCCGCACTACGCCGACATGACGGCGCTGTTCTCGAACTACGGCTGGGTGAACCTGCCGTTTGCCGAAGGCGACATCCGGCGCGACCCGAACCTGAAGGTGCTGAAGCTGAAGGAGAAGCGCTGACCGGGGCCGGCGCCGCGGCAGGCGCGGGGCGCTGCGGGCACACTGCGGCCATGCCTATCCCCGCCCCGGCCACCTTGGCCGCCACTGCCGTGCGCACCGAAGCCGAAGTCCGCGCCGACCTCGCCGCCGCCTACCGGCTGGCGGCGGACAACGGCTGGGACGACACCGTCTACACCCACCTCTCGGCCAGCGTGCCCGGCGAGCCCGGGCACTACCTCATCAACCGCTTCGGGCTGCTGTTCGACGAGGTCTGCGCCTCCAACCTGGTGAAGGTGGACCTGCACGGCCGTGTCGTCGACGGCTCGGGTGCGAAGGTCAACCCCAGCGGCTTTGCCATCCACGGCGCCGTGCACGCGGCGCGGCCCGAAGTGGAATGCGTGATCCACCTGCATGCCCCCTGGGGCGTGGCGCTGGCCATGCTGCCCGGCGGGCTGCAGCCCACGTCGCAATGGGCGATGCGCCTGCACGGCCGCCTGGGCCGCCACCCCTACGAAGGCCTGGCGCTGGCTGCCGAAGAGCAGCAGCGGCTGGTGGCCGCCCTGGGGGCGCTGGACGGGCTGATCCTCGAACACCACGGCCCGCTGGTGGTGGGCCGCACGGTGGCCGAGGCCTGGATGCTGATGCACATCCTGGAACGTGCGGCGCAGGCGCAGCTGCGCGCCATGGCGGCCTTCGGCGGCGTGCTGCCCGGCGTCGGCGAGGCGCTGGCGCAGCGCACCTACAGTCAATGGGTGGGCGACGGCAGCGCGCTCGACGGCGACGTCGAATGGCCCGCGCTGCGGCGCCGCCTGGACCGCGTCGCCCCCGGTTACCGCGACTGAACCCCGTGCTCGAACAAGGACACCCGCACATGCCCACCCTCCGCGTCGAACTCTTTGCCGGCCGCACGGTCGAGCAGAAACGCGCCCTGGCGCAGGCCCTCACCGAGGCCACCGTGAAGACCCTGGGCGGCTCGGCCGACGGCGTCGACATCGTCTTCTTCGACATCGAACGCCACGACTGGGCCACCGGCGGGCAGTTGTGGAGCGACAAGGCGCCGCCCAGGCCCGCGGGCTGAACGGCCGGTGGCCGCTGGCGCCGACGCGGTCGGCCCGTCCGATGCCCGGCCCGGGACCGGGCCGCTGCCGCTGAGCGGCCTGCGCGTCGTCGAGTTCACGCACATGGTGATGGGCCCCAGCTGCGGCATGATCCTGGCCGACCTGGGTGCCGACGTCGTCAAGGTCGAGCCGCTGGGCGGCGACAACACGCGCCGCCTGCAGGGTTCGGGCGCCGGCTTCTTCCCGATGTTCAACCGCAACAAGCGCAGCCTGGCGGTGGACGTGCGGCACCCGCGCGGGCTCGGCGTGGTGCTCAAGCTCGTCGCCGGCGCCGATGTCTTCAGCGAGAACTTCAAGGCCGGCACGATGGCGCGTCTGGGCCTGGGCGCCGAGGCGCTGCGGGCCCTGAACCCGCGCCTGATCCACGTTTCGCACAAGGGCTTCCTGCCCGGCCCCTACGAACACCGCACCGCGCTCGACGAGGTGGTGCAGATGATGGGCGGGCTGGCGTACATGACCGGCCCGGAAGGCCGGCCGCTGCGTGCCGGCGCCAGCGTCAACGACATCATGGGTGGCATGTTCGGCGCCATCGGCGTGCTGGCGGCGCTGCAGCAGCGCGACAACGTGCGCACCGGCACCGGCTGCGGGCGGGCCGTGAGCAGCGCGCTGTTCGAGAACAACGTCTTCCTCGTCGCGCAGCACATGATGCAGTTCGCGGTGACGGGCCGGCCCGCGGCGCCGATGCCCAGCCGCATCAGCGCCTGGGCGCTGTACGACGTGTTCGACGTGCAGGGCGGCGCGCAGATCTTCCTGGCCGCGGTGAGCGACACGCAATGGGCGCTGCTGTGCACCGAGTTCGGCTTCGACGACCTGGCCGGCGACCCGCGCCTGGCCGGCAACAACGCCCGCGTGGCGGCGCGCCACTGGATGCTGCCGCTGCTGCGCGAGCGTTTTGCCGCCTTCACCGCCGACGAACTGGCGCGCCGCTTCGACGCCATCGGCCTGCCCTACGCGCCCATCACGCGGCCGCAGGACCTCTTCGACGACCCGCACCTGCAGGCCACCGGCGGGCTGGCGCCCGTCACCGTGCCGCCCGACGCCAGCGCTGCCGGCCACGCCTTCGACACCCGCATGGCGCTGCTGCCGCTGGCGCTGGACGGCCGGCGCCTGCCGGTGCGCCTGCCGCCGCCGGCGCTGGGCGCGCAGACGCACGAACTGCTGCGCGAGCTGGGCTACGGCGACGACGAGATCGAAACGCTGCGCGCCGAACGCGTGATCGCGGCGCCGGCCGCCACCGCGGCCGCCGGCTGAAACCCGCCATGGACCTGCCCGGCCTGCCGCCGCTGCCCGAACTGCCGGCCCTGCCCACGCTGCCCGAGCTGCACGCCTTGGTGCCGCGCGCCGTCGACGGGGGCGTGGTGGCGGTGTTCGGCATCGTCTACCTGGGCATGTTCCTGGGCGGGCTGCCGCGCCTGAAGCTCGACCGTTCCGGCGTGGCCGTGCTGGGCGCCATCGCGATGATCGCGCTGACCGGCATGCCGATGGAGGAGGCCGCGCGTGCGGTCGACCTGCCCACGCTCGTGCTGCTGTTTGCCTTCATGGTCGTCTCGGCGCAGATGCGGCTGGGGGGCTTCTACACCGCGGTGACCCGCGCCGTGGGCACGCTGCCGCTGCGGCGCGCCGGCCTGCTGGCGGTGCTGATCGCCGTCGCCGGGCTGCTGTCGGCGGTGTTCTCCAACGACATCGTCTGCCTGGCGATGACGCCGGTGGTGGCGCGGCTGTGCCTGCGCCGCAGCCTCGACCCGCTGCCCTTCCTGATCGGCCTGGCCTGCGCGGCCAACATCGGCTCGGCGGCCACGCTCATCGGCAACCCGCAGAACATGCTCATCGGTTCGGTGCTGAAGCTGGACTTCGCCGGCTACCTGCGCGTGGCGCTGCTGCCCGTGGGGTTGAGCCTGGCGCTGCTGTGGGCCTGGCTGGCCTTCGGGCCCGGGTCGCGGCAGGGCGCGCCGGTGAGACCCTGGCCCGAGGGCGTGGCGCCGGATGTGCCCGCCCTGCCCGGCCCCGAGGCCGGTGCCGCCGACGAACCGCCCTACGACCCTGTCCAGACCGCCAAGGGCCTGACGGTGGCGCTGCTGCTGATGGCCGTCTTCCTGTTCACCGACTGGCCGCGCGACGTGGCGGCGCTGGTCGGGGCGGGTGTGCTGCTGCTCAGCCGCAGGCTGCATTCGGCGCAGGTGATGGGTTTCGTCGACTGGCAGCTGCTGCTGCTCTTCATCGGCCTGTTCATCGTCAACCAGGCCTTCCAGCACACCGGGCTGGCGGCCGACGCCGTGGTGGCGCTGGCCGCCCGCGACGTGCACCTGAACGAACCCGGGCCGCTGCTGGTGCTGGGCGTGCTGCTGTCCAACCTCGTGTCCAACGTGCCCGCGGTGATGCTGCTGCTGCCGCACCTGGACGGCGCCGACGCCGCGCGCGCCGGCATGCTGCTGGCGCTGGCCAGCACCTTCGCCGGCAACCTGCTGCTGGTGGGGTCGATCGCCAACCTCATCGTCGTCGACCTGGCCGACAAGGCCGGCATCCCCATCCACTGGCGGCGGCATGCCCGCACCGGCATACCGGTGACGCTGCTCTCGCTGGCGGTGCTGTGGCTGAGCGTCGTGCCCTGGCGCTGAAGCCCGCCCACGCGCCTGGCCGGGCCCAGGCCCCGGGGGCCGACGGCGGCGGCGCCGGGTGGCCACCGGCGCTATGCCCGCCGGCGCGTCGGTGGCTGCCTACAGGCGCCGCGCGGGCGCGGCCGCCGCCCGCCGCCGGCGCTGGCGTGTCCACCACACGCGGGCCGCCCAGGCCCAGGAGATCACGAAATAGGTCAGCAGGCCGATGCTGCAGGCCATGACCACCAGCCCCAGCAGCAGCGGCTTGCCGATGCCGCCCAGGCGCTGCTGCAGCTGCGCCCACCAGCCCGCGTCGGCCGACGCCGCCGTGGCGCCTGCCAGCGGCGGTGGCGACTGGCCGTCGCGCACGTCCTGGCCCAGCAGCGCCTTGCCCAGGCGCCAGGCGGCGTAGTAGACGGGGCCGAAAGTCACCGGGTTGGTGACCAGCGTGCTGGCGACCGCGGCCGGCACGTTGGCGCGCAGCACCACCGCCGCGGCGGCGCTGAAGGGGATCTGCGCCACCGGGATCAGCAGCCCGAAGAAGATGCCCAGCGCCATGCCCATGGCCAGCCCGCGGCGGCTGAAATGCCACAGCCGGGGGTGCTGCAGCCGCGGGCCCAGCCAGCGCAGCCAGCGGTTGCGCTGCAGGGCCTCGGGGCTGGGCAGGTAGCGTCTCAGGCGGTGCATCGGGTGGGCGTGCGGGGCAGGGCGTGGGGCGTGGGGCGACGCCTCAGCCGCCGGCCGTGGCCCGGGTCGTCTCGGCCAATTGCACCAGAGCCGTCAAGGCCTGATTCACCGGGGTGGCGATGCCCCAGGCGGCGCCGCGGCGCACGACGTGGCCGTTGAGGTGCTGGATCTCGGTGGCGCGGCCGCGGGCCAGGTCCTGCGCGGTGGACGAGCGCTGCGCCGGCATCGTGGCGGCGACGCGGGCCACCGCGGCGCGCAGCGTGTCCGGCGCGAGGTCGTGGCCTTCGGCGCGTGCCACCGCCACCGCCTCTTGCAGGGCGGCGTCCTGCAGGGCCTGCACGGCGGGCAGGGCGGCCATCTGGGCGTAGCGGGCCTGCGTCAGCGCCGAGACGGCGTTGACGGCGCAGTTCACCACCAGCTTGGCCCAGAGTTCGGCCATCACGCCGGGCGACACGCGCACGGCCACGCCGGCGGCGGCAAAGGCGGCGGCCACGGCCTGCAGCCGGCCGTCGAGGGCGGGGTCGTTCGCGCCGGCGGCCCCGATCACGATCTCGCCGCCGCCGAAATGCTGCACCACGCCCGGCGCCGGCAGCGCGGTGGCGGCGTAGACCACCGCCGGCAGCACGGCCTGGTGCAGGTGGCGCTGCAGCGTGGCGACGTTCTCGACGCCGTTCTGCAGGCTCAGCACCAGGGCGTCGGCGTCGAGCCGCGGGGCCAGCGCCTGCGCCACGGCCTCGGTGTCGCCGCATTTCACGCACACCAGCACCAGGTCGGCACCCTGCACCGCGCCCAGTTCGGTGCTGGCGCCGGGGTGGGCGGTGCGGGCGCCGTCGGCACGCTGCATCTGCAGGCCGTGCTGCCGCACCGCCTGCACGTGGGGCAGGCGCCCGATCAGCGTGACACGCTGGCCGGCCAGCGCCAGCAGGCCGCCGAACCAGCTGCCCACGGCACCGGCGCCGACGACGGCGATGGCACGGCAGGGCGGCGGCGAAGGCAGGGCGGGCATGGGGGTATCGGTGCGCGGCCCCGCATGTTGCCAGCCCGCGGCAGACGGCATCACATCAGAGTAAACTGATGAATCGATATTCCGTCCCGGTGCAGGCCACCGGGGCGCAGCGCCACCCCACCTGCCGCGAGCCCGTCCATGACACACGCCCTGGCCCCGTCACCCCGCCGTCGCTTCGGCGCCGTGCTGGCGTCGCTGCTGGGTGCCACGGGGCTGGGCATCGTCGCCTGTGCCGACGCCGCGGCGCCCGACGCGGTGACGCTGGACACCGCCAGGGCCGAACTCGAGGCCGGCCGCGCCGTCGTCTTCGACATCCGTGAACCGGTGGAACACGCCACCGGCGTGGCGGCCGGCGCCCGCCTGCTGCCGATGCGCCAGCTGGGCGCGCGGCTGGCCGAGATTCCCACCGATGCCACGCAGCCGGTGCTGCTGATCTGCAACACGCAGAACCGGTCGCGCGCCACCCTGGCGGCGCTGCGCGAACGGGGCTATGCGCATGTGCGCTACGTCGAAGGCGGCATGTCCGAATGGGCCCGCCGCGGCTGGCCCATGGTGGCGCCGGCACGCTGAAGGCCGCCGGCGGCCAGCGCGCCGGAACCCACCGGGATGCCCATGAAGACCGAGCCGCCCTACCTTCAAGCCCCGCCGCACCCCCAGGCCGACGTCTGCGCGCGCTGCGAGGTGCGCAGCGGCGCGCTCTTCGGCGCGCTCGACGCGAGCGCGGTCGTGCGCATCCATGCCGACATCGACGACCCCTCGCTGCCCGCCGAGACACGCATCTACGCCCGCGGCGAGCCCGGCAGCGCCGTCTACACCGTGCGTGCCGGCATCGTGCGCTTCCAGCGCCTGACGGCCGACGGCGAACGGCGCATCGTGCGCCTGGCCGGCCGCGGCGACTTCATCGGCCAGGAAGCGCTGCTGGCCCAGCCCTATGCCGAAGACGCCGTCACCTGCACGCCGGTGCAGCTGTGCCGCATACCGCGCCAGCTGGTCGTGCAGCTGGGCCGCACCGACAGCGCGCTGGCGCACGAACTGATGCGCCGCTGGCAGCAGGCGCTGGAGCAGGCCGGTGCCTGGGCCACCGAACTGACCACCGGCGCGGCACGGCGGCGTGTGCTGAAGTTGCTGGGCGAACTCTCGCGCCTGGCCGACGACAGCGGCGAGATCTGGATGCCGCGCCGCGAGGACATGGGCGCGATGCTCGGCCTGACGATCGAGACCGCCAGCCGCATGGTCAGCCAGCTGCGCCGCGAAGGTGTGCTGCGCTCGCTGGGGCAGCGCCGCGCGGTGCTCGACGCCGAAGCCCTGGCCCGCGCGCTGGCCGCCGCCTGAGCGCGGCCCGCAAGGCGTTCGCCCCGCACGCGCCCGGCATGCGCTGCCGATGGCGTCCAATACGCGCATGGATGACGAACCAGACCCCATCGAACGCCGACTCACCGCGCTGGAGATCAAGGCCAGCTACGGCGAGGACCTGCTCGACCGCCTGAACGAGATCGTGGCGCGCCAGCAGGCGCAGATCGACCGGCTGCAGCGCGAGGCCGCGCTGTGGCGCCGGCAGGCGAACAGCGAGGATGCGCCTGCCGTGCGCAGCCTGCGCGACGAACTGCCACCGCACTACTGACCGCATCTCTGACGGCATCGCTGACGGCATCGCTGACGGCATTCCGGTCCGCAAGGCTGAAGCCCCATGGGCGCGGCGGCGTCCGGTGCGTCCCCCCTAGCCTGAGGTGCTTCCAAGCGCCGGCAGTCGTCCGCAGGTGGGATGGGCGTGGTGGTGGCCGCAGCGTCCAATGCGCCCGGCACATCGCCCCACCCCTTGCGGAGAACACCCCTTGAACCTGCTGCTCGACTGGAACGCCGTCATTCTCGAAGCCATCCGCGCGCTGGGCCGCCTGCCCGCACACAGCCCCGACCGCGGCCGCGGCGGGCCGCCCCAGGTGGCGCGCTCGATCGGCGTCGTCTACACCGCCGTCTACGACGCCTGGGCCGCGTTCGACGACGTCGCCAAGCCGGCCTACAGCGGCGTGCCGCGCCGCCCCGCCGCGCAGCGCACCGAGGCCAACCGCCGCAAGGCCTGCGCGCAGGCCGCCTACCGCGCCGTGCTCGACCAGTTTCCCCCGGCCATCTTCCAGCCCGCCGTGCGTGCCGCGCTGGAAACGCGCATGGCCGAACTGCTCACCGCCGAAGGCATCGCCGTCGGCGACATGAACACCAGCCTGGCCAACCCCGTGGGTGTGGCCAACGTGGCCACGAACGCCGTGCTGGCCTTCCGCCATGCCGACAACGCCAACCAGGCCGCGCGCTACGCCGACACCACGGGCTACACCGCCGTCAACGCGCCGATGTTCGTGCTGCAGCCGGCCGCGGTGGACGCCATCGCCGACGTCGGCCGCTGGCAGCCGCTGGCCTACCTGAACAGCGCGCACGAGATGAAGTGGCCGGGCTTCATCGCACCGCACTGGGGGAACGTGAAGCCCTTCGCGATGGCCAGCGGCAGCCAGTTCCGTCCCGGTCCGCCGCAGCCGGTGCTGAGCCAGGGTTTCCTCGACCAGGCGCGCCATGTCATCGACGTGCAGGCCGGGCTCACCGTCGAGCAGAAGGTGATCGCCGAGTACTGGGCCGACGGCCCCAATTCCGAACTGCCGCCCGGCCACTGGACCGAGTTCACGGCCTACGTCGCCGAGCGCGACGGGCTGAACCTGTCGGCCACCGTGAAGCTGTATTTCGCACTCGCCAGCGCCATCCTCGACGCCAGCATCGCCACCTGGGAATGCAAGCGCTTCTACGACTACCCGCGGCCGGTCACCACCATCCGCCACCTGTTCCGCGGCAAGCGCATCCGCGCCTGGTGCGGCCCGGGCAAGGGCACGGGCGAGATCGACGGCGCAATGTGGCGGCCCTTCCAGGCCAACAGCTTCCCGACGCCGCCCTTCCCCGAATACACCTCGGGCCACAGCGCGTTCTCGATGGCCGCGGCCGAGGTGCTGAAGCGCTACACCGGCAGCGACCGTTTCGGCTTCCACTACGAGCAGCCCGAGGCGCTGCGCGCCGACCCCACCGAGCCGGCCGCCGGCGTGGTGCTGTCGTGGGCCACCTTCAGCGCGGCGGCGGCCGAGGCCGGCGAGTCGCGCCTGTACGGCGGCATCCACTTCTACGAGGGCAACGTCGTCGGCCTGGACATGGGCCGCAAGTGCGGCGCCGCGGCCTACGCCAAGGCGCAGGACCTCTGGTCCGGCGCCTGAACTGGCTGCGTGGGGCTCGACGCCTGCCGCCCGCGCGCCTAAGCCGCGGGGCCGCCTGCGGTGCGCACCCTGCGGCGCTGCTCGCGCTGCATGAAGCCGTAGAGACTTTCCACCTTCTCGCGCGCCCAGGGCGTCCTGCGCAGGAACTTCAGGCTCGAGCCGATGCTGGGCTCGTGCGTGAAGCAGCGCAGCGGGATGCGTTCGGCCAGCCCCGCCCAGCCGTAGTGCGCCACCAGCGCGGTGAGCAGCGCTTCGAGCGTGACGCCGTGCAGCGGGTTGCGGGGCTGCGCGGGCGGGGCGTCGTCCACGGGGCCTCGCGAGGGTTGCGCCGCGGCGCGGCCGTCAGTGGACGCGCCCGCCGCGGCCACCCGAACCCGGCTTGCCGCGTGGCGGCTGGGGTTCGGGGGCGGCCGGCTCGGGCAGGCCGCGCGTGGCGGCCTGCGCCGCCAGCGCCTTGCCGCTGACGCCGGCGAACAGCGCCGCGGCGCGCACCTTGATCTCGAGCAGTTCACTCGCGCTCACCGAGTACTGACCGGTGACGGTATTGACGTCGATGCGGAACTCGACGTCCTTGCCGTTGTTCGACAGCGTGCCGCAGGTGAACTCGTAGTCCTCGTGCTCGAAGGGCAGGCCCTGGGTCTCGAAGTCGTAGTCCTGGTATTCGATGCGGCCGATCTCGCCGCTGGCCAGGTTCAGCAGGCCGGTGGACGTGATGACCTCGTCACTCAGTTCGTCCACGATCACGATCGGCACTTTCAGGTCCACGGCGCTGTCCTCGCATTCAAGAGCGGCGATTCTCGCCTGCCCGGCATCACCCGCCGCCGCGCGGCTTAAGAAAGCGCTAAGACGCGCTGGGCACCATGCTTGCCATCCCCTTGTGATGAGCGTGCCATGACCCCACCCAGACCCCCTTGCCCGCAACGCCCCCGCGCGTGGTGCCTGGCGCTGCTGTCCTTCGCCGCCCTGGCGGGCGCGGCGGCGCAGGCGGCCACGTCGGCCGAACTGCTGGCCGGCTACAGCGCCGAGGCCGCGACGCCGGCAGCGGCCGCCCGCGGACGCGCGTTCTTCAACGCGACCCATGGCCGTGAGTGGTCGTGCGCGTCCTGCCACGGCGCCACGCCGGTGCAGGCCGGCCGCCACGCCGGCACCGGCAAGGCCATCGCGGCCTTGGCCCCGGCGGCCAACCCGAAGCGCTTCACCGACGCGGCCACGGCCGAGAAGTGGTTCCGCCGCAACTGCAGGGACGTGCTGGACCGTGAATGCAGCGCCGGCGAGAAGGCCGACGTGCTGGCCTGGCTGCAGACCCTGCGCCCGTGAACGCCCTGAACGCCCTGGAGCCGACGATGACCCCCCAAACTCCCCGCCGCCCCCCGCGCCGCCCCCTGCACCGACCCCGTGCCGCCCTGGCCGTCGCCCTGGTGCTGCTGGCCGCCAGCAGTGCCGGCCGGGCCGACGGCGACGGCCGGCGCGCGTCGCGCCCGCCGCCGCTGCCGGCCTACGAGAAGGAATGCGGTGCCTGCCACGTCGCCTTCCCGGTCGGCCTGCTGCCGGCGTCGAGCTGGCAGCACCTGATGGCCAACCTGCCGCGCCACTACGGCACCGACGCCAGCCTGGACGCCGCCACCGCCAACACCATCGGCGTCTGGCTCACGGCCAACGCCGGCAGCGGCAAGCGCGCCGGCGAGGCGCCGCTCGAGGACCGCATCACGCGGGGCCGCTGGTTTGTCCGCGAACACCGCGAGATCGACGCCGCGACCTGGCAACGCCCCGCCGTCAAGAGCCCGGCCAACTGCGTCGCCTGCCACCGCGGCGCCGAACAAGGAAACTACAGTGAACACGACATCCGCATTCCCCGCTGAACCCCAGGCCGCGGCCCCGGCACGGCCGGCGCGCCGCGTGCTGGTGTGGGACGCCCCGGTGCGCGTCTTCCACTGGCTGGCCGTGCTGAGCTTTGCCGGCGCCTGGCTCACCGCCGAGAGCGAACGCTGGCGGCTGCTGCACGTGACGCTGGGCTACACGCTGGCCGGGCTGGTGGCCTTCCGGCTCGTCTGGGGGCTGGTGGGCACGCGGCATGCACGCTTCGCCAGCTTCGTGCGCGGCCCGCAGGCCGTGTTCACCCACCTGCGCGAGATGGTGCAGGGCCGTCATCCCAGGTCGGCCGGCCACAACCCGGCCGGCGCTCTGGCCATCGTCGCGTTGCTGGCTGCGGCCCTGGGGGTGACCCTCAGCGGCTGGGCGCTGTTCGACGGCCCGGGTGGTGAATGGCTGGAAGACCTGCACGACGGCGCCGCCCACGCCATGCTGGCGCTGGTGGGCCTGCACCTGGCCGGCGTGGCGCTGGCCAGCTGGCTGGGCCGCGACAACCTGGTGGGCGCGATGTTCAGCGGCCGCAAGGACGTGCCGCCGGCCGAGGGCATACGCAGCGCCTGGCGCAGCGTCGCCGCGCTGATGCTGGTGGCGGTGGCCGGCTTCTGGGTCTGGCAGTGGCAGCATGTGCCGGCGCCCGTCGACAGGGCCGGCACGGCGGCCTGGGCCCCGCACGGCGACGACGACGACTGACACGCCGCCGTCGGCACCACGCGCCGCACAATGCCGCCGATGCGCATCCTGCTGGCCGAAGACGACACGCTGCTGGGCGACGGCCTGCGCGCCGGGCTGCGCCAGCGCGGCTTCCAGGTCGACTGGGTGCGCGATGGCGCGGCAGCCGAGCGTGAACTGCGCGCCGAGCCCTACGCCGCCGCGGTGCTCGACCTCGGCCTGCCGCTCCGGGACGGCATGGACGTGCTGGCCGCCGTGCGCCGCGCCGGCATCACGCTGCCGGTGCTGGTGCTGACCGCGCGCGACGCCGTGCCCGAACGCATCCGCGGCCTGAACCTGGGCGCCGACGACTACGTCATCAAGCCGGTGGACCTGGACGAACTGGCGGCGCGCCTGCGCGCGCTGGTGCGCCGCGCCCATGGCCGCCCGCAGGAGACGCTGGTGGCGCAGGACGTGAGGCTGGAGCCGGCGACGCGCAGTGTCAGCCGCGCCGGTGCGCCGGTGGCGCTGTCGGGCCGCGAGTTCGACCTGCTGCAGGTGCTGATGCTCCATGCCGGGCGTGTGCTGTCGCGCGAGCAGCTCGAGCAGCACCTCTACAGCTGGGGCCAGGAAGTCGAAAGCAACGCGGTGGAGGTGCACGTGCACCACCTGCGCCGCAAGCTCGGGCCCGGTCTCATCCACACCGTGCGGGGTGTGGGCTACACGCTGCGCCCGGCGCCCGATGGCGCCGCCTGAGGCCACCGGCCGCCACCGCATGACGCCGCTGGCTTCGCTGCAGGGCCGGCTCGTCGTGCTGGTGCTTTCCGCCGTGGCCCTGGTGTGGCTGGCCGCCGCGGTGCGGACGGGCTTCGAGATGCGCCACGAGATCGACGAACTGCTCGACAGCCACCTCGCGCAGGCCGCCGCGCTGCTGGTGGTGCAGCAGGCCGGCGAGATCGAGGACGACGGCCCCGGCATCGATGCGCCCACCCTGCACCGTTATGCGCCCAAGGTGGCCTTCCAGGTCTTCCACGAAGGCCGGCTGGTGCTGCGTTCGGCCAACGCGCCCCTGCAGCCGATGGCCGAGGTCGGCCGCCGTGGCGGGCGTGACGCCGCCGACCGCACCGGGGACGGGTCGGGCTTCCGCACCGTGCGCATCGCCGGCACCGACTGGCGCGTGTTCGCGGCCCATGGCGCCGAACGCGACGTGCGCGTGCTGGTCGGCGAACAGGTCTCGTCGCGCCGCGACATCGTGCGCGCCGCACTGCGCGCCACGGCGCAGCCGCTGGCCATCGCGCTGCCGCTGCTGGCGCTGGCGGTGTGGTGGGCCGTCCACCAGGGCGTGAAGCCGCTGCGCGGCCTGTCCCGCCTGATCGCCGCACGCCACCCCCAGGCCGCCGAGCCGCTGGTGGTGCCCGGTGCGCCGTCGGAACTGCGGCCGGTGATCGACGGCCTGAACGCGCTGTTCGAGCGCATCACGGCGCTGGTGGCGGCCGAGCGCCGTTTCACCGCCGACGCCGCGCACGAGCTGCGCACGCCCATCGCCGCCATCCGCACCCAGGCCCAGGTGGCGCTGACCGAAACCGACGACGTCGCGCGCCGCCACGCACTGCTGGCCACGCTGGCCGGCTGCGACCGCGCCACGCGTCTGGTGGCGCAGTTGCTGATGCTGTCGCGTGTCGAGGCCGGCGAGGCCCCGGTCCGCGCGCCGCTCGACCTGTCGGCGCTGGTGCGCCAGCAGGTGGCCGAACTGGCGCCCCAGGCCCTGGACCGCGACCAGGCCGTCGAACTGCAGGCCGATGCGTCCTGCACCGTGCACGGCGACGCCACGCTGCTGGCCGTGCTGGTGCGCAACCTGGTGGACAACGCGCTGCGCTACAGCCCCGCCGGCGCACAGGTGCAGGTGGGCGTGCACCGGCTGGGCGACCGCGTGCGCCTGCAGGTGGAAGACAGCGGCCCCGGCCTGCCGCCCGAGGCGCTGGCCCGGCTGGGCGAACGTTTTTTCCGCGTCCTGGGCACGGGTCAGGACGGCAGCGGCCTGGGCTGGAGCATCGTCAGGCGCATCGCCGCCGTGCACGGCGCAAGGGTGCAGGCCGCGCGCTCGGCAGCGCTGGGTGGGTTGGACGTGACGGTGGACTGGCCGGCGGGCTGACGCCTCCGGCTGCCAAGGGTGTCGTGTGTCTTGGAACGGGCCGCAAGCCGCCGCTGTGCTAGCGTGATCCCGACGTCCACG
>Ga0154020_10002758_pt1 | contig 21378 bp, 21 predicted proteins | sample Klosneuvirus_201_FD_109709 | JGI IMG/M metagenome (GOLD analysis project Ga0154020, IMG submission 109709) | Active sludge microbial communities from wastewater, Klosterneuburg, Austria - Klosneuvirus_20160825_MG | ecosystem: Engineered > WWTP > Aerobic digester > Activated sludge | place... | reverse complement strand
TTCTTTTTCTGACCACGAATCACACGAATGACACGAATAATCGCAGGAAAGTCAGTGGCGAGCGACGATCGGGAATGCCTGGAGGCACGTTGCTTTCGGTCCTGAACTGAACCTCCTGCTGCTCTTGTCTTCATTCGTGTCATTCGTGGTCACACTCGCTCGACTGCTATCAGGAACTGGTCCCGCAGGATCCGAATGTCGAGCAAGCAGCCAAACCCACCAAAGCAAAGAACCCCGCAAAAATCAAGGTTTTGCGGGGTTCTGCAGACAGCTTCGCGTCTCTTCGAGAACGCGGGATGGGCGCTGAGGGACTCGAAGTATTGGTCCAGAACGCTGGGAAAACTGATGTTTTGGCAATCCCTGGCCCCGCAGTTGGCCCCGATGATGATTTGCAGACGATCATTGATGCGTGGCCAGTGTTGAGTGAACTCGAACGGCAAACGATTCTTCAGATGGTGGCTACCTCGAGCGCAGGCCGGAAACTGGACTGACGATCGGAAGGCCGTTGAACTGCTGACGGGTAAACTGGCGATGTTGCTGGAAGCCGTGGAATCGTACTGCGGAGCAAAGGCCGGGGAGGGGGAACGATGACGAACGCGAATCCAGAACGTGAACTGACACCGAAACAGGCGACTCTGCGGACGCTCGCATTGAAGCAACTGCAGGCAGCTTCTGAGACGCTGGGACGGCTGCAGGAGATTCCAGCCCGCCAGGCCGATCGGGAAGCACTGGCAGACGCTGCCGAGCTGGTGGAACGTAGAACCAGTTGCTTGCGGGATTGGTTCGGCGGTTGTCCGTTCAATGACATCCACCGCGAATAGGGAGGGGGGCTGAATTTTTAGAACGGTTCAGGCCGGAAGCCACGCGAAGCCTCGCGCGCGAATTTGTGCGCAATTCGAGAGGGGGGGGTCTGCTTTCTCGGGGCGTTTTTCGTTCAAGCGAAGGTTTGAGGCCGGGACGCTGCAGAATCGCCGGACGGAACGCCCCCCGGTGTAGGTTCTTTCCGGGCGTTTTCTTCCGGTGTCCATAGGGAACAAACAGAGTGTGAGACACACTTTCTTTCCCGACGCCAAGCCGCAATCTCGAACCGTGGCCAACGTGGCGGATTCGCTACGGGAAGCGATCCAGCAAAACCAATTCACGCCGAATCAGAACAATCGCCGGGCGATTCATTCCCAGCGCTTCAATGGTTGCTCGCCCGGTTTGAGTTCGACCGCGAAGCCGCCAGGTTGTTGTGAACGCGAAATGATCGGGCCAAAGATCCGAACGAGGATTGAACAGCGGAACCGCGTTGCCCGTTCTGGGATCGGTGGCCTTTGTTCGAGCTGCTTTGCGAAGGGAACACGTGACACAAGCCAAAGCGAGGTTGGCCATTTCGGTTGGCCCGTTCTGGGATCGGGGCAACACGTGGTCAACGTGGAACGTGGCTTCCTGCGATGCCTGAGGCAGAACGCAGTATTCGCAGACATCACCCGCCCGTTCTCGAACGAGTCTCACCAGACGCACGGGGATTTGCAGACTCATTGCTGATTGCGTTCCGCGCGTTCCGCCCGGAGCTTCATCAGAGACAGGAAGTCAGCCAGTTCTGTCAACGCCTGCGCTTCCTCTCGTTCCGCTTTGCGGAGCTTCCCGGTTCTGTCCTGTTCATCCAGCAAAGAACTCAGCCGCGCCTTCAAGGCTGCAGGCATTTGAAACCGTTTCCAGTCCTGCGGAAGTTCCAGTTCAACCGTAACGCGGCTCATTTGTATTCCCCGAATTGAATCCCGAATTGACCGGCATTGTACCACTGGCCGCAAGCCAACGGAATCAGCAATACCGGCAAGCCATCCCCTGACAACGGAACTCTGCCGACAAATTCGCAGTGTGACGGGCCCCGCGTGAAATCGGAAGAATGGCAACGGTGGATTCCGTTCGGGCGTTGATCGGCGAACGCTCGCCAGTTGTGGGCGGGAGTGTGACGCTCCGGGCGTTCCTTCCGTGAATGAGCTCCGGATATTTCGGTCGAAATGGAAACCCATGTTTCGCCGCCGGGAGGCAGGCAAGAAATTGTGTCCGAGTTAAGGACTGTTCCCCCTGCCCCCGGAGTGACGGGAAACGAAAGAGAGGACCGGCGAAGCTGTTGAGTGAACGGGTTCACGCCGCGCCGTGAAATCGGAAGAATGGCAACGGTGGATTCCGTTCGTGAGTTGATCGGCGAACGCTCGCCAGTTGTTGGCAGGAGTGTGAAGCCGCTGCGACCGGCGTTCCTTCCGTGAATGAGCTCCGGATATTTCGGTCGAAATGGAAACCCATGTTTCGCCGCCGGGAGACAGGCAAGAAATTGTGTCAGAGTTAAGGACTGTTCCCCCTGCCCCCGGAGTGACGGGAAACGAAAGAGAGGACCGGCGAAGCTGTTGAGTGAGCGGGTTCAGGCCGCGCCGTGAAATCGGAAGAATGGCAACGCTGGATTCCGTTCGTGAGTTGATCGGCGAACGCTCGCCAGTTGTTGGTGGAAGTGTGAACGAGCCGGCGTTCCTTCCGGAAATGAGCTCCGGATATTTCGGTCGAAATGGAAACCCATGTTTCGCCGCCGGGAGATAGGCAAGAAATTGTGCCCGAGTTAAGGACTGTTCCCACTGCCCCCGGAGTTGCGGGAAACGAAAGCGAGAACCCGCGAAGCTGTTGAGCGAACGGGTTCAGGCCGCGCCGTGAAATCGGAAGAATGGCAACGCTGGATTCCGTTCGGGAGTTGTTGGGCGAACGCTCGCCAGTTGACTTCGGGAGTGTGAACGAGCCGGCGTTCCTTCCGTGAATGAGCTCCGGATATTTCGGTCGAAATGGGTTCCCGTGTTTCGCCGCCGGGAGACAGGCAAGAAATTGTGTCCGAGTTAAGGACTGTTCCCACTGCCCCCGGAGTTGCGGGAAACGAAAGCGAGGACCCGCGAAGCTGTTGAGCGGGTTCAGGCCGCGCCGTGAAATCGGAAGAATGGCAATGGTGGATTCCGTTCGTGAGTTGTTCGGCGAATGCTCGCCAGTTGTTGGCGGGAGTGTGACGCCGCCGGCATTCCTTCCGTGAAAGAGCTCCGGATATTTCGGTCGAAATGGGTGACTAGCCGGGGGCAGACCGCGAAGCTGTTGAGCGAACGGAATCAGGCTACACTGTGCAACGCATGGGCTAGGAGTGGAAGTCATGAGCCACCCGAAAAGCTGACCCGAATCAGCCTGCCCTGTTCTTGCCTCATTCGGGAATGATCTGGATTCGGGAGATCAATTGACGTGGACGATATTTGGCAGCCGTGGATCAGAAACGAAGCAACACGCCTTGCTGAAGTTTTTTCAGACATCCGGGTCAAGCATGTGAACACCACTGCCAGCCTTGCGTGGTTGATGACTCGATGTGACTATCGTGCCGGATTGTTCGAAGAGGAACGATTTCAGATTCCTGATTGGACCTACTTTGACACCGAACTAAACGAATATCGCACAGCCGTTGAATCGCCCCCTGAGTTTGTTTCAGCGTTCCTCGCGTCAGGTGGATTAACTGGCATTGGAGACCCGCCGAAGAAACTCAAACGGACGATTGCCAAGGGGAATGCGCATTGCCGTGCGAGTATCTCAGGCAACCGAGTTCCTGACAGTTGGGGGTGGGAAACATGGTGCCAAATCAATCGGTTTGAATCCGATTTTCCAGTATCGCGTTCTATCACGTTGATTGATGGGCTTGCCGCTTCATCGCCTGAACTTAGAAAGGGGCTCGAATCATTTGGATTCGCGGTGAATGCAAATTGTCCAACAATGTGGTTCCTGTTTCTTGCATACCTTTCGGAATTCGAATTGATCCCGGCAAAGAATTTTTGTCGTACCCAATTTTTTGCAGTTCGACACGAAGGTAAATGGTTGATGTATGGGTATTTCCCGGAACGTGGCAGTTGGGACTTGGTTAGTTCCAGCCTTGAACGCCGTCCAGAAGTGATGGCCCCAAAATGGGACGTGAATAATGGCCGGATTTGGGTAGGTGCCAATTGGGAGGATTTCTTCAAAGTCTGCGAAATGGCTTGTCTCTGGATCGCTGCCGGGTCAACTCCAGCGCCAACGAGAACCGCTGCTGTGCCAGAGAGCCATTCAAAAGCGAATTTGGAAACGGCGTGCAGTCTTGCTCAGCAATGTATCCTGAAGGGCAACAGCCTCATTCAAACGGCTGCGACTTCACCGCACGTGGAACAATTCCTCGGTGAAGATATGGAGGTTGATACGCTGCCCGCTGTGATCTTCGCTTTCCTTGAGTTTCTTGATGATGCAGCATCAAGATTGAATTCCGTGCGCAGTTTCTATTCCGGGCTTGCCGCTCGCGTAGTACAGATTGAGAACCGGCAAGGATTGTGCTTTCACGGCATCGCCTGGGATTTTGCTCATCGAATCTGGGGGCACGTTCGATTGGTTGTTTCCAGTGTCTGGGCATTGAATCCAGTTGGAGAAGATCCAGTCATGCCGGGGTTCCGATTCCTGATCGATCGGGAAGCCATCCTCACAAATCTTGAAGAGATTCGAACCACGTTGAAGGAACTGAAACCGATTGAGGATGGCAAGCGATTTCGTTTAGAACTTCAAGCGGAGTTTCTGCAAGGTGTGAAGGTACTCCCGGCGTTTTCTGCAACTGGTAGCGATTGTGACCCGGCTGAAACTCAGCCTGATCCGACTAGGACTGAACCGCGAGTTGAGGCGGACGCTGGCCGTGATTCAATTGACAAGATCCATCAGCAATCTGACATAGAACCGCAAAACGACCGGACAGCCAGTGCGCTCACGAGCGCACAGGGAAAAGAATCTTCTGGAAATTCAAAGACATTCCATCCTGTGTTCCGAACAGTGGCGGACGACTACCGCCAAGCGTGTCTGAAGGAGCGAAAACATCTTCCATTGAAGACGTGGCTCAACTCCAGATCCCCGAAGTACTTCAAGAAAATCGGCTACGCATCGACGACAATTTGCGCGGCATTCAATGACAATCATGCTGAGTGGTGGCCACAATTTGCGAAAGAACTAACGGAAGCGGGAATAAGGCTTTGCGAGCGCACTCGCCAGCGCACTGGAAAGAAAAAGCCAACACTCGAAAAGTAGACCGGATATCGTTTGCATCGTTGAAAGTCTGAACCGTTCAGCATTCACGGAACGCAAACGATGACAAACGAAACTGAATTCATTCTGATCGGGCAAGCCGCCCGAATTCTGAAACGCCCTGACCATCAGGTCCGGCGAACTGCTGACCAGCTTTGGCCGAACGCGCCGCGAAGTGGTCGGTTCCGATTGATTCCCCGTGCGGAGCTGTGCAGCCTGGCCGCTGCCATTGCCGCCCGCTATCCGGAGTCTCATTCATCCACCAAAGCAAACAGCCGCCCGGACTCGGTTTGAGTCTGGACGGCTGTTTCTGTTTTCACTGATGGCTGCAGGGCCGCACTCTAATTCGTTCCTGCCGACATCGACCACTGATTCCGTTCAGCCTCTTTGCTGCGCCCGTGGCTTCTGACCTGGGGCAGTTTGGTTCCTTCCGTTTTTCTCCGGAGCTGTCAGCACATGACAACGCCAGACGATGCGAATGATAGCACAACCCAAAGCCGCGTTCCCCCTGCAAACGGCGCATGGATCAAAATGCGAACAAACCTTTGGGACGATCCAAGGGTAGCGTCATTGTGCGACGCGCTGAACTCCGACGAAGCCCGCGTTTGTGGTGGCCTATTTCGCTTGTGGTCGCTTGCCGACACTCACAGTACAGATGGGCGCTTGCAGTATTCCGCCGCTGCCGTAAATCGCAAAGTCGGCATTGAGGGATTTGCAGAAGCCATGCAGGCCGTTGGCTGGCTTGTCAGTGTTGACGGTCTGATGACTCTGCCTCGGTTCGACGAACACAACGGCGCTTCGGCGAAACGCCGCGCACAAGAGGCAAGTCGAAAGGCGAATCAACGCCGAAAGAGCCCGTCGGAAACTCGTGTCACGCTGCCATGCGGACAACAACCGGGACAACAGCGTGACACAAGCGTGACCAAGAGTAAGAGGAAGAGTCAGAGTAAGAAACAGAATCAGAATCAAGATGTAGAGGCTGCGGGCAGAAGCCCGCCCTCCCTCGCTTCTGACTTGCCCCCGTTCGATGACATCGAACACCACTGGAACAACGCGCTGGCAGTCTCTCACACGTTGACCGACTCGCGACGCAACAAGCTGTTGACCCGCTGGAAGGATGCTGACTTCCGGAATCGCTGGCGCGAAGCCATCGACCGAATCAGCCGTTCCGATTTCTGCCGGGGACTCAATGACCGGGGATGGCGTGCATCTCTGGATTGGTTTTTGAAACCAGATTCATTCACGAAAGTTTTAGAGGGTAACTATGACAACAACCAAAACGCCACCCGCGCCGCGCGTGGCAACAAGGCCGCAATCAGAGAACAGGCAAACGCCGATGCGTTCGCCGCTGTCTACGGGGCCGAAGTCTTTGAGGAAGATCCCGCAAGCGCTGCAGCGCTTATGTTCGATGAAGAAAACGCTGGAACTGACTCCGCATCAACTCGACACCTGGGATAAGTCGCTGAGCTGCTATTTCGCAGAAGACATCGTCACCCGCGCTATCATCGAATTCGGACTGACTGCCGATCCGTTCCCGGACATCGGCAAACTGATCGAGCGCTGTTCTCGCATCAAGGCCGAACGCTCAAACGACTACGCGCCAGGACGCGACTTCAGCAAGCCACCAACAAAGTTGGTGGATTCTGTGCTCCAGGCGTTTGGGCTGACTTCTGATCGATCGACCAATTCAACTCGAAAGGAAATGGACGCATGAAACCAGCAACATTATTTCCGGATGATGACATCCACGATTCTGCAGACGATTGGAAGGGGAGCGCTCGAGTTGCTCCCGTTGCCTATCACAACGGAACATTGACCAGTCGCAAGGCTGCCGAAGTTATTCGGCCTTGCGTGAACTCTCAGGCCGCTAAGGTTTGGGGCTTCATCGAATCGCAGGGCGAACGCGGGGCGACTGACAAAGAGATTCAATCCGGTCTGCAGATGGACGGCAACAGCCAACGCCCGCGCCGCGTTTGGTTGATGCGAAACGGGTTTGTGAAACCAAAGGGAGCGCCCTGCGAACACGTTGTTCGGGAACGCTCGATTGTCTGGGTTGTGGCCAAACGGCTGGAGCTGGCTGGAGCAACCGAACAGGCAAGGCACGAAGCACCACGCACTGGAAGCAACACGGACTAAAGGCCGTGGCATGTTGTCGAAAGAGAAGCCGCCCGCATGGTGCCGTAAACATTCATGCGGACGGACTTCAAAACACAATTCTAACCCTCGAAAGAAAGTCGAATCATGTTGGTACTGAAACGTAAGTTCGGTCAGTCAGTGACGATTGCCGATGGGATCACTGTAACCGTTCTGGGCCTGGGCTCAAACGGTGTCAGTCTGGGGATCGACGCGCCGCGTAGTGTGCCGGTCAACAGGTCTGAGATTCTTCGCCGTGTGCCGCCGGACGGCACATTGACCACCACCCTTCCGAAAGGATACCCGGAGCAATGAGCGACACCACAACGCTTTCCGATGTGATGATGAGAAAAAAGGACATGGCAGAGTTTTTCCAATGCTCTGTTCGCCAGGTGGAATTGATGGTGAAGGCCGGGAAGCTGCCGAAGCCGGTTTATATCGGCGATGCGTCCCCACGCTGGCAACGGAAAACCCTGATGGAATGGCTGGATCGTCTGCAGACTGCGGAGTCTGCAGTCAGCCAGGACGATTGACGGGTTTCCGTTCTTCGTGGGGAATTTTGGATCCCAGTTCGTTTGGGTCTCTGGCGATGTTCGCCAGTTGTGACCATACTGTTTCAAGCGGGATAGGTCGGGAGTAATTGCCCTGACCGACAAGCCGGTATGCCTTACCGTCTTCCCGCCTTTCACTTTAAGGCGTTCAGAAAGGCACTGGGCATGGCAAGCGTATTGAAAGACGGCAACGGCTGGAGAATTCGGTTCTATAGTGGCGATGGCGAACGAAAACAGATTCGCCTTGCTGGAGTCAGCAAGAGCACAGCAACGAAGATTGCGTCCCATGTTGAGGCTCTGAATCACGCGAAGCGATTCAGTGAGAGAATCGAGCCCGCAACGGTGGCATGGTTGACCGGAATCAGCAAACAGATTCACGAAAAGCTGCAGGCCGCCGGGCTTGTTGAGGAACGCGAATCGAACACGCTGGCGATGTTTCTCAAAGGCTACTTGCTCCGGCGGGCAGACGTGAAACCCGCAACGAAGCGGAAGTGGCAGTCTGCCGTGAATCATCTGATTGAACACTTCGGCGATGACAAAGACCTGCGAAGTATCAACGCTGGCCATGCCGATGAATTCCGCTCGTTCCTGTACAAGCAACCACAGGAAGAAAACACAGTCAGACGATACTGCGGACTGGCAAAGCAATTCTTTCGGGCTGCGCTCCGGAAGAAACTGATTGACGAAAACCCGTTCGCCGATCAGGTTTCAGCGGTTACGGGAAACGCTTCGAAGTTCTACTTCGTGACTCGGGACGATATCGCGAAGATCGTGAAAGCCTGCCCCGATCTGCAATGGCGTCTGATTGTCGCGCTGACTCGGTTCGGTGGATTGCGTTGCCCGTCTGAAGTTCTCGCCCTGAATTGGGAGGACATCGACTGGAACGGCAAGCGGTTCACGGCCACAAGTCCAAAGACGGAACACCACGAAGGCGGGGAAAGTCGCGTGGTGCCATTGTTCCCGGAGCTGGCGACAGTTCTGAATGAGGGCTACGAATGGGAATTCGAGCGGTTGAACAGCATGGAATCAGATTCTGAAACCGTTCCAGTGGTTTCCGGTCCAGTGATCACCCGCTACCGGGATTCAAACCAGAATCTCCGGACCACGTTTCTGAAGATCATCAAGCGGGCCGGATTGAAGGCATGGCCGAAGCTGTTCCAGAATCTCCGGAGCACTCGGGAAACGGAACTGGCGGAACACTTCCCGTTGCAGGCCGTGACCGCATGGATGGGAAACAGTCAGTTGGTGGCGGCAAGGCATTATCTGCAATTGCGGGACGAACACTTTGACCGGGCTTCTCTCGAAGTCACCCACCCTACAACAAAAACGGAAGTCCTGGCCCCACCAGTGGCCCCGCAGACGCACGAAACCAAGACAAACGCCAAACCCGTCAAAGCAAAGAACCCCGTAAAAACCAATGTTTTACGGGGTTCTGCGGATGGCTTCGCACCCTTGCGGGAACGTGGAATGGGCGCTGAGGGACTCGAACCCCCGACCCCCTCGGTGTAAACGAGGTGCTCTAACCAACTGAGCTAAGCGCCCGGGTCTGGTGACTGGACAGCGGAAAGTATCGACGGTTCGCGGTTTTGTTTCAAGTGTGTCTGCTTCGTCTGTGCCGCTGCAGAGAAAACTGCGGGCGGAGGGACGGAAAATTCGGTATTCGGAGTCCCACAACCTCCGGAAAAGTTCCCATTCGGCTCGACGCAAGGGCTTTCCCCAGATACGCAGGTTTATTAGACTTCGCAAACTGTGGCAGCTTACCGAACCTTCGTGGCGTGCCATGAGTACGATGATGGACCGACGTCGAGAATCCCCCGACGTTGTGTTGGCATTGACGTATGATAACGGGAAATAAAAAGTGCCGCTGGCCGACGGAACTGTGGAGTCCGGCGATTGTGGCAGGATATGCACTCGGCTGCTTTGATTGTCGGAAGGGACTCTGATCGATGGCGTTTGAGCCGCAACGTTTTATTCATGCCGCCAACATTCGGCTCGATGTACCTGTCAGCGTCCAGACCACGGAAACGCTGACGGACGAGTTACGATTTGCGTTTGAAGACGCGACACTGCATGCCTTTGAAGAAGTCATCGAGGCCTGCGTGCGGCACGATGTGGATTATCTGCTGCTGTCCGGCAACGTCTTTGTCGAGGCGGATCGAAGTCTGCGTGCCCGCCTGGCGTTGCTCAAAGGAGTCCGACGACTCGGCGAGCATGAGATTCAGGTCTTTGTATTGCCCGGTGATTCCGATCCGCCGGAAGCCTGGCGCGCGATTCCCGATCTGCCGGACAATGTCGTCGTTTGCTACAGCTCGAATCCTGAGCCGGAAGAGTTGTACGTCAAGGAGCATCTGGCGACGACGGTGTCGTCATCCATGTGGTTTGGCGAAGCCGATGATTTTGGAATTCGAGTCCTCGCCAAAGGCAGTCACGGAATCGAACCCTTTCGCATCGGCGTCGTCAGCAAAGCGAAGTACGAAGAAGCAAGAAAGATGGCGGCGATGGCGGCATCGGCGTCGGCTTCCGATGAAACCATTGCCGCATCGTTGCTACATGTCGCTTCCGGAGAACAAGTGGACGGGCCGGATTCATCCGACGACGACGACGATGAAGAATCGACTCGGGTCTGGAGATCGATCGACGCCGAGGATGGTCAGCGACCACGAAAAGCGCCGGAAAGCGGTCGTCGCGCGATCAAGCGTTCGCTGGAGACTCTGGAAGCCGGACCTGCGGACGCCCATCCATCGGTGGATCCCGGTTTCATTCGTTATGTCGATGAAATGTTGAAGGAAGGCCAGCTGAATTTTCTGGCGCTCACCGGCGAGCTGGCTCGGACAACTCTGTGGCGTGATGACGGCGTTGTTCACTGTCCGGGGACGACGCAGCCGCGAAGTCAGATGGAAGCTTCCGGCGGAGCCTGTTCGCTGGTCGAGGTTTCGGCAGCGGGCGAAATCCGGATCTCGTCGGTGGATTCCAGCTGCGTGGACTGGAAGCAGATTGAAATCAACGTCGCGCCGCACATCAATTTGTCATCGATGCTGCAACAGATGAAGACGCTGCTGCTGGGACTCAAGCCATCTGTGGCGGATCGCATCTGGTCGGTTCAGTGGATTCTGCGCGGCGCGTTGCCGGTGTTGCAGGAACTGGCACGCAATGATTTGGACGTAGCGGCAGCCGTGGAACTCGATGAACTGAAGCACAGCGGGCGCACAATTCGACTGCTGCATGATATCCGCCCTCTGCCCAACGCATGGCCGATGGGCGACTCTGCAACATCGCTTGCCGAACAGTATCAGCACACCACCGGTCGTCCCCGCGCCATTTCGGACGAAGCTCTGCAGTCTTTGATCGATTCCAGCAAAGAACTGACCGCTGGCTGGAAGCAGCGTCTGATATCGCTGTTGCCTTCAATCGATCCGGAGCAGATTCTGGCGAAAATGCGGACCGACGGGGCGGCGTGGTTCGAGCCGGATTTTGGTCTCGCATCGGATGCAGATTCATTCGATGACCAGGCGGCGGATGACGAGATCACGGACGACGCCGATTCGGAGCGGGATGTGGCGGAATCCGTCCTGCGTTCCCGCGAGCTGGCGGATGCGGACGATGATGACGATTCGGACGATGACACTACGGATGAAGAGGACTCCGATGATTGAACTCAGCCTGAAACACTACACTGAAGCGTCAAACGTCGTGCATTCCGAAGCGATGTATCAGAGGAATTCGGCATGAGGCTGACGGAAATTGATATCGACCGCTTTCGGATCTGGCGCAATCTATTGCTGCGTCTGGACCCGAAGGGATTGAACGTGATCTACGGGCCCAATGAGGCCGGTAAAACGACGCTCATGCGGTTTATCCGATCGACGCTGTACGGCTACGAACCGCTGGCGACGGAACCGGCATGGCATCGGCCGGACGTCGAACAGCCATGGCGCGGCGCGGTGCGGTGCGAACATGGTGGGCGGACATGGCGAATTCATCGTCGCGCGGAACTCAATGGGCGCGGTCGGCTGCGCATCTCGGGCGGTCAGGAAGGCGTCGAAAAAGACGTGGCGCTCAGCAATATTCTGTCGGATACCAGTGAAGAGGTTTATGCCGATATCTTTGCCGTCGGTGTGCGCGAACTGAATCAACTGGCGACTCTGGGCACGAATCAGGTGGCCGAGTACATCTACGGTCTGTCGCTTGGCCCGCAGGGACGTCAGATTCTGGATGCGCTGGCCGACGTCAAAGAGCGTCGATCGACAATGTTTGGCGAGGACCATCGCAGCGGAAAAATCCCGAAGCTGTTTGACAAATATGCCACGCTGTCCGGAAGCCGCCGCAGTTCCGGCCTGGCGCGCGACAAACACGCAAGACTTACCCGACGGCGTCAGGAACTGCTGCAGGAGATTGACGAACTTCAGCACCGCGAATCCACGATCAGTAATGAACTTCGCGGACTCAGGTTTCTCCAGAATTGCCACAAGCCGTGGAAACGCGGAAAGGATCTGCAGGAAGAACTTTCACGTTTGCCGGTCGTGCTGACGAATGCCACTGAGGCGCTTAAGCAGCTGGCGTCCGCTGAAAAAGATCTTCAGGATGCCTTAAACCGTCGCGACAAACTGAGCGAACAGGCGACTCAGCTGAAGTCGCAGGCTGATCGACTGCAGATCGACCCGTTGTTTGACAAGGAACAGTACGCAATTCAAAGCCTTGTCGATCAGAGCGACTGGCTGCGTCAGATCGAAGAGCAGATTCGCAATGCGGAAGATCGATCATCCGAACTGCGGCGTGAGTTGAATCATCAGATGGCTCAGCTGGGTGATGGCTGGTCCGTGGAACGACTGAATTCGATCGATACCTCGCCGGCTGCGCATCATCGACTGCTTGAGGCCGCGCGTCATTATCAGGACACGCTGCAACGTCGTGGCAAGTTGCGGCGATTGCTGCGCAGCATGACGAAACGCAGCCAGAAGGAACTGGTGGAACTCAATGATCAGCTTGACGCTGTCGGAATGCCAATTTCTGAAGCCATCGAGGTTGAAGAGACCCGGCTGAAAGAACTGGAAAACCTCGGGCGACTGCGGCTGCAGGAAGAACAACTGGCTCTGAAGATTCAGACTGTCAGGCGGGTGATCGAACGCGTGGACACCGACGAATCGATTCCGGAATGGATTGACAAGACGATCACCACCATAGGCTGGATCGGGGCGGCATTGTGTTTGTTCGGGATTGCGACATTTTCACTGGGCGGCGAACCACGGCGTTCGCTCGGTGGTTCTCTGGCGGCGGCGGCCTTTGGTTTTGCGGGAATCATGTGGTGGGGCGTCCGCAACGGACTGCGGAATCATTTCGACGCCACGACGGGCATCAAACTGGACGACATCGCGGACGAAGCGCGCCAGGCGGACCGACAGCTCCGACTGCTGCAGGAACGCATTCAGCGAATGTCACTGGTTGATCGATTTTCCGGCCGGCACGAAAACGCCGAGAACTGGAAATCCTCAACTGCCGAGATGGTGGATCGGATTGGCGCCTGCTCCGCGCAGATCGCCGATCTTGAGGTGTTGCAGCGGAAACAAATCCGCGCCGCATCGCGCAGGATGCGCCTTCAGGCGCTGCGTGATCGGTATCAGATCGCTCAGCAGAACGTCACCGTTCAGCGGCAGGAATGGTGCCGGATGCTGACGTCGCTGGGAATGGATGAGACGGTGCGCGTCGAGCAGGCATTTGACTGGTGGCGGCGAATTCAGGAAGTTCGGGAGATGCTGACGCAGTGGCGCAATTCGGCTCCTGAAGTCGAAGGCCTGCGACGCATGTTTGAGGCCATGCGCGTTCGCGTCGAACAGTTGGGCAGTCGATTGAATACCGCAAAGAAAATGAATTTTACGCGACCACTGGAAGTCCTCACCGCGTGGCAGCAGGAACTGCGGACTCACGAACGCGATCGGACCGAAAAGAATCGTTTGCGGGCCGACAGCGAAAGTCGCCAGCGTGATGCCAGCCATGCGCAGCATCTGATGGAAGCCGCCGAATTGCGCCGTAGTGCCATCCTGGCGCGATCGGGTGTCTCGGCCCGCGAAGAATTGATCAAGCAACAGGAGTCCGAAACTCGTCGAGTCCAGCTGGCGTCACAACTGAAGAAGGCGAATGACGAGCTGATGGAAGCGTCACTGGCGGAAGCGGAACTGGCGATTGTCGAGGACGATCTGGTTCGATTCGATCCGCCAAGAGCTCGCGAGACGATTCATCTGCGTACGGCGGAGCTGGTGGATGTCGAACAGCGACTGAACAAGAATCACGAAGAACTGGGCAGTCTGAAACAGGAAATCCGGCTGCTGGAATCCAGCCGCGAGTCTCATGCAGAGTTTTTTCAGAAGGCCCGTGTGGCCTCCGAAATTTACCGCGCTTCAGAAGACTGGTTCGCGCTGCAGATCGAACAAGAGGCCGTGATTCAGATCCGCCGCCGTTTCGAACAGGAAAATATCTCTGGCACGCTTGTCACGGCATCGGACTACATGCACCGCATGACTTCAGGCCGCTACCATCGTATCTGGGCTCCCCTGGGCGAAGACTTCCTGTGCATTGATGATGAATATGGACAGACGTTTCGAGTGGAACAACTGAGCGGCGGAACCCGCGAACAATTGTTCCTTGCGATTCGATTCTCGCTTGTTCGTGAGTTCGCCAAACGCGGTGTGGAATTGCCGCTCGTAATGGACGACCTGTTTGTGAACTTTGATCAGGAGCGCACCGACGCAGCTGCCGATTGCCTGCTGGAAGTTGCCCGCGAGGGGCAGCAGGTTCTGTTCTTCACCTGTCACGAACACATCGCCCAGCTGTTCCAGGCGAAACAAATTGAACCGCTGTGGCTGCCAGGACATAAGGTCGCGTACGACGTCATGAAGCCGGAATCGGATACGTCACACTCCGACAACGACCACCAGATCAGTGGCGCGGGAGCAGTGTCTGACTCGGATGATTTGCTGGATGACACAGTCGATCAGGAGAAGAACAGCGATTCGGTTGCGTGATCCCGTCCAGTAAGGTGAGCGGCAGGAAAGGATTTACCATCGGCGAGTCTTAAGGCCGAGCGGACCCGTGCGAATGATCCACGCCAAAGGAAACAGATCTGAGGACAGATCTGCCTACGTAGTCCGACCTCTCTCAGGTCGGATTCCCTCGGCGACGCGATATCCCTGGTAATCCTGTTTCTTCCGCTCGCCTTAATGCGTTAAACCAAGCTGCTGATGACTCAACTGTTCGCTGCCGGTTTCGGTGATCAGATAGTTGTGTTCGAAGCGCATCCCGCCCTGACCTTCGATGTAGCAACCTGGTTCCAGGGTGATGACGTCGCCAGTGATCAGAACGTCGTCGCTTTCAGAAACCAGGATCGGCGGTTCGGGATGCTCCAGGCCAAGCCCATGACCCGCATGATGCGCCAGCGGTCCGAAGCCTCGGGACTCTAAAACTGTCGAAGCAGCTTTCCAGAGGTCTCGACAGGCGACACCGGCCTTCAACATTTCCGCCGCCGCGCTGAGCGCGTCGCGACAGGCTTCGAATTGCGCAACGTACTTGTCAGACGGCGTTCCCACGGAAATTGTGTTGGTGAAGTCGCTGCGGTAGCCGTGGATAATGACGCTGTAGTCGACAATGAAAAGATCACCTTCCTGCAGGCGATAATGTGTCGGCAGGCCTCCGGCTTTATACAGCGCCGCGTTTGTGGCTCGAAAGTCGCCATAGACGATGCAGGGAACGCTCGCAGTTTCCTGCGCCGCACGCTGCACCTCAAGATACACCTCGAACTCTGAAACGCCTGGTTTGATGACATCGAAGGCCCGTCGATGACCAGCCTCGCAGGCTCGCATGCAGGTGTTCAGCAGTTCCACTTCGTCAGAGTGTTTTGAACGTCGCAGTGATCGGATCAGCGTTCCGAGAGTTGTCGGCTGCTCGTCAGATTCCTCGTCGTCGGCAAACTGCCACGCCCCGCTTTCAGCGACCATTGCGGCCGTCATTTCGGAGACGCCTTCCGGTTCTATCAAACCCGTCTCGCGTTTCCAGATGTGGTCCACTTCTGACAGAGCCAGGCAGAGTGCATCGTCCCGGTTGGTGACCGATTTCTTATGCGTGTACCAGGGGATGATGACTTCCTGGTCGACAAAGTACGGCACAGTGGCAGAACGCTTTGCAAAGTTGTCAGCCAGCAGAATCGCCTGACCATCGCGGGTCAGCAGCAGGAGCGCCTTCTGATCAGCCGAGAAGCTGATCGGATTGATCCGAAAATTGCTGAAATACTGAACATGCCGCTGATCGCCGATAAGAGCCCACGAAATCTCGGAAGGCAGTTTCTGCCAAAGTTGGGCCTGACGTTCGCGGCATCCGGCATGAGTGGGCATGTGATCAGTTTCCTTGTGGATACGAAGTGCGCCACGTCTTGTTCCGAGGCTCCCGCCTCCCGCTTTTGATCTGGAGGCAGAGGGCAGTATAGCCATCCGCCGCACGCAATCGAGGCACACCGATCTGCGGGTTAGAATCAGTCAATCACGATCGTGAAGAATTTGTTCTTCCGGCCGACATATACTTCACGCGGTCAGGAATGAGTCTGTCAATCCTCGTTCCAGGGCTCCAGCCCTGGAACGCAACGCACCGGAGGCTCCTGCCTCCAGCAAGAATCCGGGGAGGCAGAGAAATTTTACGCCGGATTCCAGATCAAAATTTCGCCTTTGCCGGGCACCGACGAATCGCCACTGTGACGTGACCAGGTGCCAGTAGAGGCGTCGTTTGGAAGCCTGATGCCGTGTTGGCCAAGTTCGCGGGCGTAGAGGCCGATGAAGGTGGGGTTGTAGTTGCCGGATGGTGCGAAGGTGGGCATCAGTGGGAGTGGTTTCAGGGACAGTATCGTGCCGCGGACCATCCAGGCTCCGGTACGGATTTCGGCTCCATCCATGAGGACGATGGTGCCGCCTTTCATTTGGAGTCCGCAGAAGTCGCGGACCTTGCCGACGACGACGATCGTGCCGCGACGCATTCTCATGCCGACTTCCAGGCCCGCCGTGCCTCCGACGATGATCGTGCCGTTGGTCATGCCCCGGAGACTGCCGCGATAGGCCGCTCCGATCTGACCGCCGCCGTTGCCATGCACGCGGATGAAGCCGTTTGTCATTTCGGCACCGATCCAGTCACCGGCATCGCCCGTGACTTCGATTCGACCGCCGCGCATGGCTGTGCCGAGGTGCATGCCAACGCTGCCATGGATTTTCAATTGTCCGCGACTCATGCCTTTGCCGAGCAGCTTGACTCGGTGCAGGTCGCCGTGCATTTCAATCTGGTCGCTGAATTCGCCGGTGACCTCGAAGAAGTCATCGAGACGACACTGGCGTTTGCCGTGATAGACCAGACTCGCGCGGATCTGTTCGTTCGACATCGTGACGAAAGCGTCGGGTGTGACGGTTTCGGCTTCGAGTGGAACGGTGGGAGACGATTTCAGTTTGAGGGTGATTGGGGGCATTGTAGAATTTTGAATTTTGAATTTTGATTGAAAACACAGATCGACCACCGTGGGGCTCTTGTTCAAATTGATTCTGCGACTGTCCCCTCGCCCCCCGCTAAAAATCCGCCAACTTCACCAGCCAAACACGGGGGGAGAGGGACTTACTGCTTACCGCATTCGTTGATTTCTAATCGTTCAATACGTTCAAGTTCCACAGGATAGTTTTCGAAGGACATCGTATACACGTCTTCAAATCTTGGTTTCAGGAACGCTTCAATATCGGGATTGAACGACGGCTTCACGATGAATTCTCGGCCTTCCGGGGTTGCTCGGATGTCGCCGTCTTCGATCACGACTTCGCCGCCCTTGAGGACGTATCGCGGATGACTGAACATTTTGGCGATATCGACCTCTTCTTCATAAATCACAACGTCTGCGTCCGCACCGATTCCCAGACTGCCTTTGCTCGGAAGTCCAAGGGCTCGAGCGGGGCCAGCGGATGTGATCGTCGCGATTTCGTAGAGCGTGTATTCGCGGTCGATATCTGGCAGCGTAATGCGTTCGCGAGCAATCGGGGTGAGTTTCTTCATGCAGTCCTGGCGGAAGTCGTTGCTCATCAGTAACTGAATGATTTCGGGGTAGCGCCAGAAACACGCACCGTTGGGATGATCGGTAGACAGGAAAATTCGCCAAGGATCGGTGATGAGCAGCAGCAGTTCCAGGCCAACTGCCCATTGTATGGAATTCACAAGGTTGCTCGGTTTGTAGGTGTATGGCACGATGCCGCAGCCGGTTTCATTCTCGACGTCCAGGTTGCCCCATTTGCGGCCGGTCAGTTTGTACAAAAGATGTTGCCAAGGGCCATCGGCGGTGATCGTCACCGTATCGCCAAACAGAACCGCTCCGGCATCTGTCGTCATGTTCGTGTGCGTGTTGAAGTATTCGGCGACTTCGGCCGACGCGGACTTCATCGTACTCCAGTCATCGCCGCCATAGGCATGGTACTGCAGATGCGCGATGTGGGCTCGACGACCTTCGAGCAGCTTCATGGTTTCCAGCGTGGTCCAGACGTTGCCCGGGGCGCCGAGATTGTTGCAGTGCAGATGCATGGGATGCGGCAGGTTGAGCTCATCAATGATTTGTGCGAGTCCTCCGATGATGGTGCCCGGCGTGATGCTGTTGTAGCCTTCGATGGGATCGGTGAGCTGCTTGGCGTCTTTACCCCATTTCCATGCCGCGACGCCGCCAGGATTGACCGCTTTGACGCCGTACGACTTGGCCGCCCAAATATGCCATGCGACGACGTCTTTGGCACGTTCGTATTCGCCAGCTTCCAGCAGGTCCATGAAGATTTCATTGTTCGCCATGAGCACGCAACTGCTCTTGTCGAGAATCGGGATGTCGTGCAGTTCCTCGTGCGTGTGGCGTGCTGAAAGAACGGGGACGGCGGCTTCATTGACAGTGGTCCAGCCCATGCCGGCGTAGAGATAGCCGGTGGCAAAGGTGGTCGGTGCCATACCGCCGAGTCCGGAGCGTCGCGATTGTGTGCGAATGAACGCGGTCGTACGGCGATGGTCTTCCGGCGTCATCGCTCGGGCGAAGTTGATCGATCCGCCAGCGACGTGCGTATGCACATCAACGCCGCCGGGGAAGATGATCATTCCAGTGGCGTCAATCGTTCGACCACCGATGACGGATTTCACAATCTTTCCGCCGTCGATACATATGTCTCGGACTTCGCCGTTAATGCCGTTGGCAGGGTCGTAGATCTTTCCGCCGGTGATCCGAATCATGGCGAGCCTTGTTTGGGTGGGGATTGGTTCAAGTAGCCCGACCTGTCCTCAGGTCGGGTGCCCAGGGTTATCCAGGTTGTAAATTCATTTCCTGCCGAGTGCGTTTTGGATTGATGTGCGGCTGAGGTTGGTTGGTTTTTCGCAGTCTAGCCTCAGCGATACGGTCTGGTTCCCGACTTGGGACAAGTCGGGCTACTTTACGTCTGCATGACCGACATCGGGCCGCCGTCGGGAATCCAGTGCGACTTGCGAGCGACGGCCTCGTTGATTCGTCGCATTACTTCCTGGTCCGATGGATACGGTGACTTCAATGCGGGTTTCAATGGTAGCGGAATTTCGTCCATGCGATAAGCGATGCCGGGAGCACTAATTCCCGCCACGGCTGTGGTGATGTGGACGCGGGCCAGGCGACTGGTGTGCGTCACCTTCGGGTCGAGCACAATTGTGGGGATGCGGGCCAGGTGATTGATCGCTGGCTGAGGCATCGTCGCACCCGGATCGGCACCGAGAATCAATGCGGCGTCGGCGTCGCCTCGGACCAGAATATCGACTGTTGAAAACTCACCGGGGTTGTAGCGTGGATAGCCACGGTTGAAGGTGATACCAAAAGGAAAGCCGGTCTGCCAGCGCATGATCACGTCGGCACCGGTCACGTTACCGTGGCCGCGCATCGGCATCGCGACGAACTTCGTGAATGCGTTGAGTTCTGCCGCCAGTGTCAACAATGCAGCCGAATTCATGTGCTTGCCACGCGTCATCGACAAACCCATGCCGAAAAACATGCAGCCGAATTTGGCCTTCTTTGCGCGATCAATGAAATCGGTCAGTTGTTCAAGTGTTAGTCCGGTTTCGGCGATCAATGATTCATCAACACGCTGACCCTTCACCAGCGCGCGGAGGATCGTCAGGACTTCGAAATCTTTGCCGGGTCGAATCTGCAAAAAGATATCGGCAGCTCCTCCGCTTTTTGTTTCTCGAATATCTACCAGAATCATCGTGCGGTCTTTTCGACCGCGCGGCAGGAATTTGCTCTTCTGCATCAGCGTGTATTTGGTGAAATGCCGAGGATGGCATTCAGCAGGATTCCCGCCCCAATACACAATGAAGTCCGCTCGGTTTTTTACTTCGCCAAGAGTACACGTCACTTTACCACCCAACTGGGCGGCGATTTCTGTGGGGCCGTGTCAAAGCGATGTGTGACTGTCGAGCAGCCCTCCCAGTCGATCGGCCAGCGAGACCGCTTCCTTTTGAGCTTCGCAAGTTGTGTTGCTCAGCCCATAAATGAGCGGCATGTGTGCTTCATGGAGAAACGTGGCGGCGGCTTCGATGGCCTCATCGACCGTGGCTTCGCGTCCGTCGATCAGAGCGTCCGGGTAGTCGTGGTCCGCTGTGTGATTCAGAAACCATGCTTTGCCGAGGACGCACGCTTTCTTCGCTTCGTGAATTCGCGTGTCGTCGAAATGCAGTTGAATGTCGTCGCAGACGCAACCGCAGAATGTGCAGGTCGCGTTGTCGATGATGTTGAGGGTCATAGTTTGGTCCTGAGTCAGATGCCTCAAAGGGACTGCGTTTGTCCCCTCTCCACCCGCTAAAAATATTCCAATTTCTGCCGCAGTCCACGGGGGGAGAGGGTTAGGCGAGCGGAAGAAACAGGATTACCGGGGATATCGCGTCGCCCAGGGAATCCGACCTGAGACAGGTCGGACTACGTAGGCAGATCTGTCCTCAGATCTGCTTCCTTTGGCGTGGTTCAGTCGCACGGGTCCGCGCGACCCGATGACTCGACGATGGTAAATCCTTTCCTGCCGCTCGCCTTAGTCATTGCCGCACTGCGGCTTTGCGGAATCGTCCGAACTGGACGATGGAACAAGAAACGTTCAGCCAAGGGCGCGACCGAGATTGCTGCCTCGGACACGCCGCGGCATAAAGCGGCCTTTCTCGACTTCTTCCCACGCAGCAAATTCCTGCTGCGGCTGTTTGGTTGAGAAATGCGGTGATTCGTCTGAGACGAAGTCGGCCGAGGTGTTTGAGTCATCAGTCATAATTTTGTGTCCTCAATCTCGTTCCAGGGCTCCAGCCCTGGAACGTAGTGTTTCGGAGGCTTCCGCCTCCTGTGTTTCTCAGTGGAGGCAGGAGCCTCCAGAGCAGTGTGTTCCGAGGCTGGAGCCTCGGAACAAGCTCAAGAATCCCGTCGATGGAGCGACGGGTGTACTGATAGGGGTAGGGAAGGCTCATTGATTTGAGTCTCCCCTCCCGCCGAACCGGACTGGCGGATCTCCCGCATCCGGCTCTCCAGTTGATTGTTACTTGTGACAAGATTGGCATTCACAGGCGT
>Ga0154020_10002757_pt1 | contig 21388 bp, 14 predicted proteins | sample Klosneuvirus_201_FD_109709 | JGI IMG/M metagenome (GOLD analysis project Ga0154020, IMG submission 109709) | Active sludge microbial communities from wastewater, Klosterneuburg, Austria - Klosneuvirus_20160825_MG | ecosystem: Engineered > WWTP > Aerobic digester > Activated sludge | place... | reverse complement strand
GTCGCGCTGTGTGTGCCATGGCTCAGGGCGGCGAAGGCGACGTTCACCGTCATCGACTCTCCGGCCCCGAGCTGCGCGGGGACGCTGGGCGCGTCGATCAAGGTGAGCTCGCTCGAGCCTTGGATCGACAACCCGTTCACGGTGAGCCCGGCCTGGCCCGTGTTGATGAGGAGCAGGCTCCGCCGCTGGGCGACGCTGACCGCGCCGAACTCGATCGCCGAAGGGGTCACGGTGAGCTCGGGATCTACCGCGCGTCCGCTGAGCGGAGCCCCGACGCTGGGGAGATCCGGCAGAGAGGTGGTCGCCACCACGTCGGCGTCGAGCGTCCCCGTCGACCGCGGAGCCCAGCGCAGCGTCACCGCCAGGCTCTGGCCGGCGGCCAAGGTCTTGGGCAGCGCGGCGTCGACTTGGTAGCTGACCTCCCCGGAGCCCTTGATGCCGACCGAGGTGATCTCTAGCGGCTGCTGACCGCCGTTGCTGAGCACGGCGATCTGCGTGCGCTCCGCGCCGGGGTTGGTCACCCCGAAGTCGATCGGCAGGGGCATGAAGCGCACGAAGGCGTCGAGCGCCGAGCCCTGGATGGGGATCTCGACGCCGCAGCGCTCTCCGCAGTACTCCACCCGCAAGCGCCCCCGATCTGGGCCCGCCGCGACCGGCCGATACTCCACCTCGAGCGGCCCGCGTCCGCCCGGAGTGAGCTCGAAGTGATCTGCGCTGAGGCGCACGTGCTCCGGGCGCAAGAACCCTTCGAGCACATAGCGGCCGTTGACCGGCTCGAGCCCGCTGCTGATCACCGACACCCGACTGGTGGCGCGCACGCCCACCGGGGTGCCGCGCCAGTCGATCTCCGAAGGTGCGGCGCTCACAGTCCCGCGCACCGCGTCGCCGACGAGCGCGATCGTGATCTCGGCCTGGCTCGCGTCGTTGCTCCGGAAGCTGAAGGAGCCGGTCGCGGTGCCGACCGCGCGCGGCGTGAAGGCCACGTCGATGACGCCCTTTTCGCTGGGGAGGAGGCTGCTCTTCAGGATCTCGGCCTGAAAGGGCAGGGCGATCTGGAGATCCGAGAGCTCCAGCGTTCCATCGCCAATGCTCTCCACCTCGAGCGCGATCCGCTTGGTGGCGCCCAGCGGCACGCTCCCAAAGTCCAACGATCGCGTCCCCAGCCGCAGGGCGGGCTTGAGCGCGTGCACCGGCGAAGCCTCTTCGCAGGAGACGAGAGCAAACAGCGACGGCGCGAGCAGCAGCAGGGAGGTACGCGAGCGCATGGTGCATCTTAAGGGCCTCCGCGAGCGCGCGCTAATGAGACCCTTCGTCCCAGTGCGATGCCCTGCGACGCACCGCCTGCGCGAAAGGGGGCCGGCGCAGGCCGGTCAGGATCCCGCGGTGCCAGGACTAGCAGCAAGCTGCTAGGGCGAAGGGCTCACCATCGGCGCTCCCATCAGGGCGGTGGGCTGCTCGGGCGCCTTGATCTTCCCCATCTTCGGCGGGTGAGGAGTCGGCGTCGGAGTCGGAGTCGGCTTGCCGAGGTTGTGCTCCGGTTCAGGCGACGGCACCGCCATCGGCTCGCCGGTCAGGGGCCGCTCGATGGCGGGGCTCGCCTGAGGACCCTCCACCTCTGCCGCTTGGCCCGCTCCTACCCCGCAAGCCGCGGCCCACAGCGCGCCGCTCAGGGCGAGCGCGACCGCGAAGGTCGAGGTGCCCGCCCGCTTGGCGTCGACGAGCCGGCTGGTGCAGTCCGCCGTGATCACGGTGCCATCGGCGCGTTGATACAAGCGCAGGCAGACGCGGCCTTCGGTGCGCTCGAGCAACTCCATGGCCTCGACCCGAGTAAAGGACGCGAGGTTGTAGACGTTGAGCTGGCAGAGGCCACAGTGACGGACGCGCTCATCGCCTCGCATGTCCTCCCAGCGGGCGTCGCAGGGTTTGGCGATCTGCAGGTTGTCGAGCATGGTCCGGTAAACGGGCCGCCCTGAGGCACGGTCTATCGGGACTGGCTGGTCTAGGCACCGCAGCGGAGTTCGCCTCAACACGGTCCTACCGCTCAGTAACCCCAAGGCACCCACATGTAGCTGCGCTCTAGTCGAGCAGCAGCGACAAGCCGAGCCCGACCGCACAGGCCCCGGCGACCGAGAGGACCACCACGGAGCCCGTCCGCTGCGCATAGCCGCGGTCCAGCAGGTCTTGGACCTCGGGCTCGTAGCGTCGCTTGGCTCGGGCGGCGTCGAAGGCGCCCAGGCTGCTGACCGCGAGGCCGATTCCCACCGCTAGGGCGGCCCCGCCCGCGCCGGCCAGCACGATCTTGGGCCAGGTCGAGGCGGGCGCCGCCGGTGGCGCGGCGACGACGAGCTCTGGGGGGGGTGGGGCGCGGTCGGCGCTGGGAAATAGGGCGCGCGCCAGCTCTACCGCCAGGGCTGAGCTCGACTGGAGGTTCCCGCTCAGCTCCTGCCGCCCCAGGCGCTGTCCCCCCTTCCAGCGCTCGGCGGTCCACGACATCCGGGTCACGCCCGCGACCACCCACAGGCGAACGCGTTCGCTGCACTGCGGCTCAGGGCAGGCCGTGCTGAGCACCTCCTGCCGTGTTTCCTCGATGATCGCGCGCTGTGCTTGGTCTTGGATCTCGGCCTGGAGCGCGGCCCCGGCGCCGCTGACGTCGACCAACTCGAGCGCGATGGCGCCCGCGATCAAGCCGAGGGGCAACATGAAACCGAAAACTCGGACGCTTCCCGCTTTTGGTCAAGACGCCCTTTCTATACAATTCCGCCGTGACGCACGACGCGACGGTCCCTCATGGGGGCACTGGGCTGCCCGTCAAAGCCCTCCGGGTCGAGGTCCTCGAAGGACCCGATCGCGGTCAGACGAAGGTCACCGAGTCGGAGACCCTGTCGGTCGGCACCGCCGAAACCAACGACTTGGTGTTGACCGACGAGACCGTCTCTCGCTTCCACCTCGACCTCCTCCGCCAGGGAGACCGCATCATCGTCGTCGATCACGGCTCCACCAACGGCACCCTGGCTGGCCAAGTCGCGGTCAACCGCGCCGGTGTCCCCCCGGGCAGCACGCTGCGCCTCGGGAAGACCACCATCCGCGTCGGCGACGGCGAGACCGTCACCATGGAGCTCTTCGAGGGTGAAGCGCTGGGGCCGCTCCTCGGCCGCGCCCCCGCGATGCGCCAGCTGATGGCCCGCGTCCGGCGCGCCGCGCTCTCGGACAGCTCGGTGCTGATCTTGGGCGAGACGGGCACCGGCAAAGAGGTGTTGGCCCGCGCCATCCACGAGTGCAGCCGCCGCGCCGATCGGCCGTTTGAGACGGTCGATTGTGGGTCCATGCTCCCCACGCTGGTCGCCAGCGAGCTGTTCGGCCACGAGAAGGGCTCCTTCACTGGCGCCGAGCGTCAGCACGTCGGGGCCTTCGAGCGCGCCAACGGCGGCACGCTCTTCCTTGACGAGATCGGCGAGCTCCCAGTGGGGCTGCAGACCGCGCTGCTCGGCGCGCTCGAGCGGCGCAGCTTTCGCCGCGTCGGCGGCAAGGAACCCATCTCGGTCGACGTCCGGGTGGTCTCGGCGACCAACCGCGATCTCCGCGACTCGGTGAACGCCGGCACCTTCCGCCAAGACGTCTACTACCGATTGGCCGTGATCTCGCTCTTCCTCCCCCCGCTGCGGGATCGGGTCGATGACATCCCGCTCCTCGCCACCCACTTCTTGCGGCGCTCGGGCTTCGTGGGCGACATCTCTGAGGTTTTATCGGAGAGCGCCATGAGCGCCCTCAAGGCGCACCGCTGGCCAGGCAACGTCCGCGAGCTACGCAACGCCGTGGAGGCGGCCATGGTGATGGGCGAGACGCCCAACCTCGGCTCCGGCAACAGCAACCAAGCCGCGGCGGCCCCGCGCGCGGTCTCCACGGTCGCGGCCGCGCCCGGCGCCGATCCGCTGCTCGAGATGCCCTACAACGACGCCCGCGCGCAGTTGATCGACCAGTTCGAAGATCGCTACATCCGAGCCCTGGTGACGCGGGCCGAAGGCAACGTCTCCTTGGCCTCGCGGCTGGCGCAGATGAACCGTGCCTACCTCACCCGCCTGCTCAAGCGGCACGGCATTCAGCTTCGGCGGGTCGCTGACGACGAATAGGCGCTGGGAGAGCGGGTGCACTCGACCGTCAAGATCTACGCCCAAAGCGAGTGGTACGAGTGCGCGCTGGTCCGCTCTCCGAATGATCCTCGCGCTCCTCGCCTGTTTCGCCGCCGCTTGCTCCAGGTCGATCCGGGGACCGCTGAGGCGGCGCGCGCGACGCTGAGTCGGGTCGCCGAGATACACCATCGCGGCATCACTCCGCTGCTCGACTTCGCGGTGGTCGGGACGACGGTAGACGCGCTGCACGCGGACGCGGGCGGCACGAGCTTGCGGGCCTTGGTCGAGCGCGGAGACTTCGCGCTGGAGGCCCTCCTCGGCGCGGTCCGCGACGCCGCGCTGGCGCTCACCGAGGTGGCCCAGCAGATCGGGGTCCAGCACGGCGCGTTGCGGCCGACCAAGCTCCGCCTGCAGCGGACGGGCGAGGTGACGGTGGTCGGCTTTGGTATCGACACCTTGGTGGACGCGCACCTCCTCAAGAACGGGACTTTGCCCCCCGGCTTCTCGCTGTTTCGGCCGGACGGCGCGCACATCGAGCGCAGCGCCGCGGGCGACGCCTTCGCGCTCAGCCGAATCGTGGGGAGCCTCTACGCCTCCTGTCCTCCGCGCAGCCCTGGCCTCGAGAAGGCGGTGGGCCGCTGGGTGAGCGAGAGCCCCGCCGCCACCACGCGGCAGATCGCCGAGCGCATCGACGCGCTGCTCCGGCCGGGCGCCCCCGAGCCGGCGAAGGGGCCCGATCTCGGCGGACTCTTCGACGTGATGGCCTTGATGGGCGATCCAGCGCCGCGCGAGCAGCCGACCCGGCGCCCCACGGCCATCATGTCGGCCGAGCACAGCGCCGAGCCCGTGTTTGGGGGGGAGCAGACCGACGAGATGCCGCCCCCGGGGGAGGAGCCGACGCGCACCGTCCCGGAGCTGAGCAACTCCGGCGAGGCTAAGACCAAGCTCTTTGCGCCCGACGATGGCCCCTCCCCAGGAGCGAAGACGGCGCTCGCCCGTCCGCTCCCGTCGGTTCCCGCGCCACCGTCCGCCCCGGATCGGGCCGAATCCCTCGATGGTGAGCGGCTCCTCGGCTCCACCGTGCATGGCTATTCGTTGGTGGAGCTCATCGCTTCCGGCTCTTACGGGCACGTCTTTCGCGGGGTGCATGGGCTGCTCGGTCACGAGCGGGCGGTGAAGGTCATTCGCGCCAAATACGCCGGCGTGGAGGCGGTGCGCCGACGCCTGACGAGAGAGGCGGAAGGTCTGCTCTCGCTGCACCATGAGAACCTGGTCGGGGTCCAAGATCTCGGCTTGCTCCCCGACGGGCGGCCCTTCTTCGTCATGGAGCTGCTGCGGGGGCAGACCTTGGCTGAGGTGCTCCGCAGCACCGGGCCGCTGCACACCGATGAGGCTCGGGCGATCGTCCGGCAACTGGCGCGAGGCTTGGCCGCGCTCCACGCCAAGGGGATCGTCCACCGCGATCTCAAGCCGGCCAACCTGATGCTGGTGAACGAGGCCGGCCGCATGCGCGTGAAGATCTTGGATCTCGGCGTGGCGCGCGTCGCGACCGAGGTCGAGCGCACCCAGCTGACGCGGCCCTTTGAGCTGGTCGGGACCCCGGCCTTCATGGCCCCCGAGCAGATCGAGTCCCCCTCGGCCGCTGGGCCCGCCGCTGATCAATACGCGCTGGGTGCGATCTGGTTCGCGATGCTCACCGGCGCTCCCCCCTTCGTGGGCGACGCCTATGACGTGCTCCAGCGCGCCCGCACCGAGATCCCTCGCCCGCTCGAGGGCCCGGACGGCGCGCTGATCGCCAAGCTGCTCTCCAAGACGCCCGAGGCTCGCTTTCGAGATCTCGCCGAGCTCTTGTCGATCGTCGATCCCGCCACCACGACGCCGTCCAGCCCCGCACCGACCCAGCTCATCAGCACCAGCACCGCCCCGCGCCTGCGCTGGTCCTGGGTCGGCATCCCGCTGCTCCTCGGCTCCGGCATCGTCATCGGGCTCTACCTCGGCGGACGCTTTGACCCCGTGACCGTGAAGATCCCGCCGGTCACCACTCCACCGGCCGAGCGGACGAGCCCCTCGCCCTCGCTGGCCCGCATCCCGTCGGCGGTCACTTCGACGCCGGCCGCGCCGTCGACGTCCGTTCCAGAGGCTCCGCTCGTCTCTGAAAAGCCCAGCAAGGAGAGCGCTCCAAACCCCAGGCCACGGCGCAGCCCGGCGAGCAGCCCGCCGCCCGGGGCGCATGACGGCCGAGGCGCGGTCTTGGCCTGGCTCGCCGCCCACCAACTCCGCCGCGAAGACGTCGCGCTCCTCCTCCCGGGCGCGGGGAACGATCTGTCGACCCCCGGTCTCCTCGGACGCCTCACCGAGACGCCGCTGTCCGCTGAGTTCCTGCGGCGCCGCTTCGATCGCGTGCTGCAGAAGCTCCGCAGCGCCTCCTCGGGCTTAGCGATCGAAGACATCGCGCCGCTCGAGGAGCGCTACATCCAGCTGCGCAAGCGAGCCACGCCCTCCGCCGACCCGGTGCCCTTGAACGCCGAGCTGGATCGCCTGGAGACCGATCTCGAGCGCGCCCGGTAGGCGCACCATTCGAAGCACGGCGCTCCGGTTCAACCAGGCCAACCAACCCTCGTATGCCAAGTGGCAGCTCGATCTGCCGCCAGCGTGGTCAGTCGCCGCACTGCTCGGATCGGTCCGGCACGATCCAGTACACCTGCCGCGGCGCGGTCCCATCAGAGTCGTCGGCGTCTCCCCAGAAGATCGTGCGCTTGATATTGAGCGTGTGGCGGGCCGAGTCGATGGCGAAGCGACCCGAGGGCGGACAGTAGTGGTTGTGGCTCGACCACTCGCCGAAGAGCCCCTTGTTCAGGCTGACGACAATGCGGCCCTCGAGGGAGGCGAGGCTGTGCGGATCGTCCCAGTTGGAGAACTGACGCGAGGGTCCCTCGTCCAGCGGTTCGATCCGGCCGCCCCTCTCCACGAACAGGTTGTAGGTGAGGAGACCAAAATACAGGCGCCCGTCGAAGGGCATGACCGACAAGGCCTGGGTCAGCTTGGCGCCGAGCGAGAGGCCGGTTTGGTGGGTTAGCGTATCGCCGCGGAGGAGGCCGATGTCGTCGCCGCCGATCGATGCGTAGGCTCTCTCACCGAGATCGATCAGGAAGCCGTCGCTCGTGTCGAACTCTCCGTTGCGAAGCGCGACCGCGCCCAGGCTTCGGTACCTACCGGCCTCGAGGCGGCCGAGCGCGCCGGTGGAGCTGAGCACCAGCAGGCGCTCAGACGGTGCGCTCCGCGACAACGCGAGCCGGACGATCCGTCCATTGACGCTGCTAGTGGCGACGAAAGGGCAGGGCCGCCCGCGCTCGATCGCGCTGAAGTCGAGGTACCCGATCTGGCCCGCCGCCGTCGCGAGCCAAACGCGTCCAGCGCTGGCGTCCCAGGCAGCGGCGGTGATGTGGATGGCCGCGGGCTCGCACAAGCGCTCCAGCGAACCCGGTCCACCGACGCGGTACATCGTCCCGTCGACCAAGCCCAGCAGGCCCGACAGCGCCTCGCCCTCTCGCGTCGGGTGCGCGCGCTCCGGGAGCAGGAAGGCGGTGGCCGCGGTGGTCTGCAACCGCGCCTGGGTGGCGGTCACGACCAAGCAACCCTCGATGCAGCGGTCGCCGCGATCGGGTACCAGGGCGGCGAGGAGGACCGGATTGACCTTCGATACTTGGCTCCATCCGGCGGAGTGGGCGGGGTCGTATTGGAGTTCGAAGGCCTGCGCCGCGCGGGTCAGCTCGCAGCTCCGTTCGCAGGGCGCGGCGTCCTCGACGGGCCCGGCGCTCAGGCCGAGCCGCTCCAGCGGCACCTCGTAGGCCACCGCGTGGATGCGGGCCTTGTCATGGTTCAACACCAGCTCGAGCGGCTCCTCCAGGTCGGCCCGGGCCGTGAGCTGGAGGTTCGCGCTCGCGATGTCCTCCTGGATCCCAAAGACCCAGCTCTTGGCCGGCCAGCTCGGGAAGCCGAGGACAATCGGTGCGGGCGCGCTACACCCCGCGCCGAGCAGGCACATCACCGCGGCTTGTCGCCTCCACCCCGCCGAGACCACCCCTACGGACCCACCGCGCAGATCTCGCTGCGGCTTGGCACGAGCCAGAGCAGGGAGCGCGGCCTTGAAGGCACCACGTGGTCGCCGTCGGCAGAGAACAGCAGGCCGCCCAGGTTCAAGGCGAGGCGGGCGCCTTCGGGGTTGAACGGGCCTTGAATCTGGCAGTAGCTGGTGGCGCGAGACCACTCGCCGACGAAGCCATGGTTGAGCGACGCCAGGATGCTGCCCTGAAAACCGGCGAGGCTCGCCGGATCGTTCCAGGTCGCGCTGATTCGACGCGCTCCCTCGTCGAGCGGCTCAAAGCGTCCGGCGCCCAAGATGAAGAGGTTGTAGCTGAGCAACCCCGCGTATACCTCCCCATCATAGGTCAGCGCGGACATCGCTTGGGTGACCTTGGCGCCGAGCGAGAAGCCGCGCTGCCCGCTGAGCTCATCGCCTCGAATGGTCACGATCTCGTCGCCGCTCACCGCGGCATAGGCCAAGCCGTTGTGCTCGATCAGGAAGCCGTCCACCGAGACGGCCTCCGTGTTGCGGAGCGCGACGAAGCCCAGCCGCTTCACCCGTGGGCCGTTCACCCTGGCCAGGGCCCCGGTGCTGCTCAACACCAAGACGCCTCCTTCGCGCGCCGAAAACGCCATCCGAATGATGGTTGGGCCTGGCGCGCCGGTGGCGGTTCGGACGAAGGGGCAGGGCTGCTCGGGCTCGAGCGCGGCGAGATCCAGCGACCCGATCTCTAGCTCGCTCGTTGCGGCCCACACCCTCCCGCGCTGGAGGTCGAGCGCTGCGGCCGTGGGCACGTAGCTGCCGCCGCGGCAAAGGCGCACCACCGAGCCGGGCCCAAAGACGCGGTAGATCGCGCCGTCGGCGAGGCCGAGCAGCGCCGAGTGAAAGGACCCTTCATCACCCACCCGGGGCAGCTCCGGCAGGAGGAAGACGGTGCGCGTATCGACGTCGAGCTGCGTGTGGGTCGAGGTGAAGGTCAGACAGCCTTCGCGGCAGCGCTGGTGTCGATCGGGCACCAGGACATCGAGCACCGCAGTTCCGGGAGTGGTGGCCTCCGTCCAGCTCGAAGCGTGATCGACGTCGTAGTCGAGCACGAAGTGGTGGGCCGGCCGGGTGAGCGCGCAAGGTCGCTCGCAGTCGTTCGCGGCCGGGATGGCGCCTGCTTGGAGGCCGAGCTCCGCGAGCGACACCTCATAGGCGAAGGCGTGCAGGCGCGCCTTTCCGCTCGCTGCCTCCCAGCGGATCGCCGCCTCCGCCCGCTCATCTGCGTGGAGCAGCACTTGCGGATCTTGCGCCTGCTCCAGCCCGAACACCCAGCTCTTGGCCGGCCAGCTCGGATAGCCGAGGACCGAGGGGACCGGCGAGTTACAAGCCGCACAAGAGAGGAGCCCGAGCAGGCTCCAGCAAATCACCCCCGAGCGCACGACTCGCGGATACCATCCGCTGCCTCAGAACGGGAGCACGACCTTCGCCGCCGCGTCGATTCGGTAGGAGAGCTCCAGCTCTCGGTGGGCCCCCGGCGCGAGCTCGACGTTGAAGCTCAAGAAGCCGTCCGCCACATCGGCGGAAGCGCCCCCTTTGCTGAGCAACTCCACCGATACGTCGGCGATCTCGCTGACGGGAAACCGCTCCTTCACCAGCAGGGCCTTCTTGGACCCGCTGAGGTTGCTCAGGTAAAGCCTCACCGTCTTGGTGATCTTCTGCGTCCCGGTCAGGGGAGTCGTCTCCCGCTTCACCGACTCCTTGCGCCGCACGCGGGCCCCATCGTCGATCCCCAGGCTCAGCTCGAGCGGCTCTCCCGCGGCGATGAACGGGAGCGTCGAGCGGCCGACCAGCTCCGTCCCCCGCATGATCGCGGCCGGTCCGGCCAAGATCGGTCGCTTGGACATCAGGGTCGTTCTCGCCCGTAGAAACACGGCCTCGGAGCGCTCGGGGATCGCCAGGCGATCCACCGTCGCGTCGAGGGCGAGCTCCGAGACGTCGACCCGCAGGGGTTGCCCGTCGCTGGGGACGCTGGTCGCGCGCTTGGCGTGATACAGCTGTGCTTCGCCGCCGTCCTCCACGCCCGGCATCTCATCGACGGCCTGCCCGCCGCCCCCGCGCGCGATCTCGATCGTCTGATCGCGGGCCTCGATCACGACCTGCTGCTTCTCGGCCTCGGTCTTGCGCCGAAGCGCCAGGACGTCGTCCGCAAGGGTGGGCGGCGCCGCTGACTTCGCTGGTCGCGCGGTGGAGAAGGAGAGCGCGACCTCGCTCCACTCCTCGCCGGTCGTCTGCCACACCGTGGCATGCGTGCGGATCTCAAGCTTCGCCGGCTCTGTTCCCACGGGCGTGAGCAGCTGCACCACATGCTCCGGCCTCCACAACGCGCAGGGGGTGCGATACTGAAGCTCCAGCGAGCTGGCCCCGCTGGCCTGGGCCTCGACCTCCACCTCGATCACGGTGACGGCGTGCGGCCTCTCCCGCCGCGCCTGGCGGTGGCGGGCCTCGGCGCGCGAGAGATCCCGGCTGGCCAAGGCATCTGCGCGCGCCGCGGCGGCCTCCTCGGCCAGGGCCCGCGACAGACCGACGTCCACCTCGCGGTGCGCTTGGGCCCAGTCGGTGACGGCTCCGCGCGGCACGCGCTCGAGCGCGGTCAAGATCTCCGACTCGAGCACGCTGGACCTCCGGACCCGGGCTTCGGCCCGTACCAGCGCCTGCTCGGTGCGTCGGCGCTCGCGCCTGGTCCGCTCGAGATCGGCCTCGATCGCCAGCAGCGCTTGGTCATCGGCCTCGGGGCGCGTCTCGATCCGCCGCCGGACCTTGGTGGAAAGCACCCGCGCATCGGGCCGCGAGAGGCGCACGGTCAAGCTCGCGTCATCGATGGTGGCGCCCACTCCGCCCAGCAGGATCTGGTTGATCCCGGCGCTCAGCTCCACACTGGCGACGCGGGTCACGGCCGCGCGGTCCTCGAACAGGGTCACCTGGGTGGCGCGGCTCTCGGTCTTGGCTGCGTTGGTCGACATGTCATTGCTCCCGGCGGTTTCCACCGACGATCTCGTTCTTGGAGGGGAAGGTCAGCCGGTAGGCGTAGCTGATGCGCGTCTGTCCGCCGGGCGCGATCCGCACTGACCAGTGGTGCCCGCCGCGCAGCGGATCGCGCGCGAGCTGCTGGTAGGCGCTGCCCTTGGGCTCCTCGCGGAGCAGCTTCACCTCCAAGGCCTTGTCGTCGCTCACCGGGAGTCGGTCCCGCACCTCTACCGTGAGGGGCTCCGCGATGCTCGAGCTCAGATCGATGGTGATCTCATGGTCGACCTCCGTGTAGCCGCCAAGGAGCCCCGTGTTCTGCTCTTCGATCCGCACGTTTCGAGCGACGCGGACCCGCTCGTCGACCCCGAGGCCCACCCGGAAGCTCCCGCCGCGGTCGATGTTCTCGATCGCGGCGGTCGTGAGGAAGCTCCCGTCGGAGTAGACGTCGACCGGACCTTCGAGTAGCGGCGCGTCAAAGGGGTTTAGCAGCTCGGCCTCGCGGTGCACCTCCGACGCCTCCCGGGGCACGGTGGTCAGGAAGAAGCGCGGCTTGGCCTCGGCGTCTTGGATACGCAAGCGATGCGGGACGCCGTCGCTGGGGATCTCGGAGCGCCCCTTGGCCTCGTACCGATGATCGAAGTTGCCGCGGCTCTGGCGGGGGTCGCGCACCGGAGCGCCCGGATCGAGGTGCTCGACCTGCCGCACCCGATCGCTCACCCAGCTCCCGAGCTGTTCGCGGGCGATGTGGAGCCGACCGCGGGTGCGGTGCTCGATCGCGAAGCCGAGCCGCAGCTGGTTGAAGTCGAGCCACTCCTCGGTTGGCTCGATGCTCCCGGAGTAGGGATCGTCGGCTGGCGGCGCGCCGCCTTCGTCGTACGATGCGAGGTCCGCCTCGTCGGTCTTGGCCTCCTTCTCTAGCTGGGACCGCTTCTTCATCTCGGGCGCGCCGCCGCCGCCCGGGGCCGGCGCGCCCCTGCGCGCGGGCGCGCCCAGGGACAGCGACGGCGCCAAGAACCCGCCTTTGCGAGGCATGGACTGCGGCGCGATCAGGTCCATTGCCTTGCCGCCAAAGCTATCGGCGAGCGCGCTCGGAGCCGCGAGCATCGGCGGCGGCGGCGGTGCTTCGGGCGCCGGCTCTGGTCGCCTCGTGTCGGCGACGTAGCCGAGCGTCACCGTGGTCTCGGTGCGCACGCTCAGATGGGCGAAGCCGCGATCATAACCGGCGAACATGGCCTCGAGCCCGCCTGGCGCTGCGCGGTAGGAGGCGCGCGCCTTGGGCCTAGCCTTGCCGAGGCGCAAGGAGGGCAGCTCCGGGAGGCGAGCGTCGAAGATCATCTCCCCGGTGGACAGCGCCAGCTCGACGTTCGACCAATCCTCACCGCTCTCTTGGGCCACCAGCGCTTCGATCCACCACCGGGCCTCACCCTCTCCGAGGCGCAGCGTGTACAGCGGCCACCAGCGGGCAGCATCGACTGCATAGGTGATCTCCAGGCCGCGGATCGCGCCCCGCCCTCCCAGCCGGGTGACGATCGTGCGGCGCGGATGCTGCTGGCCAAGCCGATCGCTGGCGCTGGTCTGGGCATCGGCCAAGGCGGCCGCTTGGCGCTCGAGGCTCAGGCGCTGGATCGTCTCTTCCAGCGCGAGGAGCCGGGCGTCAGCCTCCTCGGCCAGCGCGTCGAAGCTGCGCACGGTCTCGAGCGCTTCGTGGATCCGCTCCCGCACCAGCTCCTGTTTGGCGCGCGCCGCCAGCCCCGGATCGGCGGTCGCGGCGGCCAGGAGCGCGGCCCGGGCCTCGAGCAGCGATCGCTCGCGGTGCAAGCGGCTGAGCTCCGCGTCGAGGAGCTCGACCTTCTCCACCGAGGGCCCGGGCTCGACCGCGGCCGCGCCGATCTCGAGCGCCGCCCGGATGCTCTGTACGCTGCGCGGCGCGGCGATCACCGCCCTCAGCGAGCCAGGCTGGGCCAAGGGCGTGATGCCCTTCAGGATCAGGTCGACGTCGTCACCGCCGGCGTCCAGCTCGGCGACCGCCCGGGTCACCAGCGCACCTCGGGCGTGTACGACGACTCTCTTGATGTGGCTCTGGGCGATGATCTCCATGGCGGGGCGCACGATCGCACCGCTCCTAGCTGGTCTCAATGGTGGGTGTAGGAACATACCAAGCCAACGCTTGGGCCCCCGGGTTGGTGACAGCCCCTCGGGCAATGCCGTTCACTTAGGCCTGTAGGGCAGCTGTTTCTCCGTACTTGTCGGCTGCGTGGGCAGTCTGTCCGAGTGGCACCAGTCGCGCTTTCGCGCGCCAGCCACTGCGCGCGAAGACGCGCGGGGGAGCTTCGATTCGAGCTTGCAGCAGGAGGTCCCTCCTCCAGCTTCTGGGGCTAGGCTTTTTGGGCCGCGGCGATGGCTTGGGCGGTCTTGGGCCCGATGATCCCGATGCGCTGGGCGAACGCGATGGCGCCCGGCTTGTGCTGGACGATGTCCGCCCGAGTGGTGGCGTCGACCTCGGCTTCGTGTTTGGCGATCTCGCTCGTCAGCGCGCCCAAGGTCGCGGCCGGGATCCGATCCAGGCAGTCGTGGTCATACAACTTGCGGAGGGCCCCCAGCACCGTGATGCACTCGAAGGGGTCACGGCAGCGCTCGAGCAGCAGGTCCATCGAGACGTCGACCTTGCCCCGGGCCAACAGTCCCAGCGCCGCCCGCCAGCGGTCGGAGGTCTGACCGTGGGCCATGAACCAACGCAGCGCGGCGTCCAGCTCGGGGCGCTCCGAGCGCGACTGCGAGAGCACCAGCACCGCATGGCGCCGGTCCGCGGCGTGCTCGTCGAGGGCCCCCATCCAAGGGATCTTGCTCATTGCGATCGCGGCCGAGACCAGCTCGGGCGTCTCGTGTCTGACGTCCGGGTAGGCCGGGCCCGCGGTCCACAGCCGCGCGCGCTCCCGAAACTCGGCGATCGCCGGATCGCGCTTGAGCTCTTGTCGCCACATCGACTCGTACCACTCGATCTCGGTGGGCGTCGGGGTGTTGGGCGTCTTGAGGTTCTCGCGCAGCCCCAGGTTCACTGCGCGCTGGACCACCCACTTGATCTGATAGGGCGGCCAGCGATCGAGCCGAGCGAAGAGATCGCGCCGCAGGTCCGGGTGCACCAGCTTCATCACCCGGAAGAAGGCGGCCTTGGCGTTGGCAGCGCGCTCGGCGCGGACGGTCGGCGAGGCGATGGGCCTCAGGTGGCCGAAGCCCTCCTTGAGCATCGACTCCAGCGCCGCGTCGACCTGCTTGGCTAAGCCGGGCGTGGACTCGATTGCGTCGCGGACGGCGACGGGCTCGGGGCGCGGCGCGTTGCTCTGCCTTCGCAGGAGCTCGATCACGACGCTCGAGCTGGCGCGAGGGCTCGGTTCACGTGCGCCGGAGGGCGGGGGCCTGCTCTGCGACTTCACGCCTCGGACTACTTCATGGCTCGTGCCATGCCTCGGGGCGCAGGCCGGCACGCCGTAGAGGCCGCCCGCTCCGACGGTATGTCGCTGGCGCGCCGCTTCAGGTGCGGTGCTGAGGCCGCAATTCCGACTCCTTTGGCCTACCTTTTTCGCGCAGTTCCGCCGCCTCAGGCCGGGGCGGGCAGCCCGGAGAGCGGGGCCGACGCCGCGGGGATCGCCTCCACCTCGGGCGCCAAAAGTAGGTACATCACGGGCGTGACCAAGCGGCTCAGGATCGTCGAGCTGATCAGGCCTCCCACGATCACCCAAGCCAGGGGCGAATAGAGCCCCGAGCCCGACAGCGCCAGCGGCAGCAGGCCTCCGATGGCGGTCAGGGTCGTCAGCAGGATGGGGAAAAAACGCACCTCGCCCGCCCGCCGGATCGCCTCCTCGACCGAGACGCCTTGTTCGCGCAGCTGGTTGGTGAAGTCGACCAGCAGGATGGAGTTCTTCACCTCGATGCCGATCAAGGCCACGAAGCCGATGGTGGCGGTGAAGGACAGCGTCATCCCCGCCAGATACAGCGCCACCAGGCCGCCCACGACGCCAAGGGGGATGACCGAGGCGACGATCAACGTGCTCTTGAAGGTCTTGAACTCCAGCACCAGCACCGCCAAGACCCCGAACACCGCGATCAAGATCGCTGTCCCGAGCCCGCCGAAGCTCTCCTGGCGGCTCTCGATCTCGCCCGCGGCTGCCCAGCGATAACCTTGGGGCCAGCTCTTCTTCCCGAGCAGCGCGATGATCTCCTGGGTGACGCGATCGGTGTTGTAGCCGGTCTCGACGAAGGCCGTGACGTTCACCGCGCGCTCGCGGTTGTGGTGCTGAATGATCGGGGCCGAGCTGAGGAGCTGCGCCGAGGCCAGCTCGCGCAGCGGGATCGCCGCGCCGGTCACCGAGCTCACCGACAGGCGATCCAGGGCCTCCAGCGAGGGACGTCCGTCGCTGGCCACCCGCACCAAGATGTCGTGCTCCTCTCCCTCCGGCGTGCGGTACTGCCCGGCGACCAAGCCGGCGATCGCCAGGCGGATCGATCGATCGATCTCCACCATCGGCACGCCGAGGAGCCCAGCTTTCTCGGAATCGGCGCGCACCGCGACGTCCATCCGGCGGGCCGCGATGGGGTTCTGCACGTCGCGGGTGCCGGCGTGCTGCTTCAAGATCTCCTGCACCTCGCCGGCCAGCGCGCGGAGCTGGTCGAGATCCTCCCCGACAATGCGGATCATGATCGGCGCGTCGATCGGCGGTCCGTTCTCGAACTCCTTGACCTCGATCCGGGCGTTGGGCCACTCCGCCAGCTCTCGCCGCAGCCCATCGAAGAACACCGCCGCGCGCTCCGGCCTCATGCGGGTGGTCTCGGCGAAGATCTCCGCGTGGTTCGACTTACCCGACGCCGGGATCACGTTGTAGTAGATCTGCGGGTTGCCGCGCCCGACGTTGCTCATCATGAAGCCGACCTCCTGGTGGGCGCGCAAAATGCCTTCGGCGAAGCGGCTCGCGGCGTCGGTCTCTGCGAGCTTGGTGCCGTCGGGCGTCTCGATCCGCACCAGGAACTGCGGCGTTCCCGCCTTGGGAAATAGGCTAAAACCGATGGCCGGCACCAGCGCGACGCTCCCGCCGAAGAGGGCCAAGGCCAGCAGGACCGTGCTCTTCGGCCGCCGCAGCGCCACGTCGAGGAGCGGCCGATAGGTGCGCTCGATGCCCCGGGTCATCAGCCGATAAAACACGCCGTCACCCTCCTCGTGCGGCTTCAGGAGCACGCTGGCGAGGAGCGGGATGATCGTCAGCGATACGAAGAGCGAGGCCAAGATGGTGAACACCACCGCCATCGGCATGCTGCGGATGAACTGCCCCGGTCCGCCCGGGAGGAACAACAGCGGTAAGAACGCGAAGATCAGCGTGGCGGTGCAGCCCAGCACGGCGACCCCGATCTGCCGGGTGCCCTCGATCGCCGCGTCGATCCTGGACCGGCCTTCCCGCAGGTGGCGGGCGATGTTCTCGGTGACCACGATGGAGTCGTCGACCAGGAGGCCCAGCGCGATCACGAAGCCCACGATGCTGAGCTGGTTGATGGAGTAGCCGGTCAAATGCAGCATCGCCACGCCCATGGCCAAGGAGAGGGGAATAGAGACCATGACCACGAGCGAGGCCCGGATCCCCAGCGGGAGCAGCGTGACGAGCACCAGCAAGATCGCGATGACGAAGTCCCGGCTCAAGCCGCCCAGCCGATCGGCCACGTTCTCGGCCTGATCGAAGCCCCGTTCGAGGACGATGTTGCTCGGCAGACCCTTGCTCAGCTCGGCCAGCTCGGCGTTGATGCGGTCGCGGACGAGGAAGATGTTCTGCCGATCTTTGGCGGTGACGGTGACGAAGACCGCGCGGCTGCCGTTGTAGCGCGCCAGATACGTTTGGTCCTCGTAGCCCTGCGCCACCGAGGCCACATCGCGGAGGCGAACCACGCTGCCCTGCGCGCCGCCGATCACCGTCGAGCCGACCTCCGCTACGCTGGTGTAGGGGCCGCTGGTCTTGACGTTGAGCTTCTTGGTCCCGATCTCCACGCTGCCCCCGGGGATGTTGGCGTTGTCGGATTGGATGGAGCTCAGCACCTGGCCGAGCGGGATCTTCACCGCGGCGAGCCGCTCCAGATCGACGTCCACGCGCACCTGTTGATCGGGATGGGCCCAGGTCTCCACCTCTTTCACTCCCGGCAGGGTGCGCAGGCGATCGCGGAGCCGGGTGGCCTGGCGCTCGAGCTCGCGGTAGGGCGCCGTCTCAGACACCAGCGCCACCTCGGCGATCGCTACGTTGTTGGTGGCGAAGCGGTTGACCTCCAGGGAGGCCAGACCGTCGGGCATGCTCGCGCGCTTGGAGTTGACCTGGCGGAGGACCTCCTCGTGCTTGGCGTCGGGATCGGACTCGGTGTCGAACTCCACCGCGATCACCGCCACGCCATCCTCGATACGGGTGCGCATCCGGCGGAGCTGATCGAGCTCGCCGATCGCGCCCTCCAGCGGATCGACCACCAAGGACTCGATGTCGGTGGGGCTGGCCCCGGGGAAGACGGCGATGATGTTGAAGTTGGGGCTGGGAAAGGTGGGGTCTTCGGCCCGCGGGATCCCCGCGACACTGCTGAGGCCCACCCCGACCAGGGCCAAGAAGATCACCGTGGTGAACTGCCGGCGCCGCACGGCGAACTCAGAGATCATCATCGCGCGGCCTCCGAGACGACCTTCACCAGCGCCCGCTCGTCGAGGTAGGCCGAGCCATCCGTCACCACCTCGTCGATGCCCTCCAGGCCCTTGGCCACGATGATCGAACTGGGCTCGATGGTCTGCACCACGATCTCCACCCGCCGCGCCCGCTGCCGATCCTCGCGCAGCACGAAGACCTGCGCCCGCGCGCCGTCTCCTTCCACGATCGCCGCGGCCGGGATGCGGGTTCGTCGCTCCACCTTGGCCGGTGTGATGTAGCCCTTGCCGAACAGGCCCGTGATCAGGCGCTCCGGCGGCTTGGCCAGCGCCAGCTCCACCTCGAAGGTCCCGGTCAAGGGGGAGGGCGCCGAGGCGATCTCACCGACCTTCGCGCTCACCGTCTCGCCCGGGAGCGCGTCGAGCACGAACTCGGCCGGGTCGCCCGGGGAGATGCGCACCACCTCGCGGTCTGTCACGGACGTCCGCATGATCCAGCCCTTCTCGCTTGAGCTCAGCACGAGCACCGGCATCCCCGCGCCCACCAGCTCGCTCTCCGAGGCCAGGCGCTTCAGGATCCGGCCCGAGCTCGGGGCTACGATCGTCGCGTAGCGCTGGTTGAAGGTGGCGATCTCTCGCTGCGAGCGCGCCACCTCCAGCGCAGTGTTCACGTTCTCGAGCTGCTCGCGGGTGGCTACCTTGGCCTCCTCCAGCTTCTTCACCCGCTCGAGATCGCGGTTGGCCTTGTCATAGGCGGCGTTGGCCTGGGCGACCTGGGCGTCGATCTCCGAGCGCTTCAGCACCGCCAACACCTGCCCCCGCCGCACGCGATCGCCCTCCTCCACGCTGATGTGATCGAGGACGCCGCCGATCTTGAAGGCCAGCCGGCTCTCCTCTTTGGCGCCGATGGTGCCGCTCACCCGGATGGGGACCGGCGTCTCCTCCCGGATCACCGGGGCGGTGCGCACCGCGATCGGCCGGACGCTGACGTCGGCGCCCTTGGCCGCCGAAGGCTCGGGCTGACAGCCGCCGACGAGGCCCACGAGCTGAACGAGCAGCAAGATTTGAACGGTGTTCAATCGACGGGCAAAAAAAAGGGCCGGGCGGAGGGAGGAGCTCATTTGGACTTTCGCTTTCCCACCTTGGTGGTGGCGAAGGGCTGAAACGCGGGGACGCGGGGCTTGGCTTTGGGGGAGGGCGTTCGTTCGAAGGCGTGGATCAGCACATCGAAGGCGGCGGCGGCGATCTTGGAGAGCTGCTCGGCGGGGAACATCACGCAGCGGTTGCGGATGATCAGGGAGGCCATGCCGTGCACCGCGGCCCACATACCGTAGGCGGCGGCCTCGGGATCGCCCAGCGGGATGCGGCCTCGCTTCATGCAGGCGTAGACCCGTTCGCGCAAGAAGTCGTAGGCCCGCAGGCCCTCGCGCCACTCCTTGTTCTCCTGGATCTTGTTCCCCGTGGCCTCCATCATGAACATGAGGTCGTAGTACTCCGGGTTCTCGAGCGCGAAGCGCAGATAGGCCTCGCCGCAGTGCATGAGATCTTCGAAGGGGTCTTGGCTGGGCGCGATGCCGGCGAAGGCCACGGCGAGGCGGTCGAAGCCCTCGTTGTGCAGGGCGTAGAGGATCTCGTCCTTGTCCTTGAAGTAGGAGTAGATCGCGCCCGGCGTGTATTCGATCTCCTGGGCGATGCGTCGGATCGAGGTGCGCTCGAAGCCCTCGGCCAAGAAGAGCTTCATCGCGGCCCGGCTGATCATGCCGCGCATCTCGGCCTTCTCTCGCTGGCGACGCTCGGCACTACCCATACGCGATCCTGAGCGGCTCAGGATATTGAACACTGTTTAATTATCGGCAGGTGTTCTGTCAAGCGCCGGGCTCAGCGCTCGATCGTGTGCTCCAGGTCCGGCGAGTCCAGAAACTGGCTCGGGAGCGCGGCGAAGAGGCGCCCCAGGAGCTGGCCTTGCACGCCGCATACATAGGCCAAGGCGCCGAGCACCAAGGCCAAGGCTCCCCGGGGCGGGAGCCACAGCGCGGCGACCGCGAAGACGAAGAGCACCGCCACCCCGACCGAAGCGATCGTGAAGTAAGCGATGCCGCCCCGGAGGGCCCGGCTAGCCACTCGCACGGGGTTCGCCACCTGAAGAGTGCGGCGGTTGACTGCAGCCAAGGCGAAGGCCATCGGCCCGTAGTAGGCGGCGAAGCAGAGGAGCAGCAGGATGCCGAGCGTGCGATCGCGGGGCAGCTGCCGGGCGCGCAGGATCTCCCGCAGGCGGGGCGCAGCAGCGTTGGGCGCCGCGGCGTCTGGCGCAGCAGGGGGCGACGCACGTCCGTCAAACGCTGAGCTCACCTCCTCCACGCCGACCGTGACGACCTCCGGCGAGAGCCAGCCGAGCGGTGCCGAGAGGAACAAGGTCAGCGCGATCAACGCCGCCGCGGGGGCCAAGATCTCGGCGATCAGCGCCTGCGGGGCCCGAAAACCGGGCGCCCGGTCTTCGCCGGCGAGGCCCCCGGTGATGGAGCGGGCGTAGTAGACGGCCAAGATCGCGCCAAAGAGCGCGTAGAAGCCGAGCGCGAAGCGCAGCGCCACCGCCTGCGAGGCGAAGGCACAGGCGAAGAGCAGGAGCAGCCAGGCGCTGCCCGAGCCCAGAAAGGGCACTGCAAAGGCACCGGCGAAGGAGTCCCAAAACTGCGGGCGGCGCCGGGCCTCCGATCGCGCTGAGGGTGGTCGCGGCCGAGGTGGCAGCGGCAGCGCGCGCTCGGTAGTGTCGACCGGCGGCTCCGGCTCCGGGCGGCGGATCGACTCCGTGCTGACGCTGATGCTGGGGACGGGCGACGGCCCCCGGGCCTTCACCTCCGCGGTGTCATCCTCGCTGACCAGACTTCGGGCCAGCGCCGCGATGTCCTCGGGAGGCAGCGGATTGGGGCGCTCCTGCTCGGTCTCGTCCAAAAACTCGCCCTGCAGCGGGGTGCCGTCGGGCCCTAGGTCGAGCGAGGTTGGATCCATGAAGTCGTCGCCGGACTGGGGGTCGGTCTCGGCTCCACCCTCCCAGGCCAGCACGTCTCCGGTGCGGATCTCGATGGCGGTGCCCCCGACCTTGCGCGGCACCGGCACGGCGGGGACTGGCCCGCCGAACGGCGTCATCCTCCGAAGCTCGTCTTCGATCGACGCCAGGGGATCGAGGCCTGCGCCGGCGTTCACGCTTCGCGTCGACTTGGCCGGCGTCTCCAGCATCCGCCCGCAGTCCATGCAGCAGACGCCGGAGGGCTGGACCAGACCGCAGGCCGGACACTGCGCCACCTGCTTGGTATACACGCGCGCTCGAAGGCCCGTAAGATGTGCGCGCTTTCAATGGAGCTGCTGCTGTTGGCCGGGGTGGTCGCGCTGGGGTTCACGGTCGAGACCGCGCTCGGCTTCGGGGCCACCCTCGTGGCGGTCAGCTTGGGCTCGGGCTTCCTGCCCCTCGAGCTGATCCTCCCGGCCTTCGTCCCGGTGAACATGGCGCTGTCGCTC
>Ga0154020_10002756_pt1 | contig 21390 bp, 14 predicted proteins | sample Klosneuvirus_201_FD_109709 | JGI IMG/M metagenome (GOLD analysis project Ga0154020, IMG submission 109709) | Active sludge microbial communities from wastewater, Klosterneuburg, Austria - Klosneuvirus_20160825_MG | ecosystem: Engineered > WWTP > Aerobic digester > Activated sludge | place... | reverse complement strand
CACGCGTCAATGTGTCGGCCCTCCGGGCCTGAATTGCTGTGTTTTACTTGTTCCGGTGGCTCACGCCACCGGCTGACGATGTGCCGGGCTTCCAGCCCTGACGATTAGCGCAACTTCAAAACTGGCGCTTCGGGTTAATACCAAGACAGTTTGTGCAACTTCAAAAAGCGTGAGCACCAGAACGAGTTACGTACAATCCCTCACCCACGCTTTTTTTCGCAAACTGTCCTGACGGCTATGCCGAACCACTCGGCCTCCTTGCCTTTGAAGAATCGCGAACCTTCCTGAATAATTCCGCCCACTTCTGAACCACAGGCGTTACTGACCCACTTCGAAATCTGCCTTACTTTCGCCACCTGCCGGGGCATCAGCTGTCAGGCCGGATTGTGAAACGTCCAGAAACTGCGGTAGGACACCCATCGCTGCAGGATCGACGTATTTCCCATCAGCACCGACACTTGCAACCAGATAGACCTGATTTGCACCGGTCACAGCTTCCGTCGAATAGGTTCCATCGGCACCAATGTCGGCGAAAGCACCTTTCTGACCTGTCGCGGGCAAGAAGACAATTTGCATTCCGCCCGGCAACGGAGCTCCCTTCACAGTGACCTTGCCGGACAGTTTGCCGAATTCACGTGTGTCCGCCGGGGCACCGTCGCCGCAACCACAGTTCGTCATAGTGCTGGCAGCCAACAGTATCAAAGCAAATAATCGACCCTTCATCTTTGGATTTCCATTTTTGTTAAGTTTTGCTGAATCGTAAGCGTACCTTTATGTACACACACTGGAGCGAATCTACTGACAGCGATGCCTTTTTGAGCAGGCGCATCCAATTGTCCCAGTCTTCAGGAGACCTTTTAAAAGATAATGATGAGAATACAAACGAATCACTTGCCCAAGCCGCAGATTCTGGTAAATTTTTGGATTGTCATGGTTTCTTTTCCTGTAAATAAAGGTGCGCAAATGAAACAAAAATCCCTGAAACATGGTTTCACCCTTATCGAATTGCTGGTGGTGATTGCCATTATTGCCATTTTGATCGCTCTGCTGCTTCCCGCCGTTCAGCAAGCTCGCGAGGCGGCTCGTCGGACACAGTGTAAAAACAATCTGAAACAAATCGGGCTGGCTGTCCACAATTATCACGACACACACAACATCTTTCCACCAGGAGCGCTGCGGGTCGTCAATGATGTTCATCCCACCAATGGGTATACGAACAATGGGGATATTTATGCTGACGAGGCTGGCCTGAACTGGCTTTGCCATATTCTCCCGGCCATCGAACAGGCTGCGCTGTACAACAGTCTGAATCTTAATCAATCTCTGAATCACCCGAATAATCAGCCCTACATCGCCAAGGTGATCACGGGCTATCAGTGCCCGTCGGATTCCTTCAATCGTACTCCGCTGGCTCGAGGGAGTTACGATAACCCGGCAGCGGCTGGCACGACACCGATTTGGGCTCGAGGGAATTACGGTGGGAATCTAGGGAGGCAGGCAAATACGCTAAGCCCTTATTCGGTCTTCAGTAGTACTCAGCGTGGATTCTTTGGGTTCAACACGTCGGCTCGCATGGCGGATATCATTGATGGCACGTCCAACACGGTTGCAGTCTGGGAAATCCGTGCCGGTGTGGATCTGAATGATCCTCGGGGTACTTGGGCATTGGGTCGTCACGGTGCCAGCCTTGTGGGTGGATGCGACGAAGTCGGTGACTGCCACGGCATCAACGACAATACGAACAACGGTGAAGATATTCAAGGCTGTAACAATAATGCCGTCGTTCGCATGGCATGCCATTCGGGTGCCGACGGACAATCAACTGCGCGCAGCATGCATGTCGGTGGTGTGCATGGTCTGCTCGGTGATGGTTCAACTCGTTTCGTTTCAGACAACATTGACTATTCAGTCCTCCGCAGCATCAACAGTGTGGCCGGGTATGAAGTGGTCGGTGAGTACTAAGTTATATCGAAATTTGCCAGTTATCTTGAAACATCGCAGGGCAGGGAATTTCACAGTGAGGCTGTGATCCCGGCCCTTTTTTCATTGATGAAATCCATGATGCACATAAGACTGCGTGGTGATATTTTTTAGTAACCTCGTCCTCACATTGTCTCGGCGTGACTCGATTTCATGTTGAAAACACAAACGAATCGCTTGCCAAAGCCGCAGATTCTGGTAAGTTCTCTTGATTGCTATGGTTTCTTTTTCTTGAACTTACATTTAGAAGGTGCGCAAATGAAATGGGATCCCCTAAAACGAGGTTTCACTCTCATTGAATTGCTGGTGGTGATCGCCATCATTGCCATTTTGATCGCTCTACTGCTTCCCGCCGTTCAGCAGGCTCGTGAGGCGGCTCGACGGACACAGTGCAAAAACAACCTTAAACAGATCGGGCTGGCAGTCCACAATTATCACGACACACACAACATCTTTCCACCAGGTGCGCTGCGGGTCGTAAATGATGTAGGTGCTGGCGATTATACAAACAATGGAGACGTGTATGCTGACGAGGCTGGCCTGAACTGGCTTTGCCATATTCTCCCGGCCATCGAACAAGCTGCGCTGTACAACAGTCTGAATCTTAATCAGTCTCTGAATCACCCCACGAATCAGCCTTACATCGCCAAGGTGATCACGGGCTATCAGTGTCCGTCGGATTCCTTCAATCGTACTCCGCTGGCACGCGGGAGTTACGACAACGCAGCAGCGGCTGGCACGACACCGATCTGGGCTCGCGGGAATTACGGTGGGAATCTCGGAAGCAGGTTGGCTTCTGCTAGTTCACGAATTGTCTGGCCGAATCAAAATAGTGCTCAGCGTGGATTCTTTGGGTTCAACACTTCGGCTCGCATGGCGGATATCACCGACGGAACGTCCAACACGGTTGCAGTCTGGGAAATTCGGGCTGGCGTAGATCTGAATGATCCTCGGGGTACTTGGTCATTGGGTCGTCACGGTGCCAGCCTTGTGGGTGGATGCGACGAAGTCGGTGACTGCCACGGAATCAACGACAACACGAACAACGGTGAAGATATTCATGGCTGTAACAATAATGCTGTCGTTCGCATGGCCTGCCATTCGAACGGCGATGGTCAATCTACTCCACGCAGCATGCATGTCGGCGGTGTGCATGGTCTGCTCGGTGATGGTGCCACTCGTTTCGTTTCAGACAACATTGACATGACAGTCCTCCGGAGCATCAACAGCGTGGGTGGCAATGAGGTGGTTGGTGAGTACTAGGCCACACAGAGTTTTGTGGTTACGTTGAAACCATCTCAGGGCAGGGGATATCGCAGTGAGTCTGTGATTCCTGCCTTGTTTTCGTTGATCATTTCGTGGTGCATGTCTACTGCACGCGCCCGGGAAGATGTCTTTATATCAATGCCCCGCTTCCGGGCTAAGATGGATTCTGCAGTGGCCGCGTCGTCTGCAAAAAGAAGTGCGAGATTCGGAGCCGCGCCCGTCAGGAAGCGGGGCTTGACCGCTTCCTGACGGGCGCGGCTCCTCGGATTTGTTTTTGCACAGGGACTTAGCCTTGCTGCGGGCCGTTGCTTTCTATACTCCACGCGGCCTTGAATGAGGCTGTCAATTCTCGTTCCAGGGCTCCAGCCCTGGAACGCACTGCACTAGAGGCTCCTGCCTCCAGCGACAAGCTCGCGAGGCAGGAGCCTCGGGAGCAGTGTGTTCCGAGGCTGGAGCCTCGGAACAAGGACGTCAATCCGCACCGCGTGAAGTACAAGTAGCTTGTTTCGCCTGACCCTTCCCCCGAGACCTGGGGAGAAGGTGGCCGAAGGCCGGATGAGGGGGCTGACAGTTCTTGAGCGTCGCGTGCCTGAATTCAATCGTCTTTCTCCCCTCACCCTATCCCTCTCCCCCGTGGAACAGTAGTGAAGATGGAAATTCGATTGCGGGTTTGCCAGGACGGACAGGAATGTCCATCCTACGTGTGGAACAGTAGTGAAGATGGAAATTCGATTGCGGGGGGAGAGGGGACGGTCGCGCGCCGTATTGAGCCTCTTTCATGACTGCGTACTTTACAAGACTCCCCCGCAACCTGCTCATCGTCGCGCTGCTGGCCTCCGGTGGATGCACCGGCCAGCCCTCCGTACCGATTGAGGATGCAGCACCTGCGGGGGCCAGCACCGACGAAGTTCGACTGGCAGCTCGGCAGTTTCGCGTTCGGTACGGCCGTGAGCCGGACACGGATGATGTCTACAGTTGGCTGGGGGAGTCCTGTGTTGCGGAACGTCGCTGGGACTCGGCTGTTAGTTGTTTTGAACGAATTTCAGACAGTCACCCACTTTATGGGCGTTCGGCTCGAATTCAGCAGGCCGGCGCACTCATGGAACTCTCCCGTGTCGATGCTGCGGAGTCTCAATACGAAGCATTTCTCAAGCTGCGAAGAGACACCCCGGACTCGTCCGGGCTGATTTATCACGCTCAAGCGGGGCTTGTGTATATTCTGGGAGTGGAACTTCGTTTTGAAGACCGTCAAGAGGTTCTTCAGTCCATGGTCGAGGCCGGAGACGCCGATGCCTTCCACACGCTTTTATTCTGTTTTCCGAATGTATTTCGCTGGAATGGTTCCCTCGCGGTGGCCGAACTCGATGGTTGGTTGAGAGTCGATCCAGGCAATCCACGCTTGCTTGCTGCCAGTGCTCGTTACCTTGCGTCACTTGGAAATCTCGATCAGGCTCGTCGAATTGTCGAAAGCCTGCTCCAGGATCACCCGCGTAAGGCCGAGACCATTTCGTCCGCATTGTACGTTTTCCAGCAAGCAGGGAAGTGGGATGATATTGAACGGCTGTTGGCGGTAATCTCTGACGACGAATTCTGTTCGCTTTGGATGGTGCCTCTCATGCGAGGACATATGGCGATGCGGGATCGGCAGGGCGACGCAGCAGTTCGCCACTACAGTCGAGTCATCACAATGGATCCGGCTTCGGTAGAAGCATGGTCGGGCCTCGGTCGGGCCGCTCGGGCATCGCAGGATGTCGAACTGGAACGTGGTGCCAACCTGCGTGTGCAGGCGCTGGCACGTATTCAAAATCGACTGGGGCAGGTCACTCAAGAACCCGCAAACCTGGATCCCCTAATCGAAATCGCCGAACTCTGCCATTCTGCGGAGATGCCTGAATTCGCCCGCCTCGTGGCTCAAGTTGTGTTGCGAATGGATCCAGAATCCGAACCGGCGCGCCAACTGCTGAACTCAATTTCCCCGACTCCGAAGCAGCAGAAATGACGGGTGCGATCTATCCAATCTGGAGTAAATGCTGGGATTTTCGGATTCGTGTCGATCAAAATGATCGGAGTCAAGGCAGACTTCGTGTGTGGCCCCGCTGGCTCTACGCCAGCGGACCAGGGTTTGGCGACTAACGACGCCAAACCAGACGAAGCGGCTCCCCATCCGACCTCGCGTCGGTGGAAGCCCGGTTTGGCAACTTGGAATCGCAAGGTGTTCGAGTCACGGGCAACCGTTGCTCGAAGTTGTCAAACCCGGCGTCCACTGGCATGAAGCCAGTGGGGGCCAAAGCGTCAGTTTGTTCTTTCAGTAGTTGCCAAACCTGGTGTCCACCGGCGTGAAGCCGGTTGGGGACCACGAATTTCGAAAACGCAAAGTCGCCACTCAAATTCATGTCTCAAACGACCGCCATTCCGTCAACTCCACGACATTCTCATCATGCGCTCAACCAAAATGCCCCACAGGTCACCGGACTGGACAGATCGCACTCAGAAATGACTCACGACATCCACAAATCATCCTTTCGAACCACCGGATTTCGAGCCTTGTCGGGTCTCGTCCTGCTGGCGATGGTCCTGTTGACGGCTGGATGTTCCCAGGCAACGAATCAGAGCTCAGGCTCTCCCGTCCCCGCTGCATCCCAGGGAGAAGCGATCTCGCCGTCTTCATCAGCCGGTCCATCGGAGGTGATTTCGTCCGCCATGGATGCTGCGGTATCGACAACCCCGATCGAATCCTCGCACGTTCGGTTTACGGAAATAGCGGATCAATTGGGAATTCATTTCACGCGATACAACGACTTTCGTGGTCAACACCGAATCCTCGAAGCCAATGGCGGCGGGTGCGGAATTCTGGACATTGACGGTGACGGATGGCCGGACCTGTTGCTGATCGATGGCTGCCGGTATCCCGAGCAGGATGATCAAGTCGCTCATCATGACAGACTGTATCGATCGATCGACGGTCAGGAGTTTCAGGACGTGACGAATACGTGCGGACTGCAATCCCATGGATATCACACGGGCTGCGCATCGGGCGATCTGAACAATGATGGCTTTGCGGACCTTGTGATCACGGCGGTGGATGGCGTGTACGTGATCTTCAACAATGGTGACGGAACGCTTTCACATCAAGCGGATGCGTTGCCGCCCCTGGATGCCCGCTGGAGCACCAGTGTGGCCTGTGCCGATCTTAATGGAGACGGCCAATTGGACTTGTACATCGTAAACTACGTTGCCGACGATCCTGCCAATCCCAGACTATGTCCCGCCAAGGGGAGCCCCGATGGATTCCTGCAATGTTCTCCAACTCAGTTTGCGGCTCAGGACGACTGGCTTTTAATCGGGGACGATCGGGGACACTGGCTTGACGTAACCGCCGAAGCCGGAATCACGGGGATTGACGGGAAGGGGTTGGGCGTTTTGATTACGGATCTCACGGGGGATGGCCTGCTCGATATCTATGTCGCCAACGATGGTACGCCAAATTTTCTCTATGTGCGTCAACCTGGAACGGCGATCAGCGACGATGGGATTCCACTTCCCCGGTTTGAGGAGCAGGCGATGACTTACGGCTGTGCCGTGAATGCCGCCGGGCAGGCGGAATCCAGTATGGGAATCGCCGCCGGTGACTACGATCGGGATGGAGACACGGATTTACACCTGACCAATTTCTTTGCCGAACCCAATGTGCTGTATCGAAATCTGCAGAATACCGGCTTCGAAGATGCCACCATTGAATCCCGACTGGCAGCCGCGTCACGTCGCACAATGGGCTGGGGGACTGTGTTTTTCGATGCCGACAACGATGGCTGGCTGGACCTGTTTGTCGCGAACGGTCATGTCGATGACTACACCTGGGCAGGGGCTGGGGAACCCTACGCCATACCACCGCAGTTTTTTCTCAACCTGCGAAATGGCACGTTTGCGGATGTCTCCTCTCAGTGCGGCGACAGTTTCCGTATACCCGGAATGGGTCGTGGCGTCGTGGCAGGCGATCTGAATCGAGACGGATTGATCGACGTTGTTGTCAACGATACGACCGGCCCGTCCCCTGTGTGGCAAAACGAAACCAAGGTTACTCATCACTGGCTTGGACTGCGTCTGGTGGGTTCCGGGGCATCCAACCGGTCAGCCATTGGTTCTCGCATAGAGATTTCTGATCGCGACGGGGTTCAAATGCGGACGCTGGATGGTGGAGGCAGCTTTCAGTCAGCCGGTCCGCCGGAACTGCACTTCGGATTTGGAGCGGCCAACGAGGTTTCTCATCTGACAGTTCGCTGGCCGTCTGGAGCGATATCGGAATTCCATGACATTGCGATCGACCGGGAACTTATCCTCATCGAAGGGCACCGGTTATTGTTGGCCTCGCCATCCGCCACAAAGCAGTGACTGGGGTGCGCGACAAATAGCAATCTGTCAAAAAGTTTTTTCGGCGACAATTAATCTCGCCCCGTGCCAGCTTGCGGGCGGTCGATTTAATCCAGAATCGTGAGCGGCAAGGCGCTAGCCCAACTTGCCAGTCATATTCCCGCAATTATACTTCACGCGGTCCAGACTGAGGTACTTTCAAAGGCACCGTTTTCCACGTCCCTCCCCCCCCCTGGCAAGGGGGAGAAGGTGGCCGACAGGCCGGATGAGGGAGGCCGCCCTGGAGTTAATGTGATGAACCAGAAAATAGTGGATTCTTCCCCCTCACCCTAGCCCTCTCCCCCCGTGGAAATGGTGTCTAGTTTGAAAATCAATTGCGGGGGAGAGGGGACGATCGCAAGAAAATCCACGTCACTACAATTGCGATCTTTCTGTGAGATGCATTCAATCCGCATCGCAGACCCAATTTTCCTTCCGGAGCTTTTCGATGGCATTTCGGTTTCAGGCATCAGTCGTCTTTTTTCTTCTCACAGCCCTCATTGGATGTGGCGACGGCTCAAATTCTCGGTCGAATCTTGTCAACCAGCCTGAGGCGAAACAAAACGACGGGACCACGAAGAAAGGCACTATCGGATTCTCTGCACTCACGCTGACGAATCCGTTCTTCAAGATCATCGCCGACACGATGACAGAAGAGGCGAAGAAACACGGCTACGAAGTGGTCGTCGTGTCAGGCGAACAGGACGTCAATCGCCAGACGGGCCAGATCGAAGACTTCATTGTGAAGGGCGTGTCGGCCATCGTGCTCAATCCGTGTGATTCTAAAGCCATTGGCACCGCCATTCGCAAAGCCAACGACGCAGGAATCCCAGTGTTTACGAACGATATAAAATACGATGGTATCGAGGGGCGAGTGGAATGCCATATTGCGACAGACAACTTCCAGGGAGGCCGCCTGGCTGGCGAGGCGATGGTGAAACTCATCGGTGAATCGGGCGGCGAAGTGGCCGTGCTGAATTATCCGGATGTCGAGTCCTGTCAGTTGCGTCTCAAGGGTTTTACTGAAGTGCTCGATGCCCACAACGCCAAGGTGGGTGCGGCGAAGATCGCAATTGTGACGACGCTGAACGGCGAGGGAAAGCGCGAAGTCGGATTCGCCGCAGCCAAAGATGCCATCGAATCACATCCCGATCTTGCGGCAATTTTTGCGGTCAACGATCCGTCGGCTATCGGAGCCCGTAAAGCATTGGAAGCAGTTGGTAAGCAGGATCAGGTTCGTATCATTGGCTTTGACGGAGCCATCGAGGGCAAGCAGGCGATCCTTGCAGGTCAGATTGTATGCGATCCCATTCAGTTTCCCGACAAAATGGGTAGGACGACAATTGAAATGATTATGAAGTACTTTGACGGTGAAAAACCTCCCGAAGAAATTCTGATTCCGTCCAAACTCTACTACATGGAAGACGCGAAGAACGACCCGGCGCTGACTCAGCCTGCCGAGTAAGCACCCATGCACAATTTAAATGGAATAATCGCAGGATTCACAATCAGGGGACTGACGTCCACTGCTCGCGGCAAACCCGGCGAGCGGAGCGGCGTAAGTCCTCCGAGTCAAATGTGTGCAACTCGGTGGGCTGACACCCACTGCTCGCCAAGTTATGCCCCAGGACTTATGCATGGGTGCTTAGTCGAGCGACAGGAAAGGATTTAGCATCAGCGAGTCATCGGGTCGAGCGGACCCGTGCGCCTGAACCACGCCAAAGGAAGCAGATCTGAGGACAGATCTGCCTACGTGGTCCGACCTGTCTCAGGTCGGATTCCCTCGGCGACGCGACATCCCTGGTAATCCTGTTTCTTCCGCTCGCCTTATGATGGGCCGATGGGCTGAAGCGGGCAGCGGCTGGCGACGAAGGTGTGCGATTCGCCGTCGTTTTCAAAATCGACGGTAACAGTCGCCCGGTGCGAGCCTCCGGACACCTCGGTGATCGTGCCTCGACCGTAACGCGGATGGCGGACGAGCATACCTTCACGGAACATCGTGGCTGTTCCGGGATCGTTGGTGGCCGCAGCGTCCGGGATCAATAGTTGTTCCTGTTTCGCCGCCAGTTCAGCGGCCGTCATGAGTAGTTTTCTGTCGCCACCGATCTGAGCCGCCGCGAACCGCCGCCGCGCTTGTTCCAGCCGCTGATCGAGCAATGTTTCCGCGACGGGTGGCGGTGTGGCGATGGATGATTCATGTGAAATCGCTCCGTAGAGTTCCGGAACGAATGGGCTGGAGATTGTTGTCCTCCTCATGCCGCGGAATGTTCGTTCCGATGTCTGCGTGAGAGTCAGTTCCTCCATCGCACGTGTGATGCCGACAAAGAACAGACGTCGTTCCTCTTCGAAACTGGCGGGATCGCCGTCGCGCACGGCGCGTTCGTGAGGGATCAGGCCGCTTTCGATGCCGATGATGTACACGGCGGGAAATTCCAGACCTTTCGACGCGTGCAGCGTCATCAGCGTCACAGCGCCGCGATTGGCATCGACGCTGTCGGCTTCGTTACTCAGCGTGGCGAGTTCCAGAAAGCCCTGAAGTGACGGAATGTCGTGCGCGCTGCCGGGGAGGACAGCTCTCGTTTCGGCATCGGCGTCGATATCATCATCGATCTCGCCCGCCGCATCGTATTGCCGAGCGGCAGAGACGAGTTCAAACACATTGGCGGCGCGATCGATATCGACTTCGTCGGATTCTTCACGCCAGAGTGACAAGTAGTCGATGTCGGTGATCAGTCGTTCGATCAGCGGCGCGACGCGACCGTCGGCGGACATCTCGTGCAGCTTCTGAATCAGATCCACAAACCCCGCCACCGCTTTGCTGCTGCGACCGTTGAGGCCACTCACGGTACTCGCTTCACACGCCGCTTCGAACAAACTGACTTCGTACTTCTTTGCATGATTGCGAAGTTTTAGCAGCGTCGTATTGCCGATGCCCCGCGCCGGGCGATTGATGATTCGCTCCATCGCCGAATCGTCTGAAAAGTTTTCAATCAGCCGCAGGTAGGCAACGAGATCACGCACTTCGGCACGTTCGTAAAAGGAATACCCGGCTGCGACTTGAAACGGGACATGATGCCGTGAAAGAGCCGTCTCAAACAGGCGTGATAGCGCGTTGACACGGTAAAAGATGGCGAAGTCCGAATACTTCCGCTCACCGGACTTCACACGGGCGGCGATTTCCGCAGCGACGCCGTCGGCTTCGGCATCTGCGTTTTCAAACAGCAATAGCCGCACTGCGGTGCCTTCGGGATTGTCTGTCGTCAGCTTTCCCCGATGCGGCCGACGGTTGTGTGAGATCAACTGATCGGCACACTTCACGATTCGCTGTGTGCTCCGAAAGTTTTGGTCGAGCGACACGATTTGCACGTCGGGAAAATCACGTTCGAATGTCGTAATGTTGCCCGGTCGCGCGCCACGCCAGCCATAGATGGACTGATCAGGATCACCCGTCGCGCAGAGATTCGGATACAACTGCGACATCGCCTGCACGATGCGGTACTGCGCGCAGTTCGTGTCCTGGTACTCATCGACCAGAATGTATCGAAAGTGCTGATCCAGCTCTTCACGGATATGTTCGTCGTCTTCGAGCAGGTTCACGACGTGCAGAAGCAGGTCGTCGAAATCGACGGAGTTCTGCTGCCGGACTCGGGCTTCGTACAACGGAAAGACCTGATACACGATCGCATCCAGTGGATTGCCGACGCGCTGCTCGAACTGTTGCCGGAACAATTCCGCCGTGATCATGTCGTTGCGGGCTCGACTGATTCGGCTAAGGACTCGACCGGGCTCATGGAATACGCCGTCGAGTCTTTCTTCCTTCATGATGTTCCGGACGAGAGTCACCTGATCGGACTGATCCAGAATCGTAAAGTTCTCCCGCAGACCAACATTCTCGGGCCAGCGTCGCAGCAGTCGTGAACAGAACCGGTGAAAGGTGCTCACGCGCACGCGAAGTCCGCCGAGCAATCGTTCGATACGGGCCGCCATTTCCCGCGCGGCTTTGTTCGTGAACGTCAAAGCCAGAATCTGATCCGGTTGCACGCCTCGCTGCAGCAGTCTCACAATCCGATGTGTAATGACGCGTGTTTTTCCGGAACCCGGCCCCGCCAAAACCAGCAGAGGCCCTTCAAAGTGCTCGACGGCTGCCTGCTGTGCTTCGGTCAGATTGGCGTTCTGGATCGTGGAGTTGATCGACATTCGTTGTCTGGTTCTGCATACAAGTAGAAATCCGGTAGCCCGGCATTCTATGCGGGGGATTGGGGATTCTCAATTGCCCTGGGCAGCGTGCAAGGTGCAACCTGAAACGCAAAACACAGTTTTCAACCACGGAAAACTCGGAACGACACGGAAAAGTCCGAACTGATACACATCATGGCCTGATTCTCTACAGTGCAAACCACCAATCACCGCCACTGCTGTTTCGCACGTCACCATTGTGCTTCTTTCCGCGTTTTCAGTGTATTCCGTGGTTGAAAATGCGATTCCCTCCTGATCCCATTGATGGTTCAAAATCTGCCGCAGAGAAGCGTTCGCCCTAAAATACGTATACACTTTTGCCGGTGACTCCTGCTTCTACGACCCAAGGTTGCATTCAATGACTGAACACACATCCAAAACCCGTACAGAATTGTGCTCGACACGCTGCGTGCCGTGTGAGGGCGGTGTTCCGAAGATGACGATCGAGGAATCGACGGCACAGCTGAAGGAACTGTCCGGCTGGGAGTTGCTGTCAGGCCCCGATCGAATTCGCAAGTCCTGGGTTGTCCGCAACTTTGTGGCGGGGATGAAATTTTTTGAAAAGGTTACGGAGCTTGCTGAAGCCGAGGGCCATCATCCCGATCTGCATCTCGTTGGCTATCGGAACGTGTCGATTGAGATCTGGACGCACGCCATCAATGGCCTGTCTCTGAATGATTTTATTCTGGCCGCCAGAATTGATGAACTGCCGATTGAATTGAAGAATAAATGAAAAAACTCACCGCCGTTTCCCTTCTCCCCATTCGAGGGGGAGAAGGTGGCAGCAGGCCGGATGAGGGGGCGAAGGTGTGTGAAGGCAATCAAAACAAAGAAATGCCGCCTCTCAAAATCCCCCTCACCCTAGCCCTCTTCCCCCCGTGGATTGCTGAAGAAATTGGAGCAATTTGAGCGGGGGGAGAGGGGACAGCGACTGCTGCGATTGAATGAACCAGTCTTTGAAGAAGGAATCGTCTGTGGCTCGGTTTCCGCAAATGTGTGATGTGATCCAGACTTTCGATACGCCGCGCGTGGCGGACATCGCCGGGACCGTACTGCAACAGATGCAGTCACTGGAACTGGAGAAAAAGATCCGTCCGGGAGAGACGGTAGCAATCACGGCAGGCAGCCGCGGCATTGCCAACATCGGACTCATTCTCCGGGAGATCGCCGCCTACTTCACTTCGATCGGAGCGGTACCGTTTCTTGTTCCAGCAATGGGCAGTCACGGGGGCGGCACGGTCGAGGGGCAGGTCCGGATGCTCAAGAGCCTTGGCATCACAGAAGAATCCGTCGGTGTGCCAATCAAAGCAACGATGGAAACCGTGATCGTGGCTCAGACGTCCAACGGCCTGCCCGTGCATTTCGACAAGTACGCCAGTGAAGCCGATCACGTGTTTGTCGCCGGTCGCGTCAAGCCGCATACTCGGTTCGTCGGGCCGGTCGAATCCGGGCTGCACAAGATGATGCTGATCGGACTCGGTAAACATGAAGGGGCGAAGATCTATCATCGCGGAATTTTGACGATGAGTTTTACGGAGATCGTCGATGCCGTCGCCGAGCAAGTCCTGAAGGTCTGTCGAGTTTGTGGCGGGTTGGCGATTCTGGAAAACGCCGAAGACGAAACCGCGTTGCTGGAAGCCGTGCAACCGCAGGATTTCGCTCGTCGCGAGCCGGAACTGCTGGTCCTTGCCAATCGCTGGCTTCCTCGCCTGCCCTTTGACGATGTCGATTTGCTCATCATCGATCGCATCGGCAAGAACATCAGCGGCGTCGGCATGGATGCAAATGTGATCGGTCGCAAGTACAACGATCACAACGCCACGGACCAGGATCAAACTCGCTGTCGTCGTATTTTGATTCGATCACTGACACCGGAAACCCATGGCAATGCCACCGGGATCGGCATGGCGGAATTTACGACCCAGCGCTGCGTAGATCAGATTGATCCGGAATCCACACGGATCAACTGCATCACAGGTCTGCATCCGGAAGCCGCCATGATCCCAATCACACTTCCCAATGACGCTGCGGCCGTTGAGTCCGCACTGCAAACGATCGGTATGATTGAACCGGAAGACGCACGAATCATCCAGATCTCCGATACGCTGCATCTCAGCAAAGTCCGTGTCTCGCGAGCCTATTTTGATGACGTGCGAAAGGCAGCGCATCTGCGTCTCGATGGCGAACCGTACGACTTTCCGGTCACCGCAGACGGATGGCTGCAGGATGTGCAGTGATGAAGCAGCCCGTGGAGAATTCCCGGAGGAGATCGCTCAGCTTCACTTCACTCGGTTATCCTGAAGATTGTCACGCACCCTGTAGTCCAATTTGGAATCTCATGTCCAGCGTCGCATTATAAGCACCCATGCGTAAGTTTTGGGGTATAACAATGGATTGCGGAAGCGCAGTATCCGGAGACTGACGTCTCGCGGCTCGCCGGGTTCCAGGCGAGCGGGGGACGTCAGTCCCCTGATTGTGATTCCTGCGATTATGCCATTGAACTTGTGCATGGGTGCTTACGTTACGCGGTGTGGATTGATGTCCTTGATCCGAGGCTCCTGCCTCGCGAGCTTGTCACTGGAGGCAGGAGCCTCCAGTGCAGTGCGTTCAATTTGTGTTCGTAGTGCCGCCTTTAGGCGGAAGTCAGCGCAACGGTCCATGCAAACACCGCCTGAAGGCGGGACTACAAACCAGCAACAACGGCCTGCCCAATCCGCCCGGTCGCGGAACGACGAATGACCCCGCTTTCACGCGGACACAAATTGTCAGGCGGTCGCGCTGCGACCAGTCGCAGCACGCTATGCGGAATGCCAGCCACACGCATCAGTCGTGGTGGGGATCTTCACTTGCTCGGTTTTATTCACACCATAATGCCGCTACCTCCTTGCGCTCCGGCGGGCCGGAACTGCGGTTCTGGGCGAATTGAAGGCGGCAGGTTGGAATCCTCGCACGACTCACGATAGTCTTTCCATTCTCAATCCCATTCCGATCCTGCCATGAAGTATACGAGACCATGTCCACAGCCAAAGATTTCAAGATCATCCCCCCCGACTCCGAACTGGAATCGCTGAAGCGGGATCTGATGTTTCGTCCGGCCAATTCGGCCAGCGCGAAAACCCTGTCGCGCGAGCAAATCGAAAGCTACAACGCAAACGGATTCATTCGGCCCGTTGAAATCTACGCGGCTGATGAAATGCTGGCGATTCGCCAGTACTTCGATCGATTGCTGGAGCAGGCGATCGCTGCGGGCGGCAACAGTTACTCGATCAGCACGGCTCATATGAAGTACGGCGGTGTCTACGACATCCTGACCAACAGCCGAATCATTGACTGTGTGGCCGATTTGCTCGGTGACGACGTGGTTGCCTGGGGTTCGCATTTCTTTTGCAAGATGCCGGGCGACGGTCGAGCGGTGGCATGGCATCAGGATGCCAGTTACTGGCCTCTGACGCCGTCTCATGCCGTGACAGTGTGGCTGGCCATTGATGATGCAGATCTTGACAACGGCTGTATGAAATTTATCTCGGGCTCACATCATTCGGGTCATTTGACGTATCGCAAGAGCAGCCCCGAAGAACACAACGTGCTCGATCAGACCGTCCCGAACGCCGAATCGTACGGCGCAGTCGTGGTGGATGATTTGAAGGCGGGACAGGCATCCATTCACAATGATTTACTGTTGCATGGTTCGGACGCCAACATGTCCACTCGCCGCCGCTGCGGCCTCACGCTGCGTTACGCGGCAGGTCATGTGCGAGCCGGCATGAACTGGAACGAAAAGGGTGTCGTCGTCTGCGGCAGTGATCCGAGCGGGCACTGGGCGAATCCTTCGCGGCCAACGGTGGAATAGCGGTTCTGCGCGATAGGAAATGCGCGGTTGATGGATGACATCCTCAGTCGGCTGGCCTGGTCGCAATATTCGTGAGTCGGTGGATACGCTGGAGGGCGGATCGCGAGTACCGAGCCTCCGCAGCGTAATCCAGCAAAAACATTGGGCGAAGTACTGCATCGACTCTCAGTTATACTCCACGCGACCTGGAATGAGGCTGTCAATTCTCGTTCCAGGGCACCAGCCCTGGAACACACTGCACTGGAGGCTCCTGCCTCCAGCGACACTGCTCGCGAGGCAAGAGCCTCGGAACAAGGACATCAATCCACACCGCGTGAAGTATAAGTCGATTGGAAACTTGCAGTTTGCGTTTCGCGTTATGATCGGTTTTCAGTATCATGACGTCTGATGTCATCTCCTCAATCAAACTGCCATTTTCCGCCGCGCGAGATTCAACAGAGAGGCTGTGAAAAAATGGGTCAGGCACCTCACAGCCAATCGAATCTCCAACGAAAACAGTAGCGGATTTCGGAGCCAGACCTATTTTTTTACAGCCTCAGGGCGTAATTTGAGGCTGTTCAGTGAGGATTTCGCGATCGCGGATTGCTGTAGGAAAGTCGAACTGAATGATACCTCCGAACGAAAAACGCTCGGAAAAACACCGAGAGAAACGGCCTCTGGCTGAATCAGATCGCAGCGAGGTTGATCCGAAATCCGAGTCCGGATCTTCAGAGCTTTTCGGGACTTTGACACTAAGCGACGGACTACCCAAAGCGTCCAACACTCCCGGGCTGGTCATGGGGACTTCTGGAACTGCTGCCCAGAATGACGTGCCGACATCTGTAGGACGATACCAAATTCGGAAGATTCTGGGGCAAGGTGGTTTTGGAGCGGTGTATCTGGGTTTTGACCCGCAGTTGAACCGAGAAGTGGCAATCAAGATCCCGCATCTGCGCAAACCAGATCGCAACGTCGAAAAGGCATTTCTCCAGGAAGCCCGGCAGCTGGCGCAGTTGAGTCATCCAGGGATCGTCACCGTTTATGACGTGGGGATTGACGAGGGCCGCTGTTACATCGTTTCGGAATTCCTGAGTGGACAAAGTCTTGGCGACTGGCTGCGTACGTACAAACCAACCTGGCAGGAGGCCGTGAAAATTACGGTGGCGCTGGCCGATGCGTTGGCGCATGCGCACACTCAGCGCACAGTACACCGAGATCTTAAGCCGGGAAACGTTATTCTGAGAGACGGGCTGAATCCCGTCCTGGTGGATTTTGGACTGGCTGTCAGTGATGTCCCTACGGAAGCTCAGCAGCCGGGAAAGATCTCCGGCACTCCGTCTTACATGTCACCCGAACAGGCCCGCGGAGCCGGACACCGCATTGATGGTCGCACCGATATTTATTCGCTGGGCGTCGTGCTGTATCGCATGCTAACCGGATTGTTGCCATTCCGGGGTGCCAGCGTGAACGAATTACTCCGGCAGGTGTGCGATGATGAGCCGCAACCGCCTCGCCAACTGAACCCAGGCCTGCCGCGCGAGTTGGAACAGGTCTGCCTCAAAGCGATGGCAAAGAAATTTGTCGATCGCTACACAACGGCCCTGGACATGGCCGACGATCTGCGTCGCGTCGTGGCGCAGTATGCCCCCACGGCACTGGAACAGAGGGGTTCAGTGCTGTCGCCCAGCACGGTGGCCGTGCCACCAGTTGGCGTGCAGTCATTCGCGACAGTGTCCGCTGATTGCCGATCGTCTCCTGATTCCGAGGATCTTGCCGGGGATGATGTACCGTCGTCTATTCGCCGAGCGCGGGAAGCCACTCGTCGGCACGTGACCGTGATGGTCTGCAATTTCGACGTCTTTGACTCGGAAGAAGCGCTGGAATTGCTGGACGATGAAGAACAGCACCGTGCGATGGTGCAGTTTCAGGAAGTCTGCACTCAGGTTGTTGAGACGTTTCAGGGTACTGTCGTGCAAACAACAGATCAGGGTCTGTTGATTTGCTTTGGTTTTCCTCTGGCCTTCGAAGATGCGGCTGAGCGTGCCGTGCGTTGTGCGCTGCAGATTCTAAAAGAGATCAGGCCCATTAATGCGTCCTGGCAACGCTGCAAGAACGTGACCCTGTCCGCGCGCGTCGCGATTCACAGTGGACTGGCAGTCGTCGAGGACACTGGAGGCAGCAATGCGACTGCTGCACTGTCCATTACTGGACAGGTTCGCACGGTCGCCACCAGGCTGGAGTCCGTTGCCGAAGCTGACTCGATTGTTGTCAGCGCGAGCACCCACCGCCTGGTCAGCAGGTGCTTTGATTTTGAGAGTCTGGGCGCAAAGGATATTAGAGGCATTCCCGGCAAAACAGAAGCCTTTCGCGTGATCGGCGCAACTTCGGCAACCCGCCGCAGCACACATGACAACAGCATCAAGCTGACGCCGCTGATCGGACGTGACACCGAAGTTTCGATGCTTCGCGAATGCTGGGAGCAGGCGGAAGAAGGCATGGGGCAGGTGGTTCTGTTGTCTGGCGAGGCGGGTCTCGGCAAGTCTCGGCTGATTCACGTGATTCAGGATTTTGCTGTCGAGCAGTCCCGTCGCGACGATACTCCGCTGATTCAATGGAAGTGCTCGCCTTACCACGGGAACAGCAGTCTGTATCCGGTCATTGATTTTTTCGAGCGGATGCTGGAATTCGACGACATGGAATCGAGCGACGCGAAACTCGATCGACTGACCGGACATTTGAAGGAATACTCGCTGGACGGCGAAGAGGAGGTGGCGTTGCTGGCGTCGCTGTTGTCATTGCCGTCTGGCGGACGCATTACGCCTCCGGACATGACGCCTCAACAGCAGAAATCAAAGACCCTCGAACTGATGAAAGACTGGTTCCGGGAATATTCAAGGGACGACTGTGTGCTGTTCACAGTCGAAGATCTGCAATGGGCCGATCCCACAACGCTGGAATTCCTGGGGATGTTCGTGGGTGAGATGGCCAATGATCAGATTCTGATGCTGCTGACGTTTCGTCCGGAATTCACGGCACCATGGAAAAGTCCGTCACACCAGTCAGTCGTCGCACTCAACCGTCTCACCAAACGCCAGGTGACGGAGCTGATGCATGTGAAGTCAGGAATTAAAAAGCTGCCTCCGCATGTTGTTGATCAGATTATCGACCGCACTGACGGTGTCCCGCTGTTCGTCGAAGAGTTCACACAGATGCTGGTCGATTCCGGGACGATCCGGGAGGTTGATGGCGAATTCGAGATGTCGGGGACATTTCCCGTTCACGAAATCCCCGCTACGCTGCACGACTTGCTGATGGCGCGGCTTGATCGGATGGCCAGTAATCTGGAGGTTGTGCAACTGGCGGCCACACTGGGACGCGAGTTTAAATATGAATTGATCAACGCGGTGTCGTCGCTCGACGAACAGGAACTGCAGACCGAACTCACCAAACTGGTCGATGCGGAAATGCTGTTTCCTCGCGGTCGTGGAACTCAGGTCAGCTACCAGTTCAAACATGCCCTGATTCAGGATGCCGCCTACCTGTCCCTACTGAAGACCAGGCGGCAGGGCTTTCACCTGCGGATTGCCAGTGTCCTCGAAGAGAAATTCACCACGACACGTGATACACAGCCCGAGTTACTGGCCTATCACTTTACCGAAGCCGGCGCGACGGAGCAGGCCGTGAGATACTGGCTGAAGGCCGGACAGCGATCCAACCAGCGTTCAGCCAATGTCGAAGCGATTGATCAGCTCTCGAAGGGTCTGTTGTTACTGAATCATCTGGCCTCATCGGCGGATCGGGATCAGCTCGAACTGCAATTTCAGATTGCACTGGCGATCCCTCTCACCGCGACACGCGGGTACGTCGCCAAAGAAGTTGAACAGGCTTACATCCGCGCCCGCGAGGTTTGCCTGCAGGCCAGGGATCCCAAACACCTCCTGCCGGTGCTGCATGGTCTGTACCGCTTCTATGTCGTGCAGGGAGACAACCAGCAGGCCCATGAACTGGGAAAAGAAATCCTTGGCTGGGCCGGTAAAGTCGAGGATCCGGACTACATCATGGAAGCCCATCGTTCCCTGGGCCTCACCCAGGTCTTCATGGGAGACTTTCGTCAGGCGCGGGCTCACAACGAGAACGGGTTCGCGGTCTATGATATGGAAAAGCATCACGATCACGCCTTCATCTACGGCGCGGATCCCGGCATGATTTTTCTGACGATGGGATCCTGGGCGCTGTGGAATCTGGGCTACCCGGATCAGGCCCTCAATCACACTCATCAGGCCCTTGAACTCACCGAAAAACGGCAGCACACGTACAGTCGCGCGTTTGCGGTCAGTGTGAACGCAAACACGCTCTACAATTGCGGCGACTGGGACGCCTGCGAGAAACTTTCTGACGAGGCCATGACGCTGTCAACGGAACATGGCTTCCCGTTCTGGCTGAGCTGGGGGACCATCATGAAAGGTGCCGTTCAGATTCAGCGAGGCTGCGTCGCGGAAGGTATTACCCTCATCGAACAGGAAGTGCAGCGATTTGAACGGGCGGGCGTCGGCATGGGACGCCCCACGCACCTTGCCTTTCTGGCCGCCGCCCACAATCAACTCGGCCATCACGAACAGGCCCTGAAATTGCTGGACGAAGGATTTGCAATCGTCGAAAATCGCCAGGGGGACGTCAACGAAGCGGAACTGCACCGCCTAAAAGGCCTCGTGCTGCTCAGCATCGATCCCGGAAATCAGGCTGAGGCTGCGGCCTGTTTCCGCAAAGCGATGGAGGTCGCTGTTCGCCAGGATGCAATGTCTCTGCAATTGCGAGCCGCCATGAGTCTGGCGGAACTGCATCGTCAGCAGGGAAAAGCTGACGAGGCCCGCTCAGAACTCTCCGCCGTCTTCGACTGGTTCACCGAGGGCTTCGACACCGCCGATTTGATCGCAGCCCGGAAGCTGCAGAGTCAACTTTGATCCCACATTCGTTTTCGCAGGATTCACAATCAGGGGAGTGACGTCCCTGGTCGCCGCAAACCCGGCGAGCGGAGCGGCGTAAGCCCTCCGAGTCAAATGCCGACAACTCGGTGGGCTGACACCCATCGCTCGCCGAGTTATGCCCCAGAACTTACGCATGAGCGCTTACTTCACGCCGTCCAGACGGAGGTCCTTTCAAAGGCAACGTTTTCCATGTCCCTTCTCCCCCTGGCACGGGGGAGAAGGTGGCCGACAGGCCGGATGAGGGGGGCTGACCTGAAGTTCATATGATGAACCAGAAAACAGTGGATCCTTCCCCTTCCCCCTCACCCAACGCCGTTCAACGCCGATTTCCGCAGGCGTTAAATCGATGCCAGTTTTATTGGAGTTATGAAAAAACGAATTCCAGCTTAAGGTTCGCCAGCCAGGGGATTTGAGGGTGATCTTTTGCGAGATTCGCTCCTTCAGAATCGGGTTGTGCGAGCGGCGATCAAGGTACACGACCAGGCGATTTCCGGGGGCGATTTCAACCGCGCCAGACGTCTCAACGAACTTGCGATAGACGGCCTTGGGTTTGCTCAGATCGAAACCGTGAAGCTGGTGCGCAAGCCAGCGATAGCAGCCGTTCGCGAGCACCGTCAACACGGTATCAAGATCGACATTCAGACGTACTTCGCTCGACAGACAGTCCTGATGAAAAAAGTTCACACT